>MDTB01153333.1_pt1 | contig 11405 bp, 9 predicted proteins | sample 811161 | NCBI WGS metagenome assembly MDTB01 (sample SAMN05326650, study PRJNA326480) | marine metagenome | isolation source: seawater | place: Mediterranean Sea | collected 2009
AACGATTGGTCCGCACGGGATATTCAGAAATGGGAATATGTTCCTTTAGGACCATTTTTGGCAAAGAATTTCGCTTCATCTATTTCATCTTGGATTGTGAGCTTAGATGCATTACAACCATTTTGTGTCGATACTCCTAATCAAGATCCAGAAGTATTGGATTATCTTAAATTTGAGGGTAAAAAATCATACGACATTCACTTGCAGGTAGCCATTACTCCTGAGTCAAGTGAAGAGACAATCGTTTGTAACTCAAATTTCAAGTATATGTACTGGAATATGGCACAACAGCTAGCTCATCATACCGTAAATGGCTGTAATGTTAGGGGTGGAGATTTACTTGGTTCAGGTACCATTTCAGGTCCTACTCCTGATTCGTATGGATCAATGCTTGAGCTTGCTTGGAAGGGAACCAAGCCTGTTCCAATGGCGGATGGAACGGAAAGAAAATTTATTCAGGACGGAGATACCGTTACGATGCGAGGGTTCTGTATAAATGACAAAATTCGTTTGGGATTTGGAGAAGTCACCTCAAAATTGTTACCTTCTAAATAAATGAACACCGTATCCTCTGAATCCATATCAAATCTGGAGCAAGAACGCAAAGAAATATTAAATGCGTTTAGGGGATTGATGCGTGCCTTAAAGGACCGAAACAAAGAGGAAACCAAACTCATTCGAAAGGCTTTTGATGTTGCTTTAGATGCACATAAAGAGATGCGACGCAAGTCCGGTGAGCCTTACATTTATCATCCAATTGCAGTAGCACGTATTTGTGCAGAAGAGATGGGACTCGGTCCGACCTCGGTAATTTGTGCATTGTTGCATGACACAGTTGAAGATACGCATATCACATTAGAAGATGTCGAAGACTTATTTGGTCTAAAAGTTCGTTTAATTATTGATGGTCTTACAAAAATTCCTGATGTTTTTGATGCAAACGCATCAATACAGGCTGAGAATTTCCGTAAAATGATTTTGACAATATCCGAGGACTTCAGAGTTGTTCTCATAAAGCTTTCTGACCGTCTGCACAATATGCGAACATTGGATAGCATGCGTTCAGATAAACAATTAAAGATAGCTTCTGAAACAAAGTTTTTATATGCTCCTCTCGCGCATCGGCTGGGTTTATACACTGTAAAGACGGAATTGGAGGATCTTTCCATGAAGTATTGTGAGTCTGAGGCTTATGTTGATATCGAGGAAAAGCTTGCCAAGACCAAGGAGGTCAGAACGAGGTTTATTCGACGGTTTATTGCACCCGTTAAGCAGGCTTTAGCAAATGAAGGTTATGTTTTTAACATTAAAGCAAGAACAAAATCAATCTCTTCCATATGGAAGAAGATGAACTCAAAAGACATTCCCTTTGAAGAGATATTTGATGTATTCGCGATTCGAATTATTGTGGATACCCCAACAGAACTTGAAAAACCAGATTGTTGGAGGATTTATAGCATCGTTACTGACTTTTATCAGCCAAGCCCTGAAAGGTTGAGGGATTGGATTTCCACTCCAAGGGCAAATGGCTATGAGTCCCTGCATACTACGGTCATGTCTCCACAAGGTAAATGGGTAGAGGTTCAGATTCGTTCTAAACGAATGGATGAAATTGCCGAAAGAGGTCTCGCTGCTCACTTTAGATATAAAGAGGCTGCCAATGAAGAAAATAAGCTAGACCGATGGATTAGTGAGATTAGAGACCTATTAGAATCTTCTGATGCTGATGCAATTGATTTTGTCAATGATTTCAAATTGAATTTATTCAATCAAGAAATTTACGTATTCACACCTAAGGGAGATTTGCGTGTGTTGCCAACTGGTGCAACGATTCTAGACTTTGCTTATGACATCCATACGGACATAGGAGCTTCTTGTATTGGTGCCAAGGTCAATAATCGATTGATGCCGCTCTCTTATGAGTTGCAAAATGGAGATCAACTTGAAATCATCACCTCATCAAAACAAAGGCCAAAAGATGAATGGCTTCGTTTTGTAGTTACTGCTCGTGCGAAATCAAAAATTAAATCTTCCTTAAATGAAGAGCGTAATTTAATCGCTCAAGATGGTAAGGAAATTTTAGAGCGCAAGTTCAAACAGTTCAACCTACGAATGGGTTCCGAAAACCTTATGTTTCTTGAAAAACATTTTGGTTTACCCACAATAACTGAGCTTTATTTCAGAGTAGCAAAAGGAAAAATTGATTTAACCAAACTCCGGGAGATTGATCAAATGAATGGTTTGTTCAAAATAGAAAGAAAGCCCTCCACCCGCAAAAAGAAGAGTTTGCATGATTATGAGTCCGAATTTGTCACAATGGATCCAAAGAAATCAACCTTGCGCATTGGAGATGACTTTCAGGGCTTTGATTATCAAATGGCTAAATGCTGTAACCCGATACCGGGAGATCAGGTTTTTGGTTTTATAACAGTTTCTTCTGGGATTAAAATTCATCGTTTCAACTGTCCGAATGCCGTGAATATGATGTCAAAAATGGCGTATCGCTGCATTAAGGCAAGATGGAAGTCTGACGATATGGTAGAGCGTGTAGCGGCCATTAAAATTATTGGTATCGATCAATTTGGTTTGGTGAATAGAATCACTGAAATCATCTCTAATCAGATTAACATCAACATGAAAAGTATTTCTTTTGATACGAACGATGGTGTATTTGAAGGGCGTATAAAAGTTCTGGTATATGATACGGGGCATCTCGAGCAGCTTACACGTGAATTCGAGCAAGTAGAAGGAGTTAAGCGCGTCGTCCGCTGGGATGAAGAGGATACAGACGTTGGTTAATACACCTTAATCATTATCTAAAGTGGAGAAGTCTTTTGGCCTCAACATGGGGTTCCATTTGAAGTTTTTTATCCATTTATCTTTGATATTAATCTGATCCATTGGATAAAAGACACCGGTAGGTTGTGTTCTATAAGTAATACCCGTTACCTCACCACTATCCAAGTGAACGGTTAATGTTGAAGCTTCGAGCTTATTTAATCCCATTCTTTTAATAGTTAGCAAGCTATCCGTTTGCTCTTCATCTTCAGGGAAATAGATACTTGTAGCAGAACCATAAACATCTGTTTGAACAAGTTTTCCTTTTTTCATAAGTGCAATAATATCTTTGCCGGATATTTGATTATAAAAGGTGCCAGAGTCAAGTTCCATGATGACCGAAGCGTTGTCATAGATGTCAATATGATCAATCAGTGAATCTTTTATATGAATCTGCATGGAATCTCCCTTTAGCTCTGCATTTTCAGACCATATAATAGGGGATGCGTAGAGTGTCATTAGGTCTGCAGATTCAATAAATGACAATGAATCACAGCGTGCTTGAATTTGCGTATTGAAAATTCGTACACCATGATAGGCGAATATCATTTTCTGATCGTCGACGGTGTCAGGTAGGATCCTAAGTGTGTCACTATGTATGTAAATCGTGTCACTTTCTTGAATGAGTTCTGCTAGCACGCATTCTGAGACGAATGTCACGTCTTTTGATTCGTCTTTTAATAGGTAATTTGATTGAATTCGTATGTTGTTCTTTTCTTCAGTGAAATGAACATTTTTTTTGGCTTCAATTTTTTGGAGGCTGTCGTTATAAAATATAGTATCGGCAAATAATGTCTTTTCTGGGTCCTTAAACATCGCATCTCCATGTAAATAACCCAAATTCTTTTTGGTGTGAAACCATCCGTAAGTAGAAACAATATCAGCACTATCTTTCTTAATCTTTGTTTTGCCAAAAAAATAGCTGATCTGTTTGGCATAATCGAACTGAAGTGTATCGGTTGTCATAGTCAAAGACTCATTTGTATATTTCACACTGTCTTGAAAGTGGTAGTTTTTGGTGTCAGGATAGAAATAGCCTACTTTGCTCGTGATACGTTCTTTAGAATTTATTTTTTGTATTACACCGTGGTTTCTGTAGGTCGCCCGTCCAGAAGCTGAATCATAATCAATACTGTCGGTTGTTAATTTATAATCACCATCTCTCATTTTTACGCGCCCCCATAGTTTGGATTTCTCGGCTTGTCCATCAAAGAAAGCCGAGTCGCAAAAAATATTAAGATTTTCTTTTATAATGTGGACATTTCCATAAGCACGAACGATTTCTGCTTTTTCAAAATAATAGGCACTATCACAAAACATAGTGTTCTGTTGGTATTCGAAATTGACATCTCCCTCTAGCTTTAGGAGGTCATTTTCTTCAAAATAGTTGGCTTTTTTTGAGCCTGGAAGTAATTTAAGCACATCTTTTTGGGCCAAGTAACTTTGGCTCAAAAAAAATGCGCTTACGAAAAGCGCATAATGTATAATCTGCCTTTCTAAAATCATTAAGAATTGGCTAACGTTTGTTTTCTGTCAGGTCCGACTGATACAACGCGAATAGGCACATTTAATTGCTTTTCTAGGTAATCTACATATGCCTTGAACGTGTCTGGTGCATCCTCAAGCGATTCGAGTTGTGTCAAATCCTTTTTCCACCCTGGTATATTTTCGTATACTGGAGTGATTTCACTATCATTTAGATCAAAGGGAAAATGATTGACCTCTTTTCCATCAATAATATATTTTGTGCATGCTTTGATTTCATCAAATATACTAAGCACATCTCCTTTCATCATGCAAAGCTCCGTAACTCCATTGATCATGATAGAATAGCGTAATTGAACTAAGTCAATCCAACCACATCGTCTTGGGCGACCAGTGGTTGCGCCAAACTCATGTCCCTCTCTACCCATATCTTCTCCGTCCTTATCGAATAATTCAGTAGGGAAGGGGCCACTACCAACGCGTGTGCAATATGCTTTAAAAATACCAATAACCTTTCCAACCTTTGTTGGTGGAACGCCAAGTCCCGTGCATGTTCCGGCAGTAATCGTATTTGAGGAAGTAACGAAGGGGTAAGTACCGAAATCAATGTCCAGCATTGTTCCCTGGGCTCCTTCAGCCAAGACCTTTTTACCCGTCTTTATTGCTTCGTCAATATAAATTTCGCTATCCACAAACTCCAATTCTTTCATTGTCTTGATGCCTTCGAACCATGGCCCTTCGAGTTCGTCTAAAGAATAAGTGAATCCATCATAGTGGCTTAAAATATTTTTATGCTTTGCCACTAATGCATCATACTTTTTCTGAAAGTTTGGAGACAAAATATCTCCAACTCTTAATCCATTTCTTCCTGTCTTATCCATATACGTTGGACCGATACCTTTCAATGTAGAACCTATTTTATTCCTTCCTTTTGCCATTTCAGATGCAGCATCCAAAAGTTTATGTGTAGGTAGAATAAGGTGTGCTTTTTTCGAAATTAACAATCTTGATTTGTATTCAACATCGTAGGGTGCTAGTTTATCGAGTTCTTGCTTGAAAATAACAGGGTCTATGACTACACCATTTCCAACGAGATTTACTACTTCTGGGTGGAAAATACCCGAAGGGATGGTGTGTAAAACATGCTTAATTCCCTCGAATTCAAGTGTGTGTCCTGCGTTTGGACCTCCTTGAAACCGTGCAATAATGTCATATTTTGGTGTTAAAACATCAACAATTTTTCCCTTCCCTTCATCTCCCCATTGAAGTCCTAATAATACATCTACGTTCATCAAATTTTACTTAAAATAGTTAACAGCAGATTCTTCCGAATCAAACAAAGAAAAAACATCATTCATTTTTGTGATCTCAAATAATTTTGCGATGAGCTTATTTGGTGCGCAAATTAAAAGGTCGCCATTCTCGATCCTACATTTTGTCATTGTTTTAACAAATACGGCGATACCAGTTGAATTGATGTGTGTTAGCTCTTGAAGGTTAAAAATCACTTTATATGACTTTAAGTTTGAAACAGCTTCTTTGAGATTCTCTGCATCAGTTTCGGTTAATATTTTACCTTGAAGATGAAATACTATACAGTCTGAATTAGCTTTTGCTGTTACATTCAAATTCATCCTTCGGTTTTTTTATTTTTTGTTCCATAAAAATAGAGGGAATGATGCTGAACTTTTAAATCAAACAAATCTTCAATTGTTGACTTGATTTGTTGTATTCTTGGGTCACAAAACTCAATAACTTCTCCTGTATCTGTACATATGACATGGTCATGCTGCTTTGAACCATGTGACTTTTCAAATTGGGCAATGTTTTTGCCGAATTGGTGTTTGCTTACGAGGTTACAGGCCAACAGTAATTCTATGGTGTTATATAGCGTCGCTCTCGAAACACGGTAGTTGTGACTCTTCATTTTGATGTAAAGGGATTCGATATCAAAATGTCCTTCGTGCAGATATATTTCGTCCAATATCGCAAAGCGTTCCGGTGTCTTCCGATGCCCATTCTTTTCTAGATAAGCAGAAAAGATTCCTTTAACTGTTTCTTGTAGTGTGCTTTCACTCATAGCAAAGAACAAATTTACAATATAAATTAATTCAAGTTTCCATTATTTGTGAATGGTTTTCAAGTCTTATCAACACAAACACGAAAATAGCTTCAAAAAAAAAAGGGGAGAAGCTCCCCTTTTTCTATTCTTTATAGACAAAATTATTTCTTCTTTTCCATTTTTTCTTTCAAATCAGCCAATGCGTCAAGATCTCCAAGCGTAGATTTTTCTGCATTTTTGTTGATTGCATTTAGATTACCTGTATTCGATTTTCTAGATGGTCTAGAACTCGTTTTAGGCTCAGCATGCTCCTCGTGTGTTCTGATATGTGAAACAACGATTTTTCTTGCATCTCTGTTAAATTCAATCACCTTAAAGTCCAGAACGTCCTCAACCTTAGCGTTGTTTCCGTCAGCTTTCTTTAAGTGCTTGGCTGGACAAATCCCCTCTAAACCATAAGGTAAAGAAACAATTCCTGATTTGTCTTTCATTTCGATGATGGTTCCGTTGTGTACAGTTCCTTCAGCGAAAGTAGCTTCAAATACTTCCCATGGATTTTCTTCAAGCTGCTTATGGCCTAAAGATATTCTTCTGTTTTCTTGGTCAATTTCTAAAACAATCACTTCCATCGCTTCTCCAGTTTTGCAGAATTCAGATGGGTGCTTGATTTTCTTTTGCCACGAAAGGTCAGAAATGTGGATTAATCCATCAACTCCTTCTTCCAATTCAACGAAAACACCAAAGTTTGTGAAGTTTCTAACTTTTGCAGTGTGCTGCGTATTAACAGCATACTTCGTATCAATGTTACTCCAGGGATCTGGCATTAATTGCTTGATTCCAAGAGACATTTTTCTTTCTTCTCTATCTAAAGTCAATACAACTGCTTCTACTGAGTCTCCAATTTTCATGAAGTCTTGTGCAGAACGTAAGTGCTGTGACCAACTCATTTCAGAAACGTGAATCAATCCTTCAACACCCGCTGCAATCTCTATAAATGCACCGTAATCAGCCATAACAACTACTTTACCCGTAACTTTGTCACCAACCGCTAATTCAGCATTCAAAGAATCCCATGGATGTGGCTGGAGTTGCTTCAATCCAAGCGCAATTCTTTTCTTCTCATCATCAAAGTCAAGAATAACCACATTGATTTTAGAGTCTAATTCCAACATTTCTTCTGGATGCGAAACGCGTCCCCAAGAAAGGTCCGTGATGTGAATTAATCCGTCAACACCACCTAAATCAATAAATACCCCGTAAGAAGTAATATTCTTGACGATACCTTCAAGAACTTGTCCTTTTTCAAGGCCAGAAATGATTTGTTTCTTTTGCTCTTCAAGTTCTGCTTCGATAAGGGCTTTATGCGAAACAACAACGTTTCTAAATTCTTCATTGATTTTAACTACTTTGAATTCCATGTTTTTTCCAACATATACATCGTAGTCACGGATTGGTTTAACATCTATTTGAGAACCTGGAAGGAAAGCTTCGATACCAAACACATCTACAATCAATCCACCTTTCGTTCTGCATTTAACATGACCAGTAATAACCTCTCCTGTTTTCAAAACTTCATTTACACGAATCCACGCGCTGTGCATTCTTGCTGTTTTGTGAGAAACGATTAGTTGACCTGTTTTATCTTCTCTGCATTCTACATATACGTCTACAACATCGCCAATTTTAAGATCCGGATTATAACGGAATTCATTTGCAGCAATTACACCTTCGGATTTATAACCGATATTAATAATAGCTTCTTTTTTGGTGAGATGTACGACTGTACCTTTGATTACCTCTTTTTCGTTGATCGACGTTAAGGTTTTTTCATAAACGTCAGACATTTCTGACCTTTCTACTTGACTGTAGCCATCTAATTGTAGTGCTTCCCAGTCGAAATCTGCAGTTCCCTGCTTTGTTTTTGTTGTTGCCATTGGGCTGTTAACATTTGTATTTCAAAGCTCCTTATTCCTTGAAAGAATTTATACGGGTCACATATTTAAAGGAGGGTGACCATTTTGAGAGTGCAAAGATAGGGAATTCTTTAGAATAATAAAGACTTTTGGTAAAGTGAATTGAAAATAATCGAAAGGTCCTAATTAATTGTCATTGGGATTGTTAGGGAATTTAGAAATCATTTTAAATTTCCCTTGCTGCATTTCGAGTGCCGCTTTCCATAAATCCTCGTGATTTGTATCTAGAATAAGCTCGTGGTCTACATTGTTCACTGTAATCCAAGAATTTTCTTTCAATTCATTATCAAGTTGCTCAAGGTCCCATCCTGAATAGCCGATAAAAAAACGGATTTTTTCTCGCGCCTCTGGCGTTTTTTCTAAAACGGCACAAATTTGGTCAAAATCACCACCATAAAAAAGATTCTTTTGTATTTGTAAAGAATTTGAAATATCACTTCCCAATGAATGAATGAAAAAAAGACTGTCTTTTGATACGGGTCCTCCAAATCCAATTTTTGCGTTGATGTCTGGAAAGTTGGCGTCAATTTTATGTAAATCTATTTCTGCAAAATTATTCAGTACAAAACCAAAGGTTCCGTCTTCATTGTGCTCACATAGAACAACCACGGATCTTCCAAAGTATGGATCGTTTAAGAAAGGATCTGATATGAGAACGCTGCCTTTTTTTGGCCTTTCATTGTTGATAAATGAAAAGTTTATTTTTTTCATAATACAAAGGTGCGAAAAAGACAAATCATCTCAATAGCAATTGGTACATTAAATAGATTTTTAAATTTGTATTCATGAAATATGGTGCCATTGACATTGGAACAAATGCGGCACGACTTTTAATTGGTGAAGTCGTTCATGATTCAGGTCGTTCATTTGTAAAGAAAATATCCTACACGCGAATTCCACTAAGGTTAGGTGATGATGTATTTTCGTTGGGTAGGGTTGCTGTTAAGAAGAAATTGAACCTCATAAATACCATGAAGGCTTTTGAGATCATTACAGATATATTTGAGGTAGATAATCTGAAAGCCGTTGCAACCTCAGCGATGCGTGAAGCGGAAAACGCGAGCCAAATTGTTATGGACATAAAAAGTGCGACTGGTATTGATTTGAATATCATCTCAGGAACAGAAGAGGCAAATGTCATTCTCGGTACCTTCATGCTTTTGGATTTTGATAAGGGGCAGCCTTTTGTGGTCATAGATGTAGGAGGTGGGTCGACTGAGATCAATATCTTCAAAAAAGGAGAAAAAGTGGGCTCTAAATCATTTAAAGTCGGAACGCTGCGAATTCTTCGTGGTAAGTTTGACGAGGCGGTTTGGTCAGAAATAAATGAATGGATTTTAGATTATATTCTTCCTTTTGAAGAATACCGATTGTTTGGAACAGGAGGAAATATAAATAAAGCACACAAGCTCCTTGCGCATGGACCTAATGAGGCCGTTTCTTTTGAAGAATTGCTAACACTGAAGGCAGAGCTTGAATCTTTAGATTTGCCCAGTAGAATGAAGAAATTTCAATTGCGTCCAGACCGTGCTGATGTAATTGTGCCAGCTTTAGATATTTATACAAGGGTTATATCTAATTTTAAATCAAAGCTTATTCACGTGCCAAAGGTCGGCTTGTCCGATGGAATGGTCTATCAAATGTACCTTAACGAAAAAAATAAATAATGTCTGGAAAACCAAGGATTTCAAAGGGTACCCGGGATTTTCTCCCAGCTGATGTTCAAAAAAGAGAATATATGTTTGGGGTGATGCGTTCTGTTTTTCGGAAATATGGATATCAACCTATCGAAACGCCTAGTTTTGAACTTACTTCAACTTTGATGGGTAAATATGGTGAAGAGGGAGACCGATTGATTTTTAAAATTCTAAATTCAGGTGACAAGTTAAAAAAGGCTGATGTAAAAGCCTTGGATAATAATGCGCTTCCCAAGTTTGCAAACTCTATCTCTGAAAAGGCACTTCGCTACGACCTTACGGTTCCTTTTGCTCGTTTTGTAGTGCAACACCAAAATGAACTTTCCTTCCCATTCAAAAGATTTCAAATTCAACCTGTTTGGCGCTCAGACCGGCCTCAACATGGCAGGTATCAGGAGTTTACGCAATGCGATGTTGATGTTGTAGGTAGTGATTCATTGTTATATGAAGTGGAGTGTATTCAGATTTTTGATGAAGTACTCTCGGGTTTGAAGCTTCCTGGTTTTGCCATTAAAATGAACAACCGTAAAATTCTTTCAGGAATTGCTGAAAAAAGCGGAGCGGGTGATCACTTAGTTACAATCGTAACTGCAATCGATAAGTTTGATAAGGTTGGAGAACAAGGTGTTGTTGACGAGCTCAAACAAAAACTTGTGCCTGATTCAGCCATTAATAAACTAAAGCCTCTTTTGTCATTTAGCGGTACCAATGAAGAAAAAATGAAGCTTATGGAGGCGTTTCTTGAGGGTTCTGAAATTGGGAACTCAGGGCTTCAAGAACTTCAAGAGGTTTTGGATCATGTTGATGACTTAGGTTTACATTGCGGCAGGTTAGAGTTCGACATCACACTCGCCCGGGGATTGAATTATTATACAGGTGCTATTTTTGAGGTAGCTGCTGATGGCGTTAAGATGGGTAGTATTTGTGGTGGTGGTCGTTACGATGATTTAACAGCTCAGTTTGGTCTGAAGGATGTATCGGGTATTGGAATCTCTTTTGGCGCAGACCGCATATATGATGTGCTCAATGAATTGGGTTTATTCCCGGGCTCTACAGAGCGTAGCATTTCTTATTTATTACTTAATTTTGGTGGAGAGGATATGAAATCAAGTCTGCGGCTTACCCAAGATATAAGGGAGAAAGGAGTAGATTGTGAGCTTTATCCAAGTAACGCAAAAATTCAAAAGCAATTCAAATATGCAGATTCGCGTAATGCACGTTTTGTCATTATGATTGGAGAGGATGAAAGAAAATCAGACTCAATTACATTGAAGAACATGGAGAGTGGTAAGCAAGAAAAGATTAGCCGTAAAGACTTTTTAGATCGTCTTTAGGGCGGTCAAACTGTAA
>MDTB01218265.1_pt1 | contig 11405 bp, 8 predicted proteins | sample 811161 | NCBI WGS metagenome assembly MDTB01 (sample SAMN05326650, study PRJNA326480) | marine metagenome | isolation source: seawater | place: Mediterranean Sea | collected 2009
ACCTTCTTGCGCGAGGAGGAAGTTACGTAATAGTGGGACTTTTTGGAGGACAAATTAGCCTTCCTTTACCTCTACAAGCTCTTACGGAAAAAAAACTTATGGGATCTTATGTCGGTAGTTTAGGTGATATGAAAGAACTGATGGAACTTGTTGTTGCTGGTAAGATTGACCCTGTCGCAGTAGAAACACGTGATGTTTCAAAGGCAAATGAGACTCTAAAAGAAATGAAAGATGGAGATCTTTTAGGATTAGTAGCCTTAACACATGATTAATCTACAAGGAAATCTCTGACAAAACTTCAGAAATGTCTCTATTTATAACTAAATCAGATAAATGGTCCATTTGAGTTGATTCATTATTAATGATCACCAAATTAGCACCAGTTTCTTTGGCTAGTAATGGTAAATCTGCAGCAGGAAAAACTGCAAGAGAAGATCCAAGACATATAAACAGATCTGACTTAATTGCGACCCTTTGTGCAGTAATCATTTCCTCTTCCGGCATTGCCTGACCAAAAGAAATAGTTGCCGTCTTAATAACTCCCTTACATTCACTGCAAACAGGAGGCTCTTTTGTTATGAGGAAATCTTCTTTGAGAGAATCGAGCTCATATCTTTTTGAGCAGTCTAGACATTTCGCATATGTCGCATTTCCATGAAGTTCAGTTATCTTAGAGTCATCAATTCCTGAATCCTGATGCAAGTTATCTACATTTTGAGTTATTAGATGAGTTTCTTGTTTTGAATTCATTATTTCAGCTAACTTAAAATGCCCGATGTTAGGTTTAGCAGAATCTATACTTAGTTCATTTGAAAACTTTCTTTCCCATGATTCCATTCTTTTTTCTCTTGAATCAATGAAGTCTTGAAAATATATTGGGGTTGAAGTCTTCCATACACCTTTTGGTCCTCTAAAATCGGGTATGCCAGAATTGGTGCTAATTCCCGCTCCTGTGAAGAATACTAATTTTTTACTTTTTTCTATTAAACGCTGAAGTTTTAAGGACATCTTAGTTTCTCTTTCAGATAGAATATAAACAAAATTAAATAAAAATGGATATTTTTAATCTAAGCCAAGAATCACTCTGGTTGTTAACGGTAGTTTATGACCTAGGGTTGGCATTATTACTATACAGGTTTTTCGGTAAATATGGTTTGTATGTTGCTGTTGTCCTTGGGATTGTCTTGGGCAATTTACAGGGTGGTAAAGTTAGTGAACTTATAATTTTTGGGTCAACTTATAAAGTAAGCATGGGAGCAATTCTTTATTCCGGTATATATTTTGCTACAGATGTACTAAATGAAAAATACGGAAGGAAGGAAGCTAATAGAGCCGTTATGCTTGGATTTTTTGCAAATATTGCAGTGATGATAACTTTAGTTCTTAGCGTTCAATTTAAACCTTCAGAGATAACTGGATCAGCCTTGGAAGTCCATAATGCTATAAGTACATTAGCTTACTATTCTCCAGCTTTTGTTATAGGGTCTCTAATGGCTTATCTAGTGAGCCAAACTTTTGATGTATGGTTTTTTAATAAGATTAAGAACATAACTGGTGAATCTAAGCTATGGTTGAGAAATAACCTATCCACTATTACTTCTCAGTTAATTGATACTCTTATTTATCAGTTCACCTGGGTTTTTGCTACTGGAATGGACTGGTCTACCGCTCTTATGCTCGCCTTAACAAAATATGTTTTTAAGGTTTTAATCGCCGCAATTGATACAATATTCATATATTGGGTAAAAAAATGGTAAGTAATCTCAAGTTTAAAAATGTTGCAATTTATTCGTCACTAAATGATAAAAAAGTAAATTCTATTGCCAACCAGGTCATAGAGGTTCTTTCTAATCTAGGCATAAATTATTTATCCCCTTTATCTTCAAGAATTAATAGTAAACTTATAAAAAAATCCCATACGGATAAGACAATTGTCAACCGTTCTGATTTGGTAATTGCTATAGGAGGAGATGGTACTCTATTAAGTACTGCAAGAAAATTTGGTTATTATCAAATTCCTGTTTTAGGAATAAATCTAGGAAATTTAGGATTTTTAACAGATATTCCACCTAGAGATTTAACTTTTATGCTTAACGAAATCATGAAAGGAAGTTTTACAGAAGATAGAAGGATATTTCTTGAAGCTAAAGTTCAGGGTACTAAGCAAACTTTTAAAGCATTAAATGAAATAGTTCTGCATTCTGGTTCCATAGCTCAGTTAATAGAATATGATCTCTTTATAGATGACGAGTTTGTATACAGACAAAAAGCCGATGGACTTATTATTAGCACTTCCACTGGCTCAACTGCTTATTCATTATCTGGAAATGGCCCTATAATCTCTCCCGATGTAAGAGCTATAACCCTGCTACCTATGTTTCCACATAGCTTGAATGCACGAACTTTAATTACAAACCAAGACAGGACAATCAAGCTCAGAGTTACAGGAAAATCAAAGGCTTATTTGAGCATGGATAGTCACAATAATTTAAAAGTAAATCCAAATGAAGATGTCTACATTCAGAGAGCCGACACTGAATTAACTTTGATTCATCCTGTAGATCATAGCTTCTTTTATTCATGCAGGAATAAACTAGGTTGGAGTTTAGGAGTTCCTTCCAAAAATACTCCTTAGATTTCTTACCAAGAAACAAGTAAAATGAATTAATGAAAGCAAATAGCGGTAAATTTCTTTTTTTTGTTGTAGCAATTATTTTCTCCACTTTTATAAAAAGTGAAGTATCGTCTGATCAAATGCTTTTGATAGAGCAGCTACCGCCAGATCAGAGAGCCAATATAATGGAGAAAATGGAATCTGCGTCTTCTTTACAAGCAGAAATCGAAGAAAAATTTGAGGAGGCAAGTTCTCTAACACTTAAACCTGAACTAAAAGATATAGAAGATTCTGAAGAATATTGTCCGGAATGCATATATGGATTCAATTTTTTTCAATTTTCACCTACAACATTTGCACCAGTTGACAACAGTCCTGTAACGCCAAATTACCTTCTTGGACCAGGAGATAAATTGTTAATTAATTTTTATGGTAGCAAAGAGAGGGAAGTTGAAGTTGTAATTAATAGAGAAGGAAAAGTTGTCCTTCCTTTCATAGGGCCTATTAATTTTTTGGGCATGACTTACGAACAAGCAAGTTCTTTTTTATCAAAAAAAGTTGAAATAGAATTAATTGGAATTGATGTTGATTTATCTTTGAGCGAAATAAGATCAATTGGTGTTTATGTTTTAGGAGAAGCCTACAAACCTGGAAGATATGTTATGAGTGGGCTTAGCTCTGTATCCAATGCTTTATTTGTCACTGGCGGTGTCAGTGAAAAGGGATCATTAAGAAATATACAAATTAAAAGAGGTAATGAAATTGTATCTACATATGATTTTTATGACTTTTTACTTAAAGGTTCTTTAGAGTCAGATGTTCTTTTACAAGACGGTGATGTTATATTTATTCCTTTTATCGAGGATAGTGTAACACTTGGCGGAGCCTTCAAAAGGCCTTATAGATATGAGATTAAAGAAGGAGAGACAGTCGAAGATATTATTCAGTTAGCTGGCGGTTTTAACTCTGAAGTATTGGGAATTCCGACTATGGAATTAAGTTCGGTAGATAATGAAAGTGCAGCGAGAAAATACATTTATTTAGATTCTTCAAAAGACTTAAATAAAGTCTTGAAAGATGGTGATGTCTTAACAATTTCTTCAGTTTCTGGATTGAAACCTGAAATAATTAAAATCTCTGGTGAAGTTAAGAATCCAGGTGAATATTCCATACAACCTGGAGATAGAATTTTGGATATAATTCGGAGGGCTGGGGGTTATACAGATAAAAGTTATTTTCAAGGTGCTGTTTTTTTAAGAAAAAAGGTAGCAAAATCTCAAAAAGAAGCATTTGAAAGAGCAGCAGACGAACTCGAGAATACTATTGTTGATGTAATCACAAAAGATACTATCGATGAGATTACAGAATTTACTCTGCTACCAGTATCTAATTTAATTACAAGATTGCGAACAGAAGAACCTCTAGGACGGATGGTTGTGGAATTAGATGAGCTTTCTTTGAAGTCTGATCCAGTTATCAATTTTGAAGTCCAACATAAAGATACTTTATATATTCCTAAAAGACCGTCTTCAGTTTCGATCGTGGGAGAAGTATTGAATAGTGCGACAGTAGGCTTTGATCCGAACCTTTCTATCTTTGATTATATAGATTTATCCGGTGGTTTAAATGACTCAGCAGATGCAGATAAAATATTTGTGATATTGCCCAATGGAAAAGCACAATTAGTGAAAAAAACATTATTCTCTTCAAATAGCAAAATATTGCCGGGAAGTACTATAGTAGTTTCTAGAGATTCTAGACCTTTTGATGTTATAAACTTAACACAGATCATAACACCTATTCTGGCAGATCTTGCAACATCAGCAGCTGCAATTGCAGCTATAAGTGATTAAATAAAGATATGGTAAGGCCAAAGATATGGCTTTTAATTTCTTGTATAGTTGGATCAAACATTCTTCTTTCCTCTATTGAAGATTATTATCCGTACAGGATAACTCCTTCAGCTTCCAATTATGGTAATACGGGCATTATAGAAATACCAAATGCACGATTCTTGCCCGAGGCTTCATTAAGATTCAGTTTTTCTTCTTCATTTCCAAATGAGTTCACTTCCTTAACTGCTTCTCCATTTAGCTGGTTAGAAGCTACTTACAGATATACAGAAATAAAAAATGAAAGATACGGCCCTATTACCTATAGTGGTAATCAATCACTTAAAGATAAAGGGTTTGATTTAAAGGCATTGATTATAAGGGAAAGTTACATATTACCTGCTGTATCCATAGGGCTTAGAGATATAGCAGGAACAGGATTATTTTCATCGGAATATATAGTCTCTACAAAAAAGTTTGGGCATTTAGATTTGACGCTTGGATTCGGATGGGGCGTCTTAGGTGCAGATGACAATATGTCAAATCCCTTTCAATCTTTTAGTGATAGTTTTAAATTTAGAAATGATGGCTTTGGTCAAGGAGGTTCTTTTTCGTTTAAAAACTGGTTTTCAGGAGAAACTGCAGCATTTGGAGGTATAGAGTATGACCTTCCTAAGAGAGGTTTAACACTGAAATTAGAGTACGATACATCAAGACCAGATAAAAGACAGAAGGTCGAAAAGGTACAAAGTAGATTTAATTTAGGTTTTAATTATTCTTTTTCAGAAAACTTAAGTTTTTCTTCTTATTATGAAAGAGGTTCAAACTTCAGAGTTGCATTTAGCTTAAAAGGTAATTTTCTCAATGATACGATTCCTAAACCTCCTCCTAAGAAAGTTCAAAAACTTAATAAAGAACAACAAAATAAGATTAAAGAAGATAATGATATATTCTATCGTTCCTTAAATTTAAGCTTGAGAGATGAATCAATTTATATACAAGCTGCAAATTTAAAAGAAGATGAAGTGGATGTCGCAGTCGCATCTTCAAGATTCTATTCGCTTACCAGGCCTATAGGACGAACAGCAAGAATAGTCGCTGCTTTAGCCCCTGATGAAATAGAAAAAATAAATGTCCACGCTATGAATGGAGATTTTGAAGTTGCAAGAGTTTCATTAGGAAAGAGATATTTTGAAAATTCAGATTTAGGCAAGATTAGCTCAGTAGAGCTTTTGGGTGTAAGTGGTCTCGAGTCAAGAAGCTCCTCACCTCTTTACAAAGATGCATCTTTCATACCGACAGTTAATTTTCCAGAGTTTAATTGGAATATGTCTCCGTCTATAAAACATCAGATAGGCGGTCCAGAAGGATTTTATTTAGGACAGTTATTATGGAAAACAGATACAACATTAAAATTAAGACGAAATCTTTCTTTGTATACATCTTTCGGCATAAATATTTATGATACATTTAAAAATTTTAATAATCCCAGTTCTAGTAATATTCCTCATGTAAGAAGCGATATTCAAGATTACCTGTCTGAGGGTAAAAACAATATACAAAGAATGCAGCTTGAATATTTTTCTAATCCTTATAAGGATGTCTTCACAAGATTAGATGTAGGATATCTAGAAGAAATGTTCGGAGGTATTGGAGGAGAGATCTTATATCGTCCATTTAATAAACAATACTCATTGGGTTTGTCCATTCATAAAGTAAAACAAAGAGCATATAATCAGCTATTCTCTTTTAGAGATTACTCAACTACTACAGGCCATTTGGGTTTTTATTATGATTTACCCTTTCAATTACGCTCGCAATTTCTTATTGGTAAATATTTAGCTGGAGATAAAGGCGTTACCCTCGATTTATCAAAAAGATTTAATTCAGGGTTTACCCTTGGAATATTTGCAACAAAAACAGATCTTTCCGCATTAGAATTTGGTGAAGGAAGTTTTGATAAGGGCTTTTATATATCCGTCCCTACGCATTTATTTTATCCAGATTTTAGATCTGGAGTTATTTCGTTTGGTCTACACCCTCTTACAAAAGATGGTGGTGCCATTTTAAATAAACATAATTCTCTTATTGGGATACTAGGAGATTCTAGTTCCTCTTCGTTAATTCGAGATTGGAATAATATACTCAACTAAAATGAAATCAGTCTTATTGTCTCTTTCAATAGTACTCGCTTCTTGTGCAATTATTGACACTAATAGAATTGCACCAGGTTACGCTGAAGCATTCAGCTCAATTAAACAACTTATCTTAGGGGCAGAGAATAATATACCTCCGGAAGTTATTCAGAATATCCCTTACGCTTCGATGTTGGTTAAGATTGGAAAAGGACCTTCTGCACTGATGATTTTAGAGAGTGTAAAAGATGACAAATATACTTGGATTAGTGCAGATGGGGTCAGTTTGGTTATAAAGAATGGAATAATAATCAAGACACATGGCCTTCCAAATAATCTAATAGAAAAAATGTATCTAGATCCTGATTGGGAAAATCTTCATGTCAATAAGGAGTTTATTTCCTACAATTCATTCAATAAGCCAAGTCTAAATAATCTTAGGTTAAAGTCGATCTTTGAAAAAAAAGACTTTGAAGAAGTGAAGCTTACATTTGAAATCAAAAATCTTAGATTAATTGAAGAAAGGATAGTATCTCAAGAAGTTGGTTGGTACAAAATCAATAAGTATTGGATAGATGAGACAAATTTTATTTGGAAATCTGTACAAAATATTTCACCTAGGTTGCCAGAAATAAATATCGAAGTCACAAAAAAGCCTCAATAAAGAGGCTTTTCTTATAGCAGTTAAATTATTATCTAAAATTAATTTGCTTCTCTGGTTGCGGTAGCTGTAGCAGTGGCTGTTGAAGCAGCAACAGCTGGTACAGTAACAGTAGTTGTATAAGTCTCTTCAACGTCATATTCTTCAACAACATCGTATTCTTCTACTACATCGTATGTCTCAACTACGTCGTATGTCTCAACTACATCATATTCTTCTACAACATTGTAGACATCACCATTACTGTCAGTTCCTATAGTTGCTCCTGCTGCACCACCATCTGAAGATGTAGTAGTTGCAGAAGTTGTTCTAGTAGCAGTAGCCCCGGTAGTTCTAGTAGCAGTAGCCCCGGTAGTTCTAGTAGCAGTCGCCCCGGTAGTTCTAGTAGCAGTCGCCCCGGTAGTTCTAGTAGCAGTCGCCCCGGTAGTTCTAGTAGCAGTAGCTCCAGAAGTTTGAGTCGCAGCAACACCAGGTATATCTACAATAATATCTGTTACGTACTCTTCTATGACGGGTTCTGGTGCGGGAGCGGGAGCGGGGGCAGGTGCGGGAGCGGGAGCGGGGGCAGGTGCGGGAGCAGGTGCAATAGCACCACCTCCTGAACCGCTATCCGATATTGCAGCTGCAGCAGCAGCTATGGCTACAACGGCCGCGATTGTTCCTGCGCTTACACCACCAATTGCAGTATTGGCAGCAGCATCTCCAGCAGCAGCTCCACTTGATCCAGCATTAGCGGCTTTTTCTGTTTGTGCATTCACCAATTGAGGAACTAAAAGAAATGCCAATCCAGTAATGGAAGCAATTATATTGTTTGAAATCTTTTTCATTTTAAAACCCGTTTTAATTAATTTTTGGTCCAATTTTTTTAGGGATTGGGAACTACAAGCGTATTAAAAGTCGTTCGTCTCTTTATGTCAACTTTAATTTCTTTTTTTTAAGCATATAAATATCTCCCTTTACGTTTGTATTATGCAATTGTAATGCCAGACCAAAAAACCTGTTTTCAACAATTTTGCACTAAGATCTAACTTTTTTGAATAAAGTTATTATAGAATGAAGCATACACGCTATTTCATGTTTCTATTGAACTTTTTTACAAGAATTTTTCACTTTCTTCCAAGTGAACTCTCTCACTTTTTGGCATTAAATGGGCTAAAAGTGATTTATTCAACTGGCCTCTTACAAATCTTCACAAAATACGATCTAGAAAAAACAGAGATAATAAATAATGATTCTAAAGATCAATCTTTGAATAATTTTAAGAAGTATAAAAATAAACTGGGAATAGCAGCAGGACTTGACAAAGACGGAGAATTTATCGATTGCTTAGCCGCTCTTGGGGTTGGTTTTATTGAGGTGGGTACAGTAACACCTGTCAAACAAGCAGGGAATCCGAAGCCTAGGCTATTTAGAAATAGAAAACATAAATCCTTGCTTAATAGATTAGGTTTCAATAATAAGGGTGTTGAATCCCTCGTAGAGAATTTAAAAAAAAGATCATCAACTATACCTGTTGGTGTAAGTATTGGTAAGAATTTCGACACACCAAATGAACAGGCTTATCGAGACTACCTTTTTTGCATGGAAAAGGTTTATCAATATTCTAGTTACATAGCGATAAATATTTCTTCACCAAACACTAAAGAGCTGAGGGACCTAAGTAACAAAGAATTTTTAAAAGACCTTATTGTCAAGATCAAAGAGAAACAAAATCTACTATCTAAATCTTTTGACTATGTTCCTATATTTATCAAGATAAGTCCTGATGAGAATAATCAAGCACTAGAAGAAATATGTAAATGCATTCTCGATTACAAGATTGATGGAATTATTTCAAGCAACACAACCATTAAACATACTGACAAGAATGGATATGGCGGTCTAAGCGGCTTACCTTTAAAGGATAAGGCTACAGAAAAACTTAAATTTATAAAAAATATTGTAGGAAATAGAATACCAATAATTGCATCCGGAGGTGTCATGTCAGCTTCAGATTATCTAGAGAAAATCAATGCAGGTGCCGATTTAGTGCAAGTATATACAGGATTTATTTTTGAGGGCCCCAAGCTTATACAAGACATTCTTAAAATAAAGTCGGTATAAAATAAATACTTGACATACCCCCTATCTTTGAACTTTATACTGTAAAGGAGTTACTTTTTAATAATTTATGAAATCACTAGTAATCGTTGAATCTGGAGCAAAAGCAAAAAAAATAAAAGGCTATTTGGATTCTAACTTTCCTGATAAAGACTGGCAGGTTGAAGCTTGTGTGGGTCACGTGAGAGACCTTTCTGATACGGAAACTGCTGTTGACCCTAATGATTGGAATAACCTGAAATGGGAATTTTCTACTAAAGGAAAGAAGGTTATGAAAGAACTTAGAAAATTCTGTAAAGAATCTGAACTACTTTATCTTGCGACAGATCCTGATAGAGAAGGGGAAGCTATAGCCTGGCACCTCTTGAGCGATTTTGATGACAAGAAATTGACTAAATATCTGGATGTTAAGCGAGTAACATTTAATGAAATAACTTCCTCGGCAATAAAAAAAGCAATTGAATCACCAAGAGAGATAGACAAGGATTTAGTAGATGCATATCTAACCAGAAGAATTCTAGATCACTTGATTGGTTTTAAAGTTTCACCTTTGTTGTGGAGACACGTATCAAGGGCAAAATCTGCTGGGAGAGTTCAATCTCCTACTTTAAGAATTCTTTGTGAAAAAGAAGACGAGAGAGATTTACATATTCCAGAAGAATATTGGCCTTTCGAATCGAGTTTTGATTTTTTTGGAACTTCATTTGAAGCAAAATTAACTCAAATTTCAGAACGAAGTATCAATAAAGAACCTCTAAAGGATGAAGTAGAAGTTAATAATCTGATCAATGAATTGGGAACTGTTAGTTTCAAATTAAGAAATATAGAGTCTAAGGCCCAATCAAGCAGTCCAAAACCACCATTCAGAACTTCTACATTGCAGATGTCAGCTGCTAGTGGATTGGGCTTTACAGCTGATAGGACTATGCAAGCTGCTCAAAAACTTTATGAAGGAGGTTTAATAACTTATCTTAGGACTGATGGTACATCAATTAGCACCTCTCCCAATACAGGGGAACCATTTTCTGAAGAAAGTCCAGGCCCACCCCCGTTGCAAGAAATAAGAAATTTTATTTCATCAAACTATGATTCTACTTTTCTTTCAAGAGAGCCACGAATCTATAAATCTAAAGTACAAAATTCTCAAGAAGCTCATGAAGCAATCAGACCAACAGACATTTCTAAGACGCCATCAGATGCGGTTTTATCGGGAGATGAAGAAAAATTGTATACCTTGATATGGAATAGAACTGTTGCCAGTCAGATGGAGGGCTCAAAATATGAGAGAAAAACTCTAGTGATATCTTCAAATGACGATAAGTATGAATTTAGGGCTTCATCCAGAAAGAACATATTTAAAGGTTTTGAGATTCTTACTGGCACTGATGATGAAAAAGTTACATTATTTCCTGAAGGCCTGGAAGAAGGAAGTGAACTCAGCTTAATCTCGAATAAATACGAACAAAAATTCACTTCACCTCCAAATAGATACTCAGAAGCTTCATTGATAAAAAAGATGGAAGAGGAAGGTATTGGACGTCCCTCCACATATGCAACCATCGTTAAGGGATTGAGAACAAAAAAATATGCTTATGGAGCTAAGTCAATTATTCCATCTGATTTGGGAAGAGTTTTAACTTCCTACCTAAAAAAAGTTTTTGAGAAATTTTTTATAGAAACAGAATTTACAGCTCGAATGGAAGCGGATCTAGATGAAGTAGCTTCAGGAAACAAAAATTATCAAGAAGTTTTAAATGCTTTTTGGATAGAACTTCAAAACTATCTCAATAGAAAAATTAATGACATAGAAATAAGTAATAAAGATGAATTTAAAACTAGACAAGTTTTAGACTTACTTAATGAAGAGCTTGGATCTGTAATCTTCCCTAAAGATGAATCAGGACAGAATAGAAATGAATGTCCGAAATGTTCTAGCCCCATCAGTTTGAAGTCAGGAGCCTGGGGATATTTTGTAGGCTGCTCGGAATGTAAATGGACTAAAAAACCGTTTGAATTTAATACAACTTGGGAAACCTATCAAGAGCTTCCAAAGGAATTAGGAC
>MDTB01238521.1_pt1 | contig 11405 bp, 9 predicted proteins | sample 811161 | NCBI WGS metagenome assembly MDTB01 (sample SAMN05326650, study PRJNA326480) | marine metagenome | isolation source: seawater | place: Mediterranean Sea | collected 2009
AAAGGAATTGGCGGAGAGAGTGGGATTCGAACCCACGAAAGAGTTTCCCCTTAACACGCTTTCCAAGCGTGCGCCTTAAACCGCTCGGCCATCTCTCCTTTTATTTCTTGGTTATAAATGCAATATCATTTCCCTTTTGACCCATATAGATTTCTATCGATTGAAAATTTTTTAAAAAATAATTTTTATCCTCCTCTTTAATATATTTTGAACTAAAATGTTTTTTATTTTTAATATTATAAAGAATAGTTCTTAAAGTGGGTTTTGAAAAATTTAATCTCATATCTTCCCTTGTATCTGGAAAATTTAACTCCTCTATAACAAATATTCCTTTCGAATTTAACTTTTTGAAACACATAAATAAACTAATTATTTGGTGTTTTAAAATGTGAGACGCATCATCAATTATAATGTCATATTTAATTTCATTATTAAGAATTTTTTTATTTATTGAATCCTCGGATCCACTATCTATGTAAAAATTTTTAATTCTTTCTGATTTATATCTAAATATATCTGGAAATATGTCGCCTGAGAAAATTAATGAATGTTTTAAATAAAAATAAAAAGCAGCTAAAGCATTTCCGTTAAAAGCACCTAATTCTAAAATAATACATTTTTCATTAATATATTTATGAAAATATTTCTCATAAAATTCAGAATAGCCATGACCAATAATTTTCTCTTTTTTTCTTTGTGCTGGTTTAGGGTACTGATCAAAAACTTTTTTTGCTTTGTCACTACCAAAATACTCCAATAACATATCAAGATTAAACTCTGTAAATTTATCTTTATTTATTAAATCCAAATTAATTATTTTTGGAATATACATAAGGTTTATTAAATATGAAAAAGGAAGTGATAAAAAAATATAGATTTTAAGTATAAACTTTGCTTTTACTATTCTGTGTCTATAATATATGTTATAAAATGTATTTAATTTCATCAAATAAATATGTTTAATTTTATAAATGAATAATAAATATTATCAATAATGTCGGTAGTAATAATAACGGGTTCATGTGGGTTAGTAGGCTCAGAAACTAGTACCTTTTTAGCTAAAAAAGGTTTTAAAATAGTAGGAATCGATAATAATTTAAGAAAAAGGTTTTTTGGCAAAGAAGGTTCTACAATTTGGGTAAAAAAAAAACTTGAAATCGAAATAAATAAATATGAACATTACAATATTGATATTAGAAATTTTGTTTCTTTAGAAAAAATATTTAGAAAATATAAAAAAAATATTAAATTAATTATTCATAGTGCAGCACAGCCCTCACATGACTTCGCAAAGGATAATACAAAAATTGATTTTGAAATAAACGCTTTAGGGACTTTGAATCTTTTAAGACTTACTGAAAAATATTGCAGATATGCGCCTTTTATTCATATGTCTACTAATAAAGTTTATGGAGACAATCCTAATAAATTAAAATTAAAGGAAAAAAAATCTAGATGGGATATCAATGAAAAATTATATAAAAATGGAATAAGCGAAAATTTTTCTATAGACAACTGTACCCATAGCTTTTTCGGGGTTTCAAAAATTTATTCAGATTTTATTGCACAAGAATATGGAAAAAATAATAAATTAAATACAGGAATTTTTAGGGCTGGATGTATCACGGGACCAAATCATTCTGGTGCGAAGCTTCATGGTTTTTTATCTTTTTTGGTTAAATCGTGTTTAAAAAAAAAATCTTACAACATAATCGGATATAAAGGAAAACAGGTGAGAGACAATATACATAGTCTTGATCTAGCGAGTTGTTTTTGGGAATTTTTTAAAAATCCTAAGAAAGGTGAGATATATAATATTGGAGGTGGAACTTATTCTAACTGCTCAATTCTAGAGGCAATTAATATAATTGAAAAAATTACTAAATTAAAAATTAAAATAAAATATGATAATAAAAATCGGATAGGTGATCATATTTGGTATGTATCAGATTTAAAAAAATTTAAAAAAGATTTTCCAAACTGGAAGCAAAAATATAATTCATTTAAAATTATAAAAGAATTAATTGAATCTAATAAAAATTATTTCGATAAATCGTAAAATAGCCAAGGTGAGTAGCCAACTCTACAATATTTTTCAAACCAGAACGGTAAGTATCTTTCTGTTAAAAAAGTATAAATTCTTTGAGTTCCATAGTCATTCGTTTTTTTGAGACCAAATACTTTTTCACAATTCTCAAGCCATGTGAAAAGATTTAAATAAAATTTTTCAACTATTTTTTTATTATTTGAAATGTACATACAATTCGGACTTAAAGAAGTTTTATGATTTATATAGTTTTGAAAGTCCAATTTATCATCTTCTGGAAGTAAATTGATAGCTAAATCAAGATTTTTATAACCATGAAACATTTCAAAATGTAATCTTATGTTATGTTTTTTTCCGTTAAATAATATTGATGGTTTTTTTATAAAAGACCTAAGTGCTTTTTTTATAATTTTAGTTTTTTTTTGATTTCTAAGATCTATTGGCTCACACAGAATAACATCTAAGTCTTTCCAACCCTCATCCGGTTTTTCTATTATCATAGACTTAATTTCGTTAAGGTTAAGTTTATTTTTGAAAAATCCTTGTTGATTATTAGAATTTTGAATTTTTTTAGAAAATTTATTTTTTAGAAAAAATCTTCTATAATGACAAATCCCAAACCAATCATTTTTAGAAAAATCTTTTAGCTTATTTTTCCATAGCCAATAGTGAAAAGTAATTTCTCCATAATATGGATTTTTTTGATTTATATTATTTCCATTTTTTTCATCTATAAAATTTTGTGGATATAAATTACTTCCTACCCCTGAAGGGATTAAATTTAATTTTTCAATGAAATCCAAGTTTTTATGAGTTATACAATATATGTACATATTTTTTAAATTTTTATAACTTATATTAAATTATAAAACTATGAATATTTTAATTACAGGTGGCTGTGGATTTGTTGGTACAAATTTATCTTTGTATTTGAAAAATAAAAAGTTTAATGTTTACACACTTGATAACTTGTCTAGAAAAGGTTCGAAATTTAATTATACAGTTTTAAAAAAAAAAAAAATCGAAAACTTTAAAGTCGATATTGCAAACTATAAAAAATTAAAAGAACTCAGAAAATTTGATCTTATTATAGATTGCTGTGCAGAGGCAGCTGTTGAAGTTTCTAGAAAAAAAATAGATGAAGTATTCAATACAAATTTGATAGGAACATTTAATATTTTAAAAAAAGCAAAGGAAGACAAATCTAAATTAATATTCTTGTCATCGAGTCGAGTAAATTCAATTAAAAATATAAATAAAATTATAGGGAATAATTCTAACTTAAAAAAAAAATTGCGCATAAATAAACTTATTGATGATAAATTTGAAAATTCTAGACCAAAATCTTTATATGGTTTTACAAAACTTGCATCTGAGATGCTTATTGAGGAATTTAATTATGCTTTTGGATTAAAGTATATCATTAATAGATGTGGAGTAATATCTGGTCCTCTTCAATTTGGTAAGCAAGACCAAGGTTTTGTTAGCTTGTGGGTAATACATCATATTATGAAAAAAAAATTAAGCTACATTGGATATGGTGGTCATGGAAATCAAGTAAGAGATGTTCTTCATATTGATGATTTATGTGAATTAATTCATAAACAAATAAAGATAATTAATAAAATTTATAACAAACTTTATACTGTGGGTGGTTCTAAAATATCTTATACATCATTAAAAAACTTAACAAAAATCTGTCAAAAGATAACTGGTAACAAAATTTCAATTGATAAAAAAAGATCAACGTCTATATACGATATTCCATATTTTATTACTGATAATCGAAAAGTTAGTAGAGCATATAAGTGGAGACCAAAAAAAAATATAAATAAAATTGTCTATGATATTACGACTTGGATAAATGATAATAAGAATTTCATTCAAAAATATTTTTAAAAAACTAATTTATAATAAAATCATTTAGTTGATTTCTATTTTCTAAAATAAACTCTGGATATGAACTATCTATGTCAACTTTTTGATATTTATGTCCTCTATTAAATAAATCTATCTTTTGATCTATCTTATTTTTTATAGTTGATATTGATGAATATTTATCATCACTAAATTCAGTGTGAGCGAATGCTTTTAATTTTAATGATATTTCTTCTGGTGTTAATAAATTATTGAAATGCCATCCAGCATTCTCAAATATTTCAATGCTTTTTTCTTTATCAAATCTTAAAAAATTATAGTTTAAATTTTTAGATTTGATTTTTTGTCTCATATAATCAATTGATTTCAAATCTTTTTTTTTACAAACTCTTGTTCCCTCCCAAGGAGTTTCATATTTATTATATAAATTTAATTTATAGTTAAAACATTTTTGCTTAAAAATACCGTATTTTTTATTAAGTCTAAAATGACTCAGAACATTAGGATCTGGTATCTCGTCAGGATCAGAAAACATAATATAATCATCGTCATTTAAAAAATTTAAATTTTTTAATATAAATTCTCTTTGGATTGACTGGTTTTTCCAAGCACTATTATTTTTTGGAAAAGACTCTTCAAGTACTAAATAGATTATTTTTTCTTTATTATAGTTTTTTTTAAAATCAAAATTTAATTTTTTAGAATTGCCCCTATGATCATATTTAGATTCACAGACAACTATTAAGTCAACATAATCTTTTAATATATTGTATCTTAAATCAAAAACGTAGTTTTCTTGAAAAAAGGTAATGCAATCTATTATTTTTGGCATTTTAACTTTCAATCCATCTATCTAATATTGTTATATTTTGTTCAGTATCATATCTGTTCATTGCCGGATAGATAGGATCTTTTCTATTTTCAATTATGCACTTGCTAATTTTATCAATTTCATAAGAATATAAATTTTTTATTTCTGTATTTAAATTATCATAATTATCACCATTAATTATTATTTTTGAAGGGTTGCATGACCATGAATTTTCTATAAATATTTCTCCTTTAGAGCCTATAATCGTTGTAGATTGCCCTATGTTCTTTTTAAAAGAAGACATTATCTTAGAGGTAAAATTGTTATCAAATTTAAGTATTGCATGTGCTTCAAGGTCAACATCCGAAGAACCATAATCCTTTTTAATATTTTCAATTTTTAATTTATCTAATTCTATATCGGATTTTAATTTGGCAATAATAATACTTAACGAACTTGGATAGCATCCTATGTCGAGAATACATCCACCTCCCAAATTTTTATTAAATAATCTTTTTTTTTTATTTATTTTATTCCATTTGAATCCAAAAAAATTTTTTTGAACAATGTTGAAACCAAATTTTGACTCCATTGATTGTAACTCACCTATTGTATTTTTTTTTATCATATCGATTATTTTAAGTGTTTGTGGATGATATAAATACATAAAAGCTTCTGCAAAAAATAGGTTAGAGTTTCCCAATTTTTCGTTCACTTTTTTAATTTCATTTAAATTTATAGTGGCTGGTTTTTCAACTAATATATTTTTATTAGATTCAATGCACTTCATAATCCACTCGAAATGGAAACTATGTGGAAGAGCAATATATATTATATCAATTTCATCACAGTTAATAAGATCTTCATAATTTTGAAAACAATATTTCTCTGAAATTTTATATCTTTCTTTAAATAACTCTATATTCTTCAAACTTTTACTTGAAATCCCTAAAAGTTTAGAATTTTCAACATAATCAAAAGCATTTGCGAATGTATTTGCAATATTGCCCAGACCAATTATTCCCCAGTTTATTTTTTTCATGCTAGTTTTTATTTATTTTAAGAACTCCTATAAATGCCTCTTGTGGAATCTCAACTTTTCCGAATTGCTTAGCTTTGGCTTTACCTTTTTTTTGTTTTTCTATTAATTTTCTTTTCCTATCAAGAGCTCCTCCTCCATGTATCTTGGTTAAAACATCTTTTTTGTAACCTTTAATAGTTTCTCTAGCAATTATTTTTCCTCCAATAGCTGCCTGAATAGGTATCATGAAGTTATGCCTTGGAATTAAATCTTTAAGTTTTTCGCATACCTCTCTACCAATCGATTGAGCAAAATTTTTATGAACCATCATTGCTAGAGCATCTACTGGTTCAGAATTTACCAGTATTCCTAATTTGACTAAATCACCTTCCTTATGTCCAATTATTTCGTAGTCGAAACTTGCGTATCCACTTGTCATTGATTTTAATCTATCATTAAAATCAAAAACGACTTCGTTTAGAGGTATTTCATAATTTATAACAGCTCTATTTCCAGAATAACTTAAATTTGTTTGAATTCCTCTTTTATCTTGGCAAATTTTCATGATTGAACCTAAGTATTGATCAGGTGTAATAATAGTAGCCTTTATCCAAGGCTCCTCGATAAATTTTATAAAAGTTGGATCAGGTAAATTTGATGGATTTTGTAATTCTAAAATTTTACCATCATTTAAATGTACCTTATAAACTACACCTGGGGTAGTTGTAAGAAGGTTTATATCAAACTCTCTTTCTAATCTTTCTGTTATAATTTCAAGATGAAGTAATCCTAAAAAACCACATCTAAATCCTAATCCAAGCGCTGATGATGATTCGGCTTCATAAGAAAAACTTGCGTCATTTAATTGAAGTTTTGCTAAACCATCTTTCAATTTTTGATACTCAGAACTATCCACTGGAAATAATCCACAGAAAACCACTGGTTTACTAGGTTTGAAGCCAGGCAAAGCCTCTTTCAATGGATTTTGATAATCACAAATTGTGTCTCCTACTTTAGTTTCTGATAAATTTTTAATTCCTGTAATTATGAAGCCTATCTCTCCTGAGTTAAGCTCATCAACATCATGAGGTTTCGGAGTGAAGACACCTACTTTTTCTACAATATACATTTCATTCGATGACATCATTTTTATTTCCATATTTTTTTTTATTTTTCCATCTATAACTCTTACTAAAATTACAACTCCCAAATAAGAGTCATACCAGCTGTCTACTAATAAACACTTTAGATTTTCATTTTTTTGACCTATTGGAGCAGGAAGTTTTTCTATAATTTGTTCAAGTATCTCGTCTATTCCTTCGCCAGTTTTACCTGAACATGGAACAGATTCGGAAGTATCGATGCCTATAACTTCTTCAATTTGTTTTTTTGTTTTGTCAATTTCAGATGCTGGTAAGTCTATTTTATTTAAAACTGGTATAATTTCATGATTTGTATCTAAAGCTTGGTAAACATTTGCTAATGTTTGAGCTTCAACTCCTTGAGTACTATCTACGATCAAAATAGAACCTTCACAAGCGTAAAGCGATCTACTTACTTCATAGCTGAAGTCTACATGCCCGGGAGTATCGATAATATTTAAGATATATTTTTTTCCATCTTTAGCAGTGTAATTAAGTTTTACAGTTTGTGCTTTAATTGTAATTCCTCTCTCTCTTTCAATATCCATAGAGTCAAGAACTTGAGCCTTCATCTCTCTTTCTGTAAGACCTCCACACTTATGAATTATCCTGTCAGCTATTGTTGATTTTCCATGATCAATATGAGCTATTATTGCAAAATTTCTTATATTATCAATTTTTGAACTCATTTAATTAGGACCTAATTTTCGCCCCAGATTTTATTTCAACAGTTGAAATTATTAGATTATTTATTTTTTCTAAATCATTTTCATTTAAAGTTTTATCTGAAGATTGAATAGTTACATTTAGAGCAATAGATTTTTTATTATATGGGATGTTTTCACCTTCATAAATATCAAATATTTTAACCGATCTAATTAATTCTTTATCAACAGAAGAAATTATTTCTATCAAATCTTGGGCTTTGAAATTTTTATCAACAACAAAAGCATAGTCTCTCTCGGATTTTTGATAATCTGAATACTCAAATTTTGATTTTTGATCCTTAAGTTTAGTTTTGTTGTTTTTCAAATTATCAAGGTAAATCTCAAAACTAACTAAAGCTTCTGTTTTAATATCAAGCTTTTTAACCACGTTAGGATGTATCTCTCCAAAGTATGCTACTGGATCAATATCATCTTTATCTAAATATAATGATCCTGACTTTCCTGGATGATAATAATTTGGCGATTTATCTCTTATAAAGAAGCTGCGCTTATCATAACCAGACTCTATTAAGGTTTGGAAAACATCTTTTTTTGCATCAAAAACATCAACATTTCTATCTTTTTCATTCCAATTATTTCTAAAGTTCTTTCCTGATTTTATTGCGCCAATTACAGTTAACTGCTCGCCAGGTTGGTTGTTTTTAAAAATTGGACCAATTTCAAACAATGAGATATCTTTAAAACCTCTATCTAAATTTTTCTTTAGGTAAAACATTAAATTAGGAAATATAGAGTTTCTTAAAACATTTAAATCTGAGCTAATCGGATTGACTATTTTTATTTCTTTATAATTTTCTTTAAATAGTTCATTTATTTTTGAGTCCGTAAATGACCAAGTAACAGTCTCATAATATCCTTTGGATGCAACAGATCGCTGAAGAAAATGGAAGAGTTTTTGTTTTTTATTTAAAGTATCTTTAATTCTATTTTTTTCCGGTTCTAAAGTTTTAATATTATTGTAACCTTTTATTCTTACTATTTCTTCTACAATATCAATTGACTGGGTTATATCAGGTCTCCAAGAAGGAATTTTTAATTCGAGTTCTAATTTTTTCTTTGATATCTCAAAACCTAAATCTTTTAAAATTTTTATAATATCTTTTTCACTTACTTTAAAACCTGCTACTTTCTCAAACATCGAAATTTTAAATTTTATTTTATTATTTTTGTATTTTTGAGTTTTTTGAATGTCAAATTTACTAATTGTTCCTCCACAAATTTCAGTTATCAAGTTTGCAGCCTCCGTAAGTCCTAATTCTATAGAATTTGGATCTATTCCTCTCTCAAATCTAAATTTAGCATCAGTATCAATATTTAATTGTTTTGAAGTTTTTCTAATAGATTTTGGTAAAAAAAATGCAGACTCTAATAAAATATTTTTAGTATTAAATTCAGTTCCTGATCGTGTTCCTCCAATTATTCCGCCTAGGCCAAGAACACCAGACTTGTCAGAGATAACACACATATCATCTTCCAATTTATATTCTTTGTTATCAAGTGCTTTAAAAGTTTCATTTTTTTTTGAATTTCTTACTATAATTTCTTTGTCAATTTTATCAGAGTCATAAGCATGTAGAGGTCTATTTAAGTTTAACATTACAAAATTTGTTATATCTACAATTGCTGATATCGGTTTTTGACCTAAAGATTCAATCTTGTCTTTTAACCACTTTGGACTTTCCTTATTCGTAACACCTTTAATTAAACAACTGCCAAATATAGTACAACCTTGATTTTTATCTTTTGTGATTGAAACATTTATATTTTGAGGCCCATTTTTTTTAATATTTTTTTTCGAAATATCTTTTAGTTTTCCAGCTCCTGCGGCAGCGAGATCTCTAGCGATACCTCTCACCCCTAAGCAATCGGGTCTGTTAGGGGTTATCGATAAATCAATTACTTTTTTAGTTCCATTTTTAAAATAATTTTTTCCTATTTTATTTGAGTACTTGTTTGGAGATAGTTCAGTAATTCCACGGCTTTCATCAGATATATTCAACTCATTTTCAGAACAAAGCATACCATAAGATGTAATACCTCTTATTTTACTAATTGTAAGTTTTGTTTTACTTTTTGGAATTATTGATCCAGGTCCAGCATAAACTGTAAAAAGATTTTTTTTTGCGTTTGGTGCTCCACATACAACCTTAATAATGTTTTGCTCCCCTATATCGACATCACAAACCTTAAGTCTGTCTGCATTGGGACGTTTTTCTGCAGTTATAATTTTTGCTACTTTAAAATTGTCAAACTCTGAACGAGCTTTTTCAAAACTTTCAACCTCAAGTCCAACGTCCGTTAATTTTTCAATTATCTCATTATCTTTAAACCTAGTATCAAGATGTTCCTTTAGCCATCCTATTGTAAACTTCATCTGCTAAGACCTCTATAATTTGATGGAACATCTAACGGATCGAAACCAAAATGATTAAGCCATCTATAATCAGTTTCAAAAAATGCTCTAAGATCGTTTATTCCATATTTCAACATTCCAAGTCTATCTATTCCGATACCAAAAGCATAACCTTGAAATTTATTTGGATTTACATTTACATTTTTAAGCACATTTGGGTGTACCATCCCACAACCAAGAATTTCTAGCCACTTATCTCCTTCCCCAATTATTATTTTACCATCTTTTAACTCATAACCAATATCTACTTCAGCTGACGGTTCAGTGAAAGGAAAATGGCTTGGTCTAAATCTCATCTTAATTTTATCTACCTCAAAAAATGATTTTATAAAATAGTTCAAGCAACCTTTTAAGTGCCCCATATTGATTTCTTTATCGATATGAAGACCTTCGACCTGATGAAACATAGGAGAATGAGTTTGATCGCTATCAGATCTATATGTTCTACCAGGTGCAATAATTTTAAATGGAGGTTTTCCATTTAACATAGTTCTTATTTGTACTGGAGAAGTGTGAGTTCTTAACAATAATTCTTTATTGTTATCCAGGTAAAAAGTATCATGCATATCTCTTGCTGGATGATGATCAGGCGTATTCAAAGCAGAAAAATTATAATGCTCGTTCTCGATGTCTGGCCCTTCTTCTACACTAAAACCAATTTCAGAAAATATAGATGATATTTCATCAATTACTTGAGATACTGGATGTATTTTTCCTCGATTAATTTCTCGCTCAGGTAAAGTTACATCTACTTTTTCGTTCGCAAGTTTAGAATTTATTTCTTTAATTTCTATCTCTTGAATTTTTGTATTTATTATATTTTGAAGCTCTTCTTTTACTGCATTTAAATCCGATGCAAATTTTTTTCTTTCATCAGTAGGTAATGAACCTAATTTTTTAAATGAATTCGAAATTTGTCCATTTTTGCCAAATAACTCTGTTTTTATCTTATTTACAGTTTCTATTTTTAAATTACTTTTTAACTTGTCTAAATACTCCTCTTTAATTTTTTTAATATCGGACATATTCGTAGATTATTTCTTAACTAAGGAAAAACAATAGAGAAGTTAATTAAGTGCCGACTGTGCTTTTTTTACTATTGTTTTAAATGCTTCTGGATTATCATATGCTATTTCAGCGAGAATTTTTCTATCCATCTTAATTCCTGATTTATTTAATCCGTTTATAAACTTAGAATAAGTTAAACCCTCAGCTCTTACACCTGCGTTAATCCTCTGTATCCATAAAGATTTAAAAGTTCTTTTCTTATTTCTTCTATCTCTGTAAGCATACTGCATAGCTTTTTCCATTGCCTGCCTTGCTACTCTGATTGTATTCTTTCTTCGCCCCCACTGACCTTTTACA
>MDTB01016474.1_pt1 | contig 11404 bp, 9 predicted proteins | sample 811161 | NCBI WGS metagenome assembly MDTB01 (sample SAMN05326650, study PRJNA326480) | marine metagenome | isolation source: seawater | place: Mediterranean Sea | collected 2009
AAAAATGAAAATAATTCATATACCTTAAATATTATTTTACCTAATAAATTATCAAATATAAAATATAAAATTTATAGTCAAAGATTCTTAGTTCAATCTGGTTATTTTGAAAATTCTAAGATTTCTAATGAAATTAATATAAATTTAGATAAATTAGAAATAATTTTCTTATTAATAAATGCAGATAATATAGAATATTTTGAATTATTAAATTTAAAGAATTTATATAATAAAATTTTAGAAAATATTAAAATTAACTTTAAAAAAAATAATTTTTCTAATCATTCATTTTTAACTGAAGATGATGATGATAGTGATGAGGAAGAGGATAATGATGAAGATGATAATGATCTAATAAATAATGGAATGAAAATTGAATTAAACCAAGAAAATGGTATAAATAATGATGATAAAGAAATAAATGATGATGATGATCCTATTATTATAGAAGAATAATCTATTTTACAATATTTTTATTAATATATAAATATTAATAATAACAAATAATGAATAATTTATTTAATTATTTAAACTATTAAGATTAGTATTTGCTCTAGATTGATTAATTTCTTTTTCTTTAATTTTTTCAATTAATTTACTTGTTTTTAATTTTTTGTTTTTTGATTTAGTGTTGTTATTTAAATTGACATTATTATTTTTATTATTTTTTGAATTTCCAAATAAATTAGTACCAAATAAACTATTTGATGGTTTATTATTTGTAGAATTATTACCAGAATTATTAGGAGAATTATTGTTATTTTTACTTGAATTTCCAAATATATTCAATCCTAATAAAGATTGATTTGAACTATTATTAGTTTTATTTTTATTATTAGAATTATTATTATTAGAACTATTATTATTTGATCTATTATTGTTATTATTATTATTTAATCTATTATTAGAATTATTATTATTAGAATTATTATTATTTAATCTATTATTGTTATTAGAATTATTATTATTAGATGTTGAATTATTATTCAATTCTAATCTTGTATTTGAATTATTAATTACATTCATCACATTATTGTTTGAATTTGTATTTGAGTTATTATTAGAATTTAGACTAGCATTTACATTGTTTAAATTATTTGCTAAATTATTATTTAATTTATTCTTATTTTTATTATTATTATTGTTCATTGAAAGTTTTATATTAGAAAATAAAGTTGTATTATTATTATTTATTTTAACTGTATTAACTAATTTATTTTCACCAAGAATATTATTTATTTTTTTTAAGAAATTATTATTTTTATTAACATTATTGACAATTGAACGAATATATTTTAATCTTTGATTTTTAGGTAAATCTTTTTGATAAGATTTATATATTTTAATTATAATACCATATAATTCTTTAATAATTTTCTTAAGTTCTAAAATTTGTTTGCCATCTATCTCAATTATATTTTTTTTTTCTTTGTTAAAATTACTTATTTTTTTATTAACATTCTCTATTTCATTTTCCATTTTTTTTACTAAATTTAATAATACGTTTTTTGATTTTTTAGAATTAAAATTATTATCAGAATTTCTAATATTCATCTCAATTTTTTTTAATTGACTTATTAAATTATTTTTTTTATTATTATATTTAACATCCAATTTTTTATTATTATCATTAAACATTTTTCTAATATTATTTGAATTATTTTGAGAATTTTGATTAAGGTTATTATTGGACCTATTATTAGAAACATTACCATTGTTACCATTATTATTAGCATTATTATTAGCATTATTATTAGCATTATTATTAGCATTATTATTAGCATTATTATTAGTTTTATTCTTAACATTATTAGAACTTGATGTTGTATTAGAATTGTTATTAAATTTACTCAAAAAATTTATAACTTCTGAATTTTGTCCATTATTATTATTATTTGAATTATTATTATTATTCATTATGCCTAATAAAAAATTATTTTTATTTTTTTTTTCAGAATTATTCATCTCTATATTATTAATTAATATTTTTTTTATTTGGCATCACAAGAATTATTAGTATTACTTGTGCTCATATTTCCAGTATTAGTAGCCATATAATCACTATTACCCATTAAACAGTATTTTTGATCTTTTTGAATACCAATCATTGGATCAGCACCTTTAATTTCTTCATCATGAATATGAGTATTTCTTAAAGATTCAGATTTCAATACAGGATCATAATTTGATTTATTTAAAAAATAATTTTCCCATTCTTTAAAATTTTTATCAGGTATAAATAAATTCATTAAAGTTCCTTGGACACCATATTGAGCTACATCTCTAAATCTTGGATTGAATAAACCTGCTTTAGATTGTTCTTTATTATCATAATTATTATTTGGATTTGTATGAAAAAATACTATATTATCTTGACATTTCTTAAATAATTCCGTTTTACCATGATCTTGAGAAACTCCTACTTTTTCATAATTTACAAAATCTGGTTTATATTCATATAATGAAATTGAATTATTTGAAGGTTCTTTCTCTTTATTTTTTTTATTATTACCATCATTTTTAGAATCTATTACTAATTTGTTTGATTTTATTGAACAGTTTATTAATTCATTAAGAGATTCTGCTGGATATTTATTTGTAATAATTATTATTTTGCCTAGGCATTCGTTCATTGGAGCTTTTGATATAAAATTTGTACCATTATATCCATTAAATGAATATCTTTTATCAATTAAATATTTTTTTAAAATAATTATATATTTTTTCCTTAATTTTATTGTAAAATAACTTGTTATTATCATCAAAATAAAAATTTAATACTAAAAATAATGGATAAGCGATTTCATTATTATTATTTGGTATCCAAGCATATTTATTAATTGTTTCAAAACAAGAATCAATACTAATACCTTTTTTACCTTCTTTCATATTTATTGATCTAACTATTGGATTTGCTGACTGACTAAACTCATTTTTACTATCACTAAATATATCTAAAGTTACTACTCTAACTTTATACATTTTTAATGCTAACTCAATAGCATAAGTATCAGGAGTTCCATTTAAAGGCGAGTTAGCAACAAATGTATTATAAGATCCAGGATAATAAAAATCGCATAATAATAAATCTTCGTATTTTCCTGTATTTTTATTTTTATATTTTACAGGAATATTATGTAGCAATTGTAAATAATCGTTTCCATATTCTTTTGATATGTTATCTAATTGTATTGATTTTTTATCATTTTGATAATTTTCTCTTCTACCACTTCTATCTAAACAATTTATTGTTAAATAATTAAAGTCATTTTTATTTAATGAATCATATACAAATGATTTATTATATCTTACATTTGCTATATTAATCAGATAAAAAAATAATAGCAACTCCATAGCTATGCAGTTTTCTATATTGTATTCTTGATTAATATTGATAATAAATATATTTAAATAAAATACAAAAAATATTACATTAAATATTAAAAACAAATATAATAACCCTCTTAAAAACCAATCAGGCAAATAAATTGACATATATTTAAAAAATACTTGAGTACAATTAAAAAATATAAATATTACTAATATTCCAAAAATTATAACTTTTAATCTATTATATTGATCGTCTAAATAAGGTAACTTTGTCGAATAATAAGCTGAAAATCCAATAATTAATAATAATAATGTACTTGTATAAAAAAATATAAACCATCCATTTTTTTTATTTTTTTCAAAATAATTATCAAAAGCACTATTCACATATTTAGCTGTTAAAGTATAATATAAGAAAAAAAATATGGTGAAATATATTAAGTAAAATTCAATATTGTTTTGATTAAAGAAATATGAAGTACTAACTATCCAATCTTTGATATCAAGAAAAATTTGTATAAAATCATTATTATTATGATTTACTTTATTATTTTTTTCTATTGAATTTTTAGGATTATTTGTAATATTCTTTGATTTATCTGCATTATTACTCATAACTAATATATTATAATATTTAAATTATAAATATTAAATGTAGTATATATTACTTCTTTTTTTTTATGTTTATAAATAATTCTCTAATTTCTCCAGAATCCATGTTTTTTATTGTCTTCTTTATTTTATTTTTTTTTACAATTATATTATTGAAATAAGTTAATTTTTTATTTATTTTTTCTTCTTTAGCATCAATTATATTATTCTTTGTTTTATTTTTATTTATTAATTCATTTTCATCTTGTATATCACTATTTTCATATTTAGGTTTTAATGGATTACCTTTTATTATTCTATTTAAATTAATATTATTATTTTCTTCATTTTTTTTCTCTAAAACTTTTATTTCTTTGTTTAACATTTCATTTTTAATATTATTAAATTTTTGAATATAAATATCTTTATCAAATTTATCTAATTTATTTAATATATTATTTGAAATCTCAAAATATAAATGATTAATATTAGCATTACATTGAATATAAATATTGTATTTATTAATTAATGGAATATTCCAATTTATATTTTGTTTTATAATAAAAAATACAATGAAAAATATATATTTTAAACTACTTATTTTACTTTCTTTGAAATTTTCTTGATAATATAATTTCAACTTATTTATCATTATATTACTTTTATTATCATTCATTAATATTCTTTCAAACATTTTCCATATAATATTTGTCCAATGATCTTTATTTTGATCTTGCACATAATTTAATATTGAATTTTTATTTAAATAATTTGATTTTATATAATTATTTATATCTGTTTTTATTTCATTATTTTTATTTTTATCTTTACATGATTTCTCAAGCAATAAATACCAATAAAAACAATTTTTTAATGTACCCTGATAATTATTTAAATTATGAAATATTTGATTCATACATAATAATTCAGTATTATTTAAAGATTCATATCCTAAATCCTGAATTATATTATAATTTTCATTTAATATTCTATTTTTTAATTCTTCTTTTGTAATTTTTTGAATATTAATTTTTGGTAAAGATTTATCTAAAAATAAATTATTTTTTTTAGATAATGATAAAATACATATCAAGTCACAATATAAATTTCTAATTTCTTGATTATTTCTAGAAAATATATAATATTTTTTTGGATAATATAGTAATATTTTATTATATTCTATTTCTCTTTGAATAATATAAAAAAATAATTTAGGATTATTCACATGAACATATTTTTTATAAATATCATAAAATGATTTCCATATATCTTTATCATAAGTAGAAATATGAAGTTCAACACCCCAATATAATGCTTCTTCAACTCTATTATTTATCATTGAATTTTGAAAAGCATTAATAACATCTCTCTTTTTATAGCCACTAATTGTTCCTCCATTAAAATCTTTTGGACTTCTTATATCACAAATTATATATTTATTAGGAATATCCATTAATAATTATTATTTATTATTTTTTTCAAATTACCAAATATTTATATTTATTATTATAATATGGATTATAAAAATACTTTTCATTCGAAAAATATATCTTATCCTAAAAATTGGTTATCTAATATTGATTATATCAATATAATGAAATATCCAAAAAATATACCTAAAAAATTATTCATTAAAAATGTTAAAATAAAAAAAATAGATGATAATAATCATATTTGTAATGGACAATATGGATTATATGCTTTAAATAAAATTAATATCTATGATGTGATTGGCGAATATACTGGAATAATTACAAGTAAAGGTGGAAGATACGTAGCAGGTTTTAGAAATTTAGAATATACAAATAATTATGGCGTTGATGCTCAAGATTCTGGTAATGAACTTCGATTTATTAATGATTATCGAAATATAAAAAATGAACCAAATACTATTTTAAAAAATGCTTACATCGATAAAAGACCTAAAATATTAGTTGTAGCTACTAAAAATATTGAAGAAGACGAAGAATTATTATTAGATTATGGAATAGGTTATTATAACTCTTTTATTAAAAATGATATTTAACAAAATATTATTATTAAATATATATGATATTAATTGTAGATAATACTAAAAATTTAAATAATGCTTATATGACCCCTAAATTATTGATTTATTTAGATAAATTAAATATCAAATATAAATTAGTTTCTAAAAGAGTTGAAGTAAATAATATATTAAAAAAATTTAAAGATATAATATTTGGATGTATTTTGACTGGAGGTCCTTTATGTTTAAGTGAAGAACTTACTATAGCATCAATAAATAAAAATATTACTGTTTTATTAGAATTAAAAAATATTCCAGTACTTGGTATTTGTTTCGGATTTCAAATTATGGCTGCTAGTTATGGAGGTCAAATACAGTCAATGAAAAATGAAGATACAGGTTTATTTAATATAAAAAAAATAAAAGATTCAATATTACTTGAAAATCTTGATAATAATTTTCAAGTATTTCAATCTCATAAAGATATGGTAATTAATGCTCCTTCCAGTTTTGATATTATTGCTGTTGATAATAAAAATATAATTCAAATTATTGAAAATAAATCAGAAAAAAGATGGGGAGTACAATTTCACCCGGAAGGGCTAAATGATACACAAATTATAATTAAAAATTTTATAAATATATGTTACAATAAATATTAATTTAATAATTATCATAATTAATTTAAATACTAATTTTAAAGTATATTTATGTTTAATGAAGAATACAGTTTTCCTGATGAAATATATAATTATATATATTTTTTAGCAAACAATAATTGTAGTATATGTCAAATAACTTGTAAAGTACCTTATAAAAAATTAAGTAAATTCTATTATTGTTCCAAAAAGTGCTATTTTCATTTTTAAATTAAATTTAAATATAATTTAATAATTGATATTATGATTAAAATATTTATTTTATTATTTTTTTTAATAAATGATATATATAGCTTTAATTTTACACAAAAAATTCAAATAACAAATTATATATCTGATAAATTAGTTTTTTTAGAAAGTATTAATTATAAAATTTTAAAACAAAATCAAAATTTTATTCAATTTATTGGTAATAATGATTATTTAAATAATAATCAAAAAAAATTTATCATAAAAAATATTTTTTATTTAATTAAAAAAGGTGATGATTTATCAAGATTTATAACATATAAAACTTATAAATATATAGTTTATTTATATTCTTGATAATAATTATTTTTAATACTTATTTATTTAATATTATTATTATATTATTAAATAAAAATGTCAAATAAATCCAAAAAAATAATAAAAGGATATAAAGGTATCATGGATTTAGATCTAACAGATATTAAATTATTTTATCATAAAAGTATGATTGATCAACATTTTAAAGATATCGATAATTATAAAATAGAACAAATGCAGTTAAAACCTGAATTAAGATATGAAAATAATGTTGAATTATCTTTAAAAAAAATTGAATATACTAAAAAAATGATGGCTTTAAAATTAAATAAGGTTTATTAAAAAAGAAATATAAAGAATAAATATTAGTAAATAAAAATATTTGGTAATAATATATGTCTTTAAGTAAATATAAGAAAATAGACTTAATAAATATAGCAACTAAAAATAATATTCCAATCAAAAATAGACAAAAAAAAATAAAAACTAAAGCTGAATTATTTGATAGTTTAAAAAAAAGAAATAAATTAGTTGGAGGTGATACTTATAAATATTATGATCATTTAATATTTTTATATAATCTTTTAAAAATAATTAAAGATAATGAAAAATATAAATTAGGTAAAAAATACCATGTTGGTACTTATACAACTCAAAGAGATCAAATACATTTTTATTTTAAAAAATATCCAACAAATTATATTACACAATTTTTATTAAATTTAGAGTATCATCATGATATTTTAACAAAATTATTTAATCAAAAACCAGAAGAAATAAAAAATTATGTTTTTTATAAAAAAGATGATAATAATCATGAAAAAAATCATTCGTATAAAAGCAAACAAACATCAAATAATATTAAAGTAATTAAATTAAAAAATGATAAAAAATATATTCATGATATGATAGAAGATTTAAATAAAATTTATAGAATTACTTTAACAGGTTCTTGTTTTCCTCAGAGTAGAACTATTAGAATTAGAATGAAATCTTCATATTTATTCGAATCCTTTGTATTTTGTTTGAAGAATAATAAATATATTATAAAAATCGAAAATAATAATAAACATAGAGTTAAAGTTGGTGATGTATTAAGTAACAATCTACAATCAATTATTAAAGTACAAAATAATAAAAATAATAATAATATCAGTACAACAAAACAATCTAATAAAAATTCTAATAATGAATGCATAGATAATAAAAGGTTACTAGCTAAATTAACAAAACCGATAATAATTAGAAAATTTTATATGAATGTAGATCAATTATTAAATTCTTTTTTTTTGGGAGAGAGCTTAACCGAACAAATAAACATAAAAAAAGAGTATTTAGAATCTAATGATACTAATACATGTAATGATAATTTATTTAAACTTATAATGAATTACGAAATTAATCAATTTAATCATAGGACTAAGTATATAGTATTAAATCAAACTGGTTTAGATTATGGAGGAATTACAAGAAGAGTTTTTGATATATTTTATAAAAGTTATATAAATAAATATTTTGATTTAGAAGATGAGTTTCATTATTTGAAAAAAAAAACTAAAGAAGAAGATTTTATTCAAGCAACTAATAGATTAATTTTAATAGGATTAAGATCTAAAGTAAGTATCATTATTAAATTAAATGAAGATATAATAAAATTATTTAATGAAATAAATAAATTTAAAGATGTTAATGATTATATTAATAGTTTAGATTTAAATGATCAAAATTTAATAAATAAATTTAGTAAAACTAAAATGCCTAAAACTAATTATGATAATGGTAACAAAATACTAAATATATTAAACAAGAAATCAATTTCTAATATTTTATACGAACCAATAAATACTATAACAATTAATAATTATATGTCAAAAACAAACAATAGTAATCAATTTAATTTGAAACATAGTTGTTACAATAATTTTGATGATACAATAAAAAAACATATAATTTTTAGAATATATTTATATAAATTAAAATTTTTTGAGTATGATAATTTTTTAATAATGTATAATTGGTATAGAATATACTGGAATGATAGTTATGAAAAAATTACATATAATCTTTTAAGTAATAAATTTAAAATTATTGCACTCGTTCCGAAATTAGATGCTTTTGGTTATAAATTTACATCACAAATAGATTATAGCAAAGAAATATTTTTATCTAAAATTGATATTGAAGATAGGAAAGATAAAAAATTATATTCAATTAAAGATTATTTACAATTAAGAAAAAAATTCAGAATTAAAACACCCGATATAATAAAATCAAAAAATTTAGGATTAATTATTGATTATATAAGTGAAGATAATGATAATAATCGAAGAAAATTTAATAAATATGTTACTGGTTCAGAATACAATGATAGTAAAATAGAACTTAAATTTTATAGTTATGATAATGAAATTGGGCCTATTAATGCACATACATGTTTTAATTCATTAGAAGTATATAAGCGTCCTGAATTTAATACCATTAATGATTTAGATTTATTAATTACATCTGAAAATAGTAATGTAGTATTTTCCCATTAAAAATAATTTTATTTTTCAAAAACATCAACTTTTGTAACTTCATCAATTATCATTTCCATTTTACTATCTTTATTTTTTTGATATTGATAATTTATCATTTTCATTAAATTTTCATTCATTAATTCAAGCCTTTCAGACATATAAATATTTTCAGATAATATTGATCTTACTTTTTCATTTTTTGTAATTAAATTAGAACAATTTATAATCATTTGATCACTAACTTTAAAGTTTCTTTCCATATAACTTTCACTATTTACACATTGTAATAATTGTTTAAATCCTATAATTGGATAATTATCACTTACATTCTTTAAATTACTCTGAATTTTTTTAAATTCTTCATATTTTGCTAATTTAACTAATTCACTTAATTCATTATTATTATTTTCGTTAAACCATTCCATTGCTTGAATCATGTATAAACTTCCAATAACTTCTGCCATTTTTCCTGACATTAATTCATTTGATTTAAATTTTTTACCCATTAATAAAACTAAGTTTGAAGTCATGGCGAAATTATTCATTAATTTATTTTCTAATAATTCTTCATCTTTACTAAAAAACATTAAGTTAGTTAATATATTATAATATAATCCATATAATACATTTGAAACACTATGTTTTATCATACCATTTAAGTTTGATTTAAATTCATCTAAATTATCATTTTCAATTGACTGAACAATATTATATAAATATGGATGGCTTTTCATTAACCCTTGACCAAATATAATTAGGTTTTTAGTTAATGTATTTGATCCTTCTACAGTAATACCAACAGGTATGGCTTGATAAGCATTTCCTATAATATTTCTTGGACCTTTACAAATACCTGCTCCTGCTACAATATCCATTCCGTGATTAACAACATCTCTAGCTCTTTCTGTAGTTTCATATTTCATTAATGCACTTATTACAGAAGGTTTTTCTCCACTGTCTAATATAGTATTTGTTAAATATTGAATACTTGTTATTTTTAATGTTTCACTAGCAATTTTAGCCAATTTTTCTTGAACTCCTTCCATATCTGCTAACATTGTTTTAAATTGTTTTCTATAAATACTATAAGCTCCTACATAATTTGTTGTAAGTTTAGCACTTCCAACAGCACAAGCTGGTAATGATATACTTCTTCCTACTGCTAAACACTCCATTAACATTTTCCATCCATTTCCCGCATTTTCTTCACCTCCAATTAATGATTCAATGGGAATTTCTAAATTTGTAGTTTCTATTGTTCCATTTGGAAAAGGTACATCCATAGGATTATGTCTATTTCCTATTTTAAAATCCATAGTATCAGGTTCTAATAAGGCTAATGTAATTCCTTCTTTTCCTTTTGATAATAATCCTTTAGGATCATTTAATTTAAATGCTACTCCTACTAAATTACTAATTGGTGCTAATGTAATATATCTTTTTGATATATTTAATTTCACAAACTTTTTACCATTTTTTTCAATTAATACACCTGTATCTAACATATTAGCAGCATCAGATCCACTATGTTGTCCAGTTAAACCAAAACAAGGTATATATTCACCTTTTGCCAATCCTTCTAAATATTTATTTTTTTCTTCTTCTGTTCCATATTTTAATAATAATTCAGCTGGTCCTAAAGAATTTGGAACCATAATCATGACACCTAATGGATTAGATGCTGTTGATATTTTTTGTACTATTTGTGATTGTTCATGATGATTTAATTCCAGTCCTCCGTATTTTTTAGGAATAATCATACCAAATAGTTTTTTTTCTTTTATAATATTTAATACAGAATCATCTAT
>MDTB01090118.1_pt1 | contig 11403 bp, 8 predicted proteins | sample 811161 | NCBI WGS metagenome assembly MDTB01 (sample SAMN05326650, study PRJNA326480) | marine metagenome | isolation source: seawater | place: Mediterranean Sea | collected 2009
CAATACTTTTATAAAAAAAAATAAAAATAAAATTTTTTACTTGAATTTTGTAATTTTTAGTGTACAATTAGTTATTATTAACGACCGAGCCACCAGGCGAGGGAGTTAATATATACATATAAAATATATTAAATACTTTAAAGTATTTCTAAAATATATATAAGTAATATACTTAATAAAAATATTTATAAAAAGATATTGACATTTTAAAAAAAATGCCTATATTCTTGTTTATGTTAGTTAAATTTATTGAAGAAGAAGACAGTATATACCTTTGCACTTGCTCTGATTGGTCTGTTGTTACTTCTGCTAGCAATGAAAATGAGGCCGCAAAAAAAGCTATTTCATATTTAATAACAGAATATGGTTTAGATATAAATATATCACCAACCATAATTGTAAAAAAAATAAAAGAAAAATTTGAAAATTCTGATTTTATAGTTAGAATGGATGAAACTTTATCTGATATGGGTATGTATAAAGAATCTAGAGCATTAAAAGATATATTTGAAAAATGATAGGCGTAGGAGGTTTAGCTAGATCTGGAAAAGATACTTTATCAAATTGTTTGAAAAAAGTTATAGAAAAAGACTTAAATTGTAAAGTTGAAATTGTTCATCTTGCGGATAAGTTAAAATCTGATTTAGATAAACTCATAGCTTATAATTTTAATTTTCAAGTATTTACTGAAGAAAATGAAGAAAAAGAATTAATTAGACCTATTTTAGTTGCTTATGGGGAGGCTATGAAAAAGAAATGGGGCCAAACAATATGGATAGATAAGCTTTCTAAAGAAATAAAATCAAGAAAAGAAAAGAAATTTTTCATAATTTCAGATGTTAGATTTGATTTTGAATGCAAATACATCAGAGAACAATTTGACGGCTGGAACATTCATATCAAAAAAAATGGGCACGAAATGGCTATTAATGAAACAGAAAAAGAAAACAATCCACTAGTTGAAAATGAGGCTGACATAAAACATATATGGCCAGCTTACCACCCAGATAAAATGCATTTATGTGAAGACCACGCCGCAATCATGTGGGAAATGATACCAATCCAATATAAAAATAAATGGCGAAAGACCTTGAGTTAATAAATAATATAAAAAAAAATAAAGACGGTAAAAGCCTAAAAAAACTAATTGATAGGCATTCTGGTATTTATGTTGATATGGTTAATAAATATATTCCTAAGTCTTTTAATGGCGTTAACAAAGAAGATATTTTAGAAGAAAAAGATTTTTCAATATATAATGCGGTTATAAAATACGATGAAACTAAAAACACAAAATTTAGCACATATTTAGGCAATATGACTAAATGGCGTTGCTTAAATATATATAATAAAAGTATAAAATTTCCACAACAAAACATAGAATCCTTTAAACTAGAAAAATTTTCTTGCGATTCTGAAGTGCAAAAATTTGAAGATACAGAAAATTTAAGTAGAGTTTATAAATTTGTTAATAAATGCAAAGATAAAAGAATAAAAAAAATATTTAAAATGCGGTATTCTGGGGACAAAAAACTAACTCCTTGGAAAAAAATTGCAAAAAAGCTTGACTTATCAATACAAGGATGTATTAATATACATAATAACTATTTAGAGGAGATAAAAAAATATGTTCAATAAATCAATAATAATGGGAAATCTCGCAAGAGATCCAGAAAATAAAAAGGTTGGAGACAACCAGGTGACACGGTTAGTAGTAGCCGTTAACGATGTAGTGAAGAAAGATAAAGCTCATTACATTGATGTAGAAACATGGAACAAGACTGCAGAAAACTGTGCTAAATATTTAGCAAAGGGTCGTCAAGTTCTAGCTGAAGGTCGTTTATTCCAAGATATTTGGGAAAAAGACGGGAAGAAAAACTCAAAACTATATATAAAAGCTGACAACGTTCAGTTTTTAGGGGGAAAGAAAGAAACATCAACCTCTTCAACAGCTAAAGCTGATGAGGAAATTCCTTTCTAATGAAAGTAATTATAGAGGCGCCTGTTAACTCTCTTTCTTTTGGGAATGTAACATACAACCTTCTCCGTCAATTTTGGCGGAGGGGCGTTGATGTTATTTGGTTTCCCTTGGGAAATAACGCTGACTTTAAATCTTTTGATAAAGTAGAAAAGCCTTTTTTAGATTGGTTGCAAAAATCAAGAACATCTGCCAATTCAAAAATTGATCCCAATATGCCCACTTTAAAAATGTGGCATTTAAATGGCTCTCAATCAAGAATAAGCAAAAAACAACTTTTATATACCTTTTATGAATTAGATGAGCCAACTGCATCTGAAATTAATTTAGCTAAATTCCAAGATAAAATAATCTTTTCTTCTAAATTCGCATCTGATAAATTTAAAAATAAAGGAGTTGATTGTAAAAATATTCCGATAGGTTTTGATGAAGATTTTATTAAAGTAGATAAACAATTCTTAAACCCAGACATTATTCATTTTGGATTAATGGGTAAGTTTGAAAAAAGAAAACATACAGAAAGAATTTTAAAACTTTGGCTTTCTAAATATGGAAACAATAACAAATATCAATTAAGTGTTTGCGTGACTAATCCGTTCTTTAAACCAGAGGAAATGCAAGCTGTTTTACACGAAGCTATGAACGGAAAAAATTACACAAATGTTAATTTCTTGCCGTTTTTAGAAAAGAACTCTCAATTTAACGAATTGCTAAATGCAATTGATATCGACTTAACTGGATTAAGTGGTGCAGAGGGTTGGAATCTTCCAGCTTTTAATGCAACTTGTTTGGGCAAATGGAGTATTATATTAAACGAAACGTCTCACAAAGATTGGGCCAATAAAGATAACTGTATATTAGTTAATTCTTTAGGAAAAGAACCTTGTTACGATGGTAAGTTTTTTGTACAAGGTGGCGAGTTCAATCAAGGAAATATTTATTTCTGGGATAGAGACGTTGTGTCTCAAGCCATGGACGATGCTGTCTCTAAAAAGGGACAAATTAACATAGCTGGAGAGAAATTAAAAGACGAATTTTCTTATGAAAAGACTGTGGACCGCATTATTACTGAGCTTGAAGCGATTTCTTAAAATTGGCACGCCAAATGCAAAAGAGAAATCTATGAACAATTCATTATTCGATATTATATTTAACGACCTATACGATGTGTCTAGTCAACAAACTGACAGCGTAAAATCGGTAGGTGATGTTTATCAAGCTAAGATCGTTTTGCCTGGAGTTAAAAAAGATAAGGTTTCTATTTCCGCTACAAGCGATTTCTTAAAAGTATTTTTGAAAGAAGAAAATGATAAAAAACTTTTGAGGAAAATTAATCTAGGTGGTCTGGTCGATATCAAATCAATTTCATCTAAGCTTGAAGATGGTATTCTAGAAATCACTCTTCCAAAGAGTGAAATCTCAGAATCTATTCAAGTTGAGGTGTCTTAGCATACAATCCATACTCCCTCGTGTGTAAAAATACATGCGAGGGAATTTTTTAAAAAATTTATTAAAATTATGCCATTATATCTATATGAGAATAAAGAAACTGGAGAAGTTGTGGAGGTCCTTCAAGGGATGTCTGAGTTACATGAGTATCAAGGTATCAATGGACGCGAGAAAGGCCTTTGGAGGCGTGTTTTTGTTAATCCTAACCTATCTTTTGACACTAATGTAGATGACACTAGTTCAAAATCCTTCGTAACTTCCGCGCAGAACAAAAATTACAGCTACGGAGACTTGTTTGATAAGTCTGCAGAGGCTTCTGATAAAAGGGCTCAAAAGTATGGAAAAGACCCAATTAAGGAAAAAAAGTATGCCGAATATAATAAAATGACAAACGGTAAACTTCATCCACAACAAATGAAAGAAAACTTTAATAAGGCTAAAGAAAAAGCAAATAAGGCTGGAATTAATATAGAACTTTAAGTTGTTGTTGTATTAGCTGTTAAATATATATCATCTCCTATAACATTACTTATTACAAAAGAGGCGTCATCAGAGCTAATTTCTAGATGAACTCGATCAATAGATCCACCAAGGCCTTGTATATTTGCGTTTCCTTGATCAACAACAATTGCATTTGAACTGTTTAATATGTTGTCACCTTTTTGAACATTAACCAATGTAACGCGTATGGCTTTTACTAGTTCTGGTACTGTAGCTACTAATGTATAACTAGTTCCAAATTCTGTTTCTACGTCATTCAATCTAAATTTAGATGGAAAATCAGTATCGTAATCACCCTGTCTTCTAATAAATATATTGGTGCTACCACCGCCATCTTGGTAATTATTTTGTTCTAAAATATTATATCTTTCAACTAAGTTTTTTTGTATGCCTTTTCTGTGTGCGGCGCCACCATTATCTTTACCACTAGATAATAATAATTCTTTAATATCAAAGGTTCCAAAGTAAGGTTCATTATTAGCGTTTGGATTAATTAATCCCAGAGTTTGAAATCCATCTACGGCAGCATTATTTGAAGTCTCTTTTGCAATATTCCAAATGGTAGTTCCACTTATACTTTCATATTTATAAGTGTGTTGGAAAAATCTTCCAGTTTGTACAATAGCAGACTCATTTGCATCCAAACTCATTGGATTATCTTCATTATTTCTATACCAATAACCAGATAATGCTCCACCAGTTCCACCTCCTGCAAAATTACCATCTAAACTTACAACGTTTGTATTTGTAAGAAATATATAAGGCTGTTTACCTACTGGATTACTTTCGTGCCCTAAAAATCCATTAGTATTAAATGTGTTATCAGCATCTGGACCAGTATTTCTTCCGTTTTGCGCTCCTTGATCAAATATTCTACCTACCCAATATATAGAATTTGGTTGTACTGGCGCACCCATTGGGAAATTTAATAAATTAGAATTGTGTTCATTAAATCTAACATAAGGTAAAACCCTACCACCTCTAGCGATGATTGGTGATTGTGAATTATGATGTCCAGTCAAATCTTTGTTTCCAACTTGATCATACCAACTCACAACAGATGCAGAGCTTTTTCTTTGTAAAAATCCTATGTTAGCTACAACTTGAGCTACTGGATGATCTGCATCAGCTGTAAGATAAATAGTTTCATAAAAATCTCTAGTTCCAGTAGCCATACCACTGCCAATTATTTTACATAAAAAATTATGTCTACCAATATTGGTATTAGCATATTGTCCATCACCACTATCTTGAACCACATATCCAGAAAAATTTCCTATTACCTTTCCACCACTTACACTAGGTGCATTTTTTATAGACCAAGTAGCTGAATGATTTTTTAAATCAGTACTTGTGGCTTCATCATCACTTGGAGCACCACCAGCTGCAACAGTCGCTCCAGCGGAAAAACCAGTAACTGTTCCATTTACAATTCCACCATTATAACCCGTAAACTGAGATTCCAACATCATTGTTAGAATAAAAGAATCTCCAGTTACGGCACCTCCGCCTAAATTAATAGCGATTTCGCTTGTAGAACTTGAACCAGTTTTTACCAAAGATAAAGAAAATGGTCCAGTGTAATAGGAAGAATTAGTAGTAAACTGTGATCCAGTTCCATCAAATCCACCAACTTCCGTAGCTGGATGAAGAAACACTTGAGCCCCAGTAAATCCCGTATTGAAATCTGGTGATAATCTCAATCCATCAAAGCTTTCTCTTGAACCAAATTCATCACTCATATCCATATTGCTTTGAGGATATGTTTCTATCAAAAATTCTCTAAAAGTTCTAGGTCTTTTTGAGTCATGAATAGTTCCATATAAAGTACTAGCCTTCAAATCAGTAGTTCCAAAATTAAAACTTAATTCTACAAGATCTATTTTTGAATTGTCACTTATTTTACCATTTTCGTCAAAATAAACGTCTGCTTGCATACCGTCTCTAGATCTACGGACTCTCACTCCATATCCATCATATTGTGAGTTTACTTTTCGTAAAGAGTACGCATGGTCTACTGAATTGTATTTATCTACCAATTTATTCTTTTTTAGTTTTTGTGTGTCAAAAGAAAAATTAATATTTTGAATCATTTCGGAACCAATACTAGTGCTGTAATCTTGACTATTTAATCTGGCGTTTTTAATTTCAAATTCGTGCTTTTCGCCTTTTTGATTTTTCATGAAAACTTCAATATCGTATGCATCGTCATCATTAAAGAATGAAGATAAGTTTTGCCTTGTGTTTATTTTTGATATATTATCTAATGTACTTCTGATTGCGTTGCCAACTACAGAAGAAATTTCCGAAACCATATGCTCTTCATCACTTGATACATCTAATTCTGAAACAATATTTGAAAAAGAAAAAGTTCCTTCATTTGGATACAGAGCCTTTCTTCTTCTAGCCATTTTTTCTCCCAAAGCGTAAACGCTTTTTCTTGCAATAGGAACATCTAAATTAAATCCTTGTATCTGATCTGCTGGCGCTAAAAACTCATCATCTTTAGGTAAGTAAACACAACCCTTTGGTGCATCTTGATCATCACTAGCATTATTTGTGTGACCAGTTCTTACTAAAAATTCTTCGTAAATTACACCTTTACCCTTTTGAGCTATCAAAGCATAAGCTCCTCTGTATGGTGTGGTCCTACCATCCGTATCATCATTAACCGAGCTTCCTGTGCTATAAGCAAGTTGTGCACCAAAATCATCCCTAAATGGTTGTCTTAAACCAGACGCTATCGCGACAATATTATTAGGACTGTTTCTTGTTAAAGCGTCTTCAGATGTATCTGTATTAGTTTTTAAAGGTGAGTGTAAAAATCTTGAAGCTGTAACATCTATGGTTGGTGTGTCCGAACTCATGGCAAACAAAATATCACCAGTATTAAATCTCTGCATAAATCCAGATGCTTCTACGATACTTCTATGAAAATTATGACCACTATAAACTCCATTAGATCCTGTGAAACCTTGAAATGTGTCAAAAACATCTCCCTCTTCAAATTTATAAATTCCACCATTTGTGGAAACTCTTGCTAATATGAATCCTCTATTTATTGGTCTAAACCCTAAACCAGTATCCTTACAGTCATATACAACTTCATCATTTATTTTAATTCTTAAAGCGCCTTGATCACCATCGCTTCCATCATTTATGTAATCAGAGGCGAAAGAAGCATAAAGTTTTGTTGGTATCTCTGGTTTAAATCCAGTGAATGCCTCTCCATTTAAAATTCTATATTCAGCTAAAGGTATATCGTTTCTTCTTTTCTTAATTTTAATGTTTGTGCTGTAATAAGGTATAGATTCTCCAGTTAACTGATTTTTGTTTAAAAAGTAGTCGGACATTTTGTGCATTGTCATTTCCATTTGATCTCTTTGTCCGCCAGTTCCACCAGTTAAATTAACAGATGGAGCTATACCAGTAAATCTTTTGTGTTGACCACTATTAACCACAAACCCACTTACGTTTGCCATAAAGAAAGTACAACCACTAAAGTTTACATCATTTATTGTTGTGCCAACAGCTCTATTTCCAGCATTAATATTTCCATCTTCATTAGTATCAAACTCAGAACCAAGAACACCCGCTCTACGCGTTCCACTCGTTAAATATATTCTTAATCCTATCCCATCTCTAATGTAATTGATACCTCTTCCTCTATCTGTATTACCATCATTGTCTTGATCTAGTGAGTTTCTGTAATTCATTCCAGTAACTCTAAACCATTTTCCAGTTCTTTGTGTTTGTATTACTTGAAATAAATTAATATCAGTGTCTATTCCGTCTGCACTACGACCAGTTGTTTCCGGAAGAGAATTTATATCAACTCCACTTTTTCCAACAGGAGCTCCAGTAACAAATGAACCTGCACCAAAACCTCCAATAAAACCTCTTAAACCTACAGGGTATTTGTTTTTATACGGATTGTTTGTACAATCTCCTTGTGTGTAGTGTTCGTTTTCGTTTTTACCTAAACCTGTTCTAGGTGTTGGTATATAACAATCAAATTGAAATCTATGATTTCCTTGTGTGGATAAAGTAACATTAGTTCCATTTGCGCTTCCGTCGACACCGGTTTCACTATGTCCAAAAATTTGAAATGTTAAATCACCAAAATCAAATCTGTGTTGACCAGCAGCACCATCTTGAGCTTGGCACCTAAATTGTATACAGTTATCTCTTCTTGTTCCTAATTCGTCAGTAATTGCTCCTGCATCTGTTACACTTACATTACTGGAGCTACTAGTGACAACGTCTGATGGGTTTGTTGTTAAATTACTATTAATGAAATGTTTTCGTTCCTGTATCTCTTGACCGATCATATTACTAGCCACAAAAGAATACTGAGACTGTAAAAGCCCATTAACATTTTGCGACATTGATATATTATTTAAAAAACAATTACCAAAAGCAATATTAGTTTGACCAGATATATTTTCGCCTGTCACAGGTTTACCTTTATCTCTACCAATTACTGCGTAAAAATTTTTGTCTATATTTAAATCGCTTTTTACTCTGTCTCCATCTTGAAAATAATTACTAAACAAAGACCCAAAAGTTTCTATTGCGCTAACATTAAAATTAACATCTGGATTTACTTTAGCGCCTTGAGTAATCAATTTTTTAGATCCTATTGCTCCAGCAGACTGCCTTCCCATGTCAAAAGAAAAATCAATACTTTGAACATGTGGCACAAAAGATAAACCACTTCCACTATTAAAAGAATGGACGTGCGCTTTTTCCCCCATTGATTGAAATAGGGCTACATTTTCATAAGTTACTCTTGGTCTACTTGGCGTCATATCTTTTAAAAGTTGGGTGTTACTGGAGCCACTACCTCTACAAATTTTGCTTTTACTGTATTTGAATTTTTATAATTAAAGGTATGCTCCCATTGATCACAAAAAAATACTCTACGTTGTTTAATTAAATCGTCGCTATAATTATATACAAATTGTTTATATCCTAAATGAGTTTCTAAAAAATGTAAAATTGCATAGGTCTCATTATGAGATCTATTGGTAAAAGTTAAATTAATTTCTTCTATGCGATTTTGATTTCTAGAAACATTTAAACTGTGATTAAAGGAATTTTTAAAATTACTTTTTCTAAAACTGTGATCTACATTTATACTTGTTTCTCTATCTGGCTCAAAGAAAAACGTTCTTGTAGCGTTTCCGCTGAATCCAGTATAAGTCGTTAAACCTTTTAATGCCGGACCTTTATCTGAATAGTCTAATTGAAAACCAGTATGTTCGATATCTATTTGAATATCTGACATTGATACATTTTCACCAGATCCCAATACAAGACACAATCCACCGAATGGATTTAGATCAGTTTGTACATCTGTTAATCTAAATCTAAATTCAAAATTACCACCTACATCTTCTGGGTGTAAAAGCATAGTCTTTCCCGATGGTCTTAAAGCCATACCACCAGTGCTACTTATGGTCTGTTTTCGATGAAAATCCGGGCTATAGAATCCAAAACCATCTGCGCCAATTCCATGTGTACTTGGATGACTGTTTACACAACCGATTTGTACAGCTCCACTTGACGGCCCAAGACTATTTAAAAACCCCTTGAAAGAAACTATCGCACTTTGTTGATCTGTTATTTGTTCAGTGACATCATCAGCTAAAGCACTTGGTACCCTGTTTTGTATAACTTCATCCAAATAAGACATCACTCTCATACTTTTTCCGGCACCTGGATGAATTCCATCATCACTACCATCATTCCTTCCAGATGGTCCTTGAGTTTGTAAATTACTAGCAGGCATAGATACATCTAAAGTGCTAGGAGATCCGTCTTCTCTAGCTGTTGCAGAAAAACTTTCTACTTTAGCGAATAGAGGATGACCAGCCAATTGAAAGCTTTGAAATTTATTTCCTATGTTTTTATTTAAGTAAAAGTAATTATCAAATACATTAGAATTAAATGTTGTATTGTTTCCAGAAAACACATCAAACCTTTTCTTTGTTGTTAAGTTTGCCGCTACCAATCTATTATTAACAAAACCAGTTCCATTTTTTAAAAACGGAGATATTCTATTATTGTATAATTTTAAATTAACTTTGTATAAATCATCAGAAATAAAATCAACATCATATGAATCTATTTGAGAGCCTTCAAAATTTTGATAGTAACCCGTATCTAAATTAATTTGGAAATTATTTTTTACCTCACCAAAATTAATTACGCTATCAGATCCAGTAAACGCAACATTTCCAGTTAATGGCCCAGATGTAGCACTTTCCAATCTTCTGAGTAGTTTTTGGGTTTTTGATTTATCTAATGTAAAACTTAAACTTATTTCTGCATGTAAATTATTGACACCCAACGGTGTTGTAAAGTTATAAAAACTAGAACCTCTCCAATCACTATTTTTGGATTTAAATTTTATATTTGCGCCATATTCTGGAACTGCTATTTGTACACCAATAGATTCTCTTTCTGAATCAGATAAATTTTCCATACCGGTTGGCTTAAAAATATTAAATTCGTCCATCATGTATTTTTCAATACCGAATCTCTTTGTAGAATCTAATCTTTGTGTAGAAAATATTAATTCAGCAAAACTTCCGCTACCAGGTTCCAAGGTGTTAAAATTGTAACCATAACTAAACGCTCCAGGACCACCAAGCACTAAATATCTAGGATTTATATTATTTGAAGTTATCCCACTAATTGGAGTTTTACCCGTAACTTTCAAAGCCCCAACACCATCTTGACCAGTTGTTCCATTACGACCAGTTCCTCCACCAGTAAATTGTCCAGTTTGTCTAAAACTGTTTACTTTAAATCCTGCAGATTCTCTATTGGTAAATGAACTAAAAAATGTTAATTTTTTTGTGTCAAATTTTCCTTTGCCCGTAACAACAGCATGGCTACCCGGGGCGCCTTCGTAATAAAATGCAGCAACAGGTGCTCCAGTATACCTTAATGTTCCTATCGCAAGGTCATCAGTAAAGCCGAATATTTGACCGCCGATTAATGTGTTAACATTCCACTGGCTAGCATCTTTAAATGTTCCAACTGTTGCTGTTTGTATTTCTTGTCCCAATTCTGAATTTATAGATCCAATTATAAATGTTTCCGTTGTAGAATTATTGCCAGTTGCGTACAAACCACTTGGTATATTAGCGGTTGGATTTCTTCCACCTTCAAAAAACATCATGCTTTTCCCTTGCATAAGCGCCACAGGTTTTCCATTACTTAAATTCAAATTACCATTAGAAATAATTTGCATATTACTCCTTATGTTTCCAGTGTCAGTTGACCCTAATCCACTAGCTGGAGTATAAAGAACAGCATCTCCGCCATCATTTCTGTAAGAATAACCAGTAAATTCAACCAAATTAATTTTACCAGACGGAGCATTGCCTTGGTCATATATTCTAGTTAATTCACCAGTTCCATCTCCGATAAAATCAGCTATGGATATATCTCCAGTTCTTTTA
>MDTB01003631.1_pt1 | contig 11402 bp, 11 predicted proteins | sample 811161 | NCBI WGS metagenome assembly MDTB01 (sample SAMN05326650, study PRJNA326480) | marine metagenome | isolation source: seawater | place: Mediterranean Sea | collected 2009
TAGGAATAATAGATGAAAGCTCTATGCTGAATGACTCGCAACTCAAAGACTTACAAAAAATATTTAAATCACTTATTTTATTTGGGGACCCTGGACAGTTAGCACCTGTGGAGCAATCAGGGAATATGAGCTTCAATAAATTAAAAAATAATAATAGGTTTATTTTGAAAAAAATACATAGGCAGGTGGCAGACAACCCAATTTTGAAGTTAGCCAAGAAATTAGAAGATCCTGATTTAACCTTTTTAGAATTTGAAAACAAGCTATTGGATTTATCAAGACTGGACGATAGGATTCAATTAAAAAGTTCGGTAAATCCAAAATTGATGAATAAATCCCCTGTTTTGGTTTGGCGCAATCAAACACGTATAAGGTTAATTTCGGCATTTAGAAAAGTCTATAATGCTCCCCATGATGATTTGATTGAGGGTGAGCCACTAATATGCGATGGCATAGAGCTTCCGTTGAAGCATAGAAAAAGAAGAATTGAACTTGAAGAAAGAGGACTTATTAAAGGAGCACAAGTTATCTACTTAGGTAAAGGAAAAAAAATCGGCTTCAGTCGTGTTTATGTTGTTGGCACTGCAGAACCCCTCGTTTCAGTCGCCTCAATAATTCAGATTGAAAACTTGGAGAAGGAAGAACCAGATATATTAAGTGCGGCTGGCATGGGAGTTATTTTTTTACATGGCTCAGCAGTAACAATTCACAAGTCACAGGGCTCTCAATGGGACCAAATTCAAGTTTTTGGTCCTGATATTGAAGCGTGTGAGCGCTCCAAGAGAATAGAGGCTGGAATTCCACTTTGGAAGCGCTTGGCTTATGTAGCTATAACGCGTTCTACAGACAAGCTTTTCTGGATTACCCGATATAGACTGGAGGACCCAAAAGAAGGAATTATTTTGCCTGATTTCATAAAGTCCAATTTGGACTTACTTACCAGTCCCCAGGCTAGCGTCTAAAAACTCGAAATACTTCTGAAGCTGCCCACCCCGAAAACAGGGCTAAAACTATTGAAAATATTCCATACAAGAGAGGACTGTTATGAGCAGTACTGAATAGCCATCTTTCTAATCCAATTTTTCGAACTTTAATTTTTGACTCTGTGGAGTCAGTTACTTTTTGATTTTGAACTAGATGAATACGGGTTTTGTAATCACCCTCGGTCAAGTTTGCAGGAAGCTCTACTCTGGCTGAGAATAATGTCTCCTGATTAAAAACAATTGCAGGGGTTGCAGTTAGATAGGAACCATCATTACTCTTTATACGACTGATTGCTTTAACAATCTGGATGTCTTCATCTTTAAAGCTTGATTTAATGGATTTTCTTAGTCCTATACCCAGCCTATTGATCTCATCAATTGTCAAGATTTTCTCAATAGGCTTAGTGTAAAAAGCTGTATAAAAACTGGGAACGGATTTAATCGGTATAGCTTCACTATTTACCCAAATCCCTAGTATTTTTTTCTTTTTTCTCAACGTTGCTACTTGGTTTGGACCAATTACTTCAATAATAATGTCGGAAGTTTTTGGTTGTGTAGAGTTATCTCTCTTTATTGCTCCGAAAATTAGAATGCTGGATCCCTCAAACGTGGCATTTATTGAAACGCTATTTTGGCTTAAATCTCCTATAATATTATCTTCAGCATTTAGGACAGTATTTAGACTAAATATAATTATGAACAATAAATTTAAGGTTTTCATCAACTGGTCCCTACAGCAAGTGAGTAAAGATCATCGGGCGTTGCATACAAATCGAAAGCCAATTTAAAGCATACTCCCAAGACAATTAGCGACAACAGTATTCTTAGTTGTTCAGCTTTTAATTTTACCCCCAATCGAACACCAATTTGTGCTCCTATAACTCCTCCTATAAGTAGGAGTAGCGCTAGTAATGCATCAACAGTATAATTTTGTGTTGCATGCATAATAGTGGTAAAGCCAGTAACAAATATAATTTGGAACAATGAAGTTCCTATTACAACTTTGGTTGGCATTCCAATTATATAAATCATAGCTGGGACCATAATAAAACCTCCGCCCACACCCATTATTGCTGCGAGCACTCCAACAGTCATACCTATTACGAAAGGTGGGATTGCACTAATATATAAATTTGAGGTTCGAAATCTCATCTTCAAAGGTAATCTATGTACCCACGTATGCCTTTTTATTTTACGAATTACGTTTTTATTCTTACTGTTCCTTATTGCAGAAACACTTTCGAGAAACATTAGAGAACCAATGATACCAAGGAAAATTACATAGCAAAGTGTTACTAGTAGCTCTACTTGTCCAATTTGCTTAAGGATTTTGAAAATATATACTCCGAAAGCAGCACCAATTAATCCTCCAATTAGCAATATGATTCCCATCTTTAAATCTACTGCCCGACGTTTAAAATGTGCTAATGCTCCTGAAAACGACGAAGCCACAATTTGATTAGCTTCGGTAGCCACTGCAACTGCCGGTGGAATTCCAATGAAAAATAAAAGAGGTGTCATCAAAAACCCCCCCCCAACGCCAAACATACCAGATAGTATTCCTACAAAGCCGCCAAGACCGATTATTAAAAATATATTAACCGACACTTCGGCGATTGGTAGGTATATTTGCATAACGCGCCTTCGATCGTTATCTTAGTATTCTTAAAGTTGAAAGCTTCAAGAATCAATGTTTGTATCGGTGGAATTACGCTTTTATTGTTAAGTTCGCAAGAAGTTCGTTGGTTTTTTTTTTATTTTGTTTATCTTTCTTTAATATAAGGTATCCCGCCAGCCTTAGGAGGAATTGCTTTGCCCACGAAACCAGCTAAAATTATTACAGTCAATATATAGGGAAGTGCTTGCATAAATTGGACTGGTAAAATAAAGTCCCAAAGCTCTATATTTTGATATCGGTTTGATATTGCCTCCAAGAGTCCGAAGAGTAGGCAAGCCATCAAAACGTACCACGGGCGCCATTTAGCAAAAATTAAGGCGGCTAAAGCAATGTATCCTCGTCCAGCTGACATATCTTTTACAAAGCCAGCTGATAGTCCTGTTGCAAGATATGCTCCTGATAGACCGCACAAAAAACCACAAATCAAAATTGCAAGATAGCGTGTTTTGACTACAGATACGCCGGCAGTATCCAGTGCTTCAGGATTTTCACCCACGGCTCGTAATCTTAGTCCAAAAGTTGTTTTGAATAGCAACCACCAAGCTCCAGGAACTGTTAATAAAGCCACATAAACTAAAATAGTGTGGCCAGATATTAGCTCTGAGTAAATTGGACCGATTATAGGAAATTGAGAGAGCTCTTCCGCAAAAGGGAGTGTTATTGGATTGAAGCGAGCCAGTCCTGAAAGAGACGGTGTCCTACCACCTTGTGAAAACCAACTCTGTGCAATTAAGACGGTCATTCCTGAAGCTAGGAAATTTATTGCGACACCAGAAATTAATTGATTTCCCTTGAAAGTGATAGATGCTACGCCATGAATGCCAGAAAAAATTAATGAAGCAAAAGTACCAGCTAAGAGGCCGATCCATACTGACCCTGAAGTGGCAGCCGCCGCTGCTGCTAAAAAAGCTGAGGCGAGCATTTTTCCTTCTAGCCCAATATCAAAAATACCTGCTCTCTCACTGAAAAGACCTGCAAGGGCTGCGAATATCAAAGGTGTAGCTAAGCGAATGCTAGAGTCTATCATTTGCACTATAGTTAAAAAGTCCATTAAAGCTCTCGCTGTTGGAGAAAAGAAAAAAGTTTCTCAAGTGGTATTCTTACTAGATTATCCAAGGCTCCTGTGAAAAGAATTACTAATGCTTGAATGACAATTATTAAATCCCTTGGAATTGAAGTCCAAAGGGCTAATTCTGCTCCACCTTGATACAAAAAACCAAACAAAATTGCTGCTAAAAAAACACCGATTGGGTGAGATCTACCCATTAAAGCTACCGCTATTCCAATAAAACCTGCACCCTCAGCAGCATTCATCACCAACCTCTCAGCTTCGCCCATGACATTATTTATGGCCATCAATCCAGCAAGACCTCCAGAGATTACCATAGAAACTAATATAATTTTATATGCTGAAATGCCTGCGTATTGGGCTGCGAGTTCAGAGTTACCAAAGGTCCTAATTTCATAGCCTAAGCGCGTCCGCCAAATTAATAGCCAGACCATAAGACAGGCAATAACTGCAATAAAAAAGCAGACGTTTGCAGGTGCGGCCTTGGAAAATGGTATTCCTACAGTTGCTAGAATTTCATGTAGAGTAGGGAGATGGGATCCTTCAGAAAATTTTCGTGTTGCAGGATCCATTGAGCCTTCTGGCCTAAATACATTTACCAATAAATAATTTAGTAAGGACGCTGCTATGAAATTGAACATTATGGTTGTTATTACAATATGGCTGCCTCGGCGAGCTTGCAAGTAGGCCGGTATCAAGGCCCATACGCCTCCAAAAAACATTGCACCGAAAGATGCTGCCAGCAGTGCTAACGACCAATGTGGCCAATCAAAAGTGAGGCATATTATAGCCACGCCGAGTCCACCAAGTAAAGCTTGGCCTTCACCTCCTATGTTAAACATTTTGGCATGAAAGGCCACAGAGACAGCCAACCCAGTAAAAATGAAATTTGTGGCGTAATAAAGTGTGTAGCCCCAACCATAGGTTGAACCTAATGAGCCAGCTACCATAAGTTTTAGCGCTGCAATAGGGTCCTCACCGATAGCAATTATAACCAAACCTGATATAAAGAAAGACAAAGTGAGGCTGATCAAGGGTATCAAAATTACTTCCGCCCATTTTGGTAAAATATCCATGACCATCCTAACCTATGCCAGCCATAAGCAAGCCTAATTCTTTTTCGTTTGTTTTAGTTGCGGTCTTCTCACCCATTATTTTACCATCAAACATAACGAGAATTCTATCGGATAATGATAGGATTTCATCTAGTTCTACGCTAATCAAAAGGACTGCTTTTCCGGCATCGCGAAGTTCAATTATTCGTTTATGAATAAATTCTATTGCTCCAATATCTACACCTCTGGTGGGTTGACCTACTATCAGAAGTTCTGGACTTTGTTCAATTTCTCTTGCAAGGACAATTTTCTGCTGGTTCCCTCCAGAGAAGCTCTTTGCCGGCAAAAAAACGTCATTAGGTCTAATATCAAAGTGCTCCATTCTTTTTTTAGTCTCTAATTTCAATCGCTCATTATTGATGAAAAACCTACTTAGCCTGTATTTTTGCTTATCATGGTAGCCCAACGCCATGTTTTCCCAGGCATAAAAATCCATAATTAAACCCAATTTTTGTCGATCTTCAGGAACGTGCGAGATTCCTAGATGTCTTCTTGTTAAAGGATTAGACTTTGAGGAGTCTAAAGAAACCTTCTTTGAACCTACATTTAGTTCTCCTTTAGCACGCTTTATACCAGTCAAAATTTCTAACAACTCAGATTGGCCATTCCCGGCTACTCCAGCAATTCCAAGTATTTCGCCTTGATTAACATTGAAGGAAATATCTTTTAGGCGGTGTATTCCTTTGTCATCAGTGTAATTTAATTTATGGCAGGCAAGCACCGACTGTCCAATATTGGGGGGTTTTTTTTCTATTTGTAATAGTACTTTTCTACCCACCATTAACTCAGCAAGTTGCTCGGGATTGGTTTCACTGGTTTGCATGGTTGCTGTCATTTCACCCTGACGCATAACGCTTACTGTATCAGTAGCATTCATAATCTCTTTTAACTTATGTGTAATCAGGATTATCGTCTTTCCTTCATTTTTAAGATTTTTTAGAATTCGAAAAAGATGGTCCGCTTCGGCAGGAGTTAGTACTCCAGTAGGTTCGTCAAGAATGAGAATTTTTGCTTTTCGATATAATGCTTTTAATATTTCTACTCTTTGTTGCATTCCAACACTTATATTCTCAACAAGGCTATCAGGGTCTACGTTAAGCTCGTATTCGTACGCGAGTCGTTTCAAAGTATCTCTGGCACTATCTAATGATTGTGCTATCAGATTTCCCTTCTCTGCACCAAGTATTATATTCTCTAAAACAGTAAAGTTTTCCACGAGCTTGAAATGTTGAAAGACCATACCAATACCTTTAGCAATTGCAGCCTGGCTATCTGAAATTGATACTTTTTTACCTTCAATACTTATATTTCCTTTATCAGCACGGTAAAAGCCATAAAGGATGGACATTAAAGTAGATTTACCAGCACCATTTTCTCCAACGATACCGTGGATGGTTCCAGGATTTATTTTTAAAGAAATATTTTTATTTGCTTGTACAGATCCAAAAGCTTTGGATATTGAGTCAAGTTCTATAATTGGAAGATTTGCAGCCACTGGCTAGGTCCTTAGTTTTAATAAACAGATGGACAGGAAGTATTCCTGTCCATCTTAGTTTAGCAATTAATATTCTTTTATTTAGCTGGACAAGTATTGTCCGACATATAATCATGCACTTTGACTTGTCCACTTACAATCTTTGACTTTTCAGATTCAATGGCTGAAATCATGGTTGAATTTACTAGCATCGCATTGTGCTCATCTAGGGCGTAACCAACTCCATCCTCAGCTAGCCCCATCACATTAAAACCAGTACTCAAATTCTCTCCCTCCTTAAATGCGTTATAAACAGCTAAATCTACTCTTTTTAACATTGAAGTCAGTACCTTGCCAGGGTGCATGTAATTTTGATTTGCATCTACTCCAATGGAAAGAATGTTCGCATCTGCTGCAGCCTGTAGTACCCCAACACCGGTTCCACCAGCGGCAGCATATACTACATCAGCTCCCTGACTTATCTGAGCTTTGGTCAATTCAGTTCCCTTAACTGGATCATTCCAGGCAGCTGGAGTCGTTCCGGTCATATTTTGGATAATTTTTGCATTTGAATTAGCCGCTTTCACTCCTTGTACATAACCACAGGCAAATTTGCGTATCAGTGGAATATCCATACCCCCAACAAAACCGACTGTTCCAGTTTTTGAGGCCATAGCAGCCATCATTCCAACAAGATAGGAACCTTCATGTTCATTAAAAATAACGGAACGTACATTTGGAGCATCAACGACCATATCTATTATAGCAAACTTGGTATCAGGATAGTCTTTAGCCACCTCTCCTAATGGAGTAGCAAACATAAAGCCTGCCATTACTATTGGATTATTTCCCGCTTCTGCGAAACGTCTGAGAGCTTGTTCTCTTTGAGCATCGGATTGCAGTTCGAACTCTCTGTAAGTACCTCCAGTTTCTTTTTTCCATTTTTCTGCTCCATTAAAAGCAGATTCGTTGAAAGATTTATCAAATTTTCCGCCGAGATCGTAAATAACTGCGGGTTCAGCAAACACGACACCAGCAGTGAGTATTAAGGCTGCAATGCTTGTTAAAAGCTTTTTAAGTTTCATTGTTTTCTCCTGAGTAATTTTCTTTTATGCAGGTTAATCTTTTAATGATATTTTTTGGACTGAATATTAACTCGTCCCAGTAGCGCAAGCTAATCAGCAGATCATGCCGATTGCAAGAATTTTTTATGAATATTTTGCTCTATTATCGAGTTTTAGAGCCATTACTAAGGCGTCACATAAAGTTTTGTCAACCAAAGAGTAATAATTTTTCCTTACATAAATAGTTTTAAACCCTGCATTTTTATACATACGAATCGCCACTTGATTTTGAGATGAAACCTCTAGAAAAATTTTCTTGGAGCCTTTGTTTTTTGCAATTTGAACTATCTGACTCAATAATTTTGAACCAAGCCCGTTTTTTCTGTGTGACGGATCTACGGCAATTGTTATAATTTCAGAAATTTCTTGAAAAATAAGTGTAATAGCTAGTGAGAATTTGCCTGACAGTATTACATACTTATCATTATCCAGGAAGTATTTCATGGTTTGTTCACTATATGGTTTATCCGGAAAACAGCGTTTGTGTAGTTTTGCAAGTTCAACAGAGGACAAATTCATTGGTAGGAGCAGTTTTAGAATTTCTTTTTTCATTTTATTAAGGCTCCCTAATTCTGTGACTTACTGAATATATAAGGGAGTGGGTCGCGGCGAATTTTGAGCTATACGCTCTTTTGAAATCTGAGCTAGCCTTAGTAAATTGATTGAAGTTGTTGGAATAGCCTTGCGACTACCAATTTTTAAGCAGACTTTATTGGATTGATATCCAATTACCTTGCAATCAGACGAGAATTTCTCCTTAGCAATGGAGTCCATTGTGAAGAATTTAGGATTGCTTAGTTGGTTTCCATCAAGAAATTCTTGTCCATAAAAAGTTGCTCCTCGACCTTTTATCAATACCAAGCAGGGTCCATTGTCTAGGGCAAGTGTATCAAAAGCAGATACCCCAACTGAAGGTTTGCCACAGGCTAGTGATAATCCTCTAATTGCCGCTATCGCCACTCTTAGGCTAGTAAAATTTCCAGGTCCAGTGCATACTCCGAAACCTGTTATTTGGTTTAAGTTGATTTTACTTTCAGCTAGAACTTTCTCCAATAATACGAAAAAAATTTCGGAATGACCTTTAGACCCAGTTACTTCTTTCTCTATAATAATTCTTGAATCTTTAAACAAAGCGATAGCACATCTTTCAGCTGATGTATCCGCTACCATTAATAGTGACATCATTAATTCTTTATGCTGCTACAGGTCTTACTTCAGTAACTTCGGGGATATAATGCTTTAACAAGTTTTCAATACCCATTTTCAGTGTCATTGTGGAAGAAGGACACCCTGCACATGCACCAGTCATATGTAAATATACTATGCCACTATCAAATCCATGGAAAGTGATATCTCCACCATCTTGGGCTACAGCTGGTCGAACTCTAGTATCCAACAGTTCTTTAATCTGGTTAACTATTTCAACATCTGGGCCATTATGCTCGGCGTGATTTACTGACCCGCTGTCATTAGCCATGATTGGGTCTCCAGATTGGAAGTGATCCATTATTGAGGCCAAAATTTCCGGCTTTATATGATCCCATTCGTAATTTTCGTCTTTAGTCACTGTTATAAAATCATTACCGAAAAACACACCAGAAACTCCAGTTACTTCAAATACCTTTTGCGCAAGAGGAGAGTCTGCTGCGGCATCTTTTGAAGCAAAATCGGCTGTTCCAGTTTGGAGCACAGATTGACCAGGTAAGAACTTCAAAGTGGCTGGATTCGGTGTTGACTCAGTTTGTATAAACATCTTTAGTTCCTAAATTTAAAAGCTTTATTATGGTGACTATTTTATAAAAAGTCAATCTCTTTTAGAATAATTCTAAACAAGTAAAAGTTTTCAAGACACAGCTATAATTGCTTCTTTGGTCATAGATCCTGGAACAATAGTGACTGGCACTGGTAGAACACCACCTTGACGTCCCACTAATTGTGAAACAAGCGGTCCAGGTCCTTCCCCCGACGGATTTGCTCCCAGGACTAATATGCCAACTTCAGGATCTTCTTTAATTTGAGCAAGTACTTCCGTGGCTCTTTCACCCTCCCTGATTACCAGTTCTGGAGTCAAACCCTCTTTATCTTCCATCCATTTGGAGAACACCTTAAAATGTGCTTCAATTCTTTCCCTCGCTTCAGCTCTCATCGCTTCTCCTACGCCCAGCCAATGCTGAAAGTCTTCAGGACCAATTATTCCTAAAATTTCAACTGCACCACCAGTTTTGGATGCCCGTATAGCTGCGAAGCGAAGAGCATTTAAGAATTCTGGGCTATTGTCCATAATTACTAAAAATTTGCGCATTTACTATCTCCTGGGTAACCTGACAAAGATATAGTCATACTGAAAAAAAAACAATTATTTATATTAATTTATATTTTCGTTAAGCAATTAAGCCAACAATTTCATATGAGCGTTTTAGAATTGGATTTGCAATCTTTCTTGCCTTAATGGAACCCTCCCTTAAAATTGAATCGATGTAGTCCTTATTCCTTAATAGGTCCTTAATTTTTTCCGAAATTGGTGCTAATTTTGAGACAGCCAATTCTGATAATCGTGGTTTAAATTTTGAAAAGGGTAAGCCAGAAAATTCTGCCAAAACGTCTTCAGGTTGGCAGTCATTTAACGATGCGTATATATTTATCAAGTTTTGAGCTTCTGGTCGTTCGTTTAACTCCAATAATGTTTCAGGGAGTTCAAAGGGGTCCGTTTTAGCTTTTCTAATTTTATTTTCTATTGTTTTCTTATCATCAGTCATATTAATGCGCGAAAAATCAGATGACTCAGATTTTGACATCTTTCTTCTTCCGTCTCGTAGGCTCATTACCCTAGCCCCATTGCCTTTAATTATGGGCTCCGGTTTAGGGAAAAAATCTTGACAGTTAAAATCATTATTAAATTTTATTGCAATATCTCGAGTCAACTCTAAATGCTGTTTTTGATCTTCACCAACTGGTACATGTGTAGCGTGATAAACTAAAATATCTGCGGCCATTAAATTGGGATATGAATAAAGACCAACGGACGCATTTTCTCGGTTTTTACCTGCCTTATCCTTGAATTGTGTCATTCTATTTAACCAGCCCATTCTACTTACACAGTTGAAAAGCCAACTTAACTCGGCATGAGCAGATACCTGACTTTGGTTAAATAAAATAGATTTTTGAGGATCTAAGCCGCAAGCGACAAAAGTAGCTGCAAGTTCGCGTGTTGCCTTTAGTAGCTCCATCGGGTCTTGCCAAATTGTTATTGCGTGTAAATCTACCAAACAATAGATAGTTTCAAAATTTTGTTCTTGTAGTACCACAAATTCTTTTACTGCACCTAGATAATTCCCTAAGTGCAAGTTTCCAGTTGGTTGTACCCCAGAAAAAACTCTTGGCTTATGATTGTATTTGAGCATTAATAAATCGTCCTTATTGAATTACTAAGATAGGTGTATGCCTCGTTTAAACTTTCGTCAATAAAAGGCTTAAGAAACGGATTTTAACATGAATCAGCTAACTAACAAAAGAGTTACTATATTTCATAAGACTTCAAAACTAATATTTTTATTTTTTGTATTTCAATTGCTGATAGAGTTGATCCTCTTTCTAGGAGGTTTTCAATTTAGGGATTTGGTAGTAGGGCTTTTTGGGTTTAATCCAGCCCTACTTAATAATGGCGATCCTTTTTACTTGGGACAACAATTTTTAATGTTTTTGACACACACCTGTATCCATTCGAATTTTTCTCACATGTTGATAAATGTTGTAATCTTCATAAGCTTAGGAAACAAAATTGCAAAAGATTATAATGGTACTGTAGCTCTTGGGATATTTTTTTTCAGTGCGATCATAGGAGCACTAATTTATTTCTTTTTAAGTTCTTCAAACGTACTTATGATAGGGGCATCTGGTGGAATATTTGGCTATTTTGGCTTTTGGAAAACACTTGAGTTTTTGGATAAACGAAAATTTAA
>MDTB01015797.1_pt1 | contig 11401 bp, 13 predicted proteins | sample 811161 | NCBI WGS metagenome assembly MDTB01 (sample SAMN05326650, study PRJNA326480) | marine metagenome | isolation source: seawater | place: Mediterranean Sea | collected 2009
AGCTTTTTGTAACACAGACTTGTTAGCTTTTGGATATTCTTTTTCAATACCTGAAATCATTTTACACCCTTGATCTTTTTCACCTAGTTGAACCATAGTTATTCCTAATTTTAAAAGATTGTCAGGTGCTTTTTTACTTTTGGGATAGTTTTGATATCCATCTAGATATGCTGTAGCTGCATCCGAATATAACTGTCTAATTCTAAATGTTTCACCATACCAATACTGTGCGCTACCAGCTAAATCGTGATCTTTATTTTGATCAATAAACTCTCTCAAAGCAAATTCTGCTGTTTCATAATCACCTATTTTCATAAAACTAACCGCAAACTCATATTGCTCTTTAGCAGGCTTGTCTGGAAGTAAAGATTCTCTTATCTCAGGTTCCTCTGCAATAACTGTTTTTGCACTTTCTACAGAATTAATTGACTGTTCCTTTGGTAAATTAGAAGTTTCATAAGCTGGTGCAGCCCCAAAATCTTTGGGTTTATTAGAACCCGGAAGAACTAATTTCTTTTCTGTTGTTACGCCAGTTGATCCATTTTCTAAATCAGAAAATCTTAATTGGGTATCTGATTGAATTTTCGACACTCGTGTTGATAATTTGTCTAATTTAAAATTTACTTCTTCAAATTTGTTTGTAAGTTCTCTAAATTGATCTTCTATCTCATTAAGTTTTAGAAGGTGCTTAGTCATAATATCCTCGTTTAGCCCATCAGAACTTTTTGGGCTTGAAGGTTTTGAAGAAATAACATCCGATTTTTGATAAACAGCCTTCTCCAATATTTTAAGATCTTTTGTAATAACTTGAATTTGATCTGATATTGCTTTTAAGTAAATTTCCTCTTCCTCCGCCGAAATAATATTTATAAAAAATGTAAATATAATTATTATTAAAATTTTTATAAATTTTAGACTCAATAGCATTCTTTATTTTTAGTTTGATAAAATGGCAAAAAAAAGACCCCTTAATTGTAAATATTAAGGGGTCCTAGTATTGATTAAATTGTTAATTAGTTTACTTTTACAGTTACAGATCTTCTGTTTTGAGACCAAGCTAAAGGACTAGAAGCCGGGTTAACCGGTTTTTCTTTACCATAACTAATTACAGAAATTCTTTTTCCAGAAATTCCGTAAGTCATTAAATAATCTCTTGCGGCATTAGCTCTTCTCTCTCCTAATGCTAAGTTATATTCTCTAGTGCCTCTTTCATCAGCATGCCCTTCAATAGTAACATTTAGATTTTTATTTTTTCTTAAAAAAGTTGCTTGTTTTCTTAGTGTAGCTCTTGAAGCTGTTGTAAGTGATGATTTATTTGTTGCAAAAAATATTCTATCAGGAACTCCCGAAGCTAAGTACTCTACTGTCTCTTTTCCAGTGTATACATCCCCGTCAATGTCTCCAGTTTTCTTTGCAGTCGAACATGCGCTTAAAATTAAAGTCGCAAATATTACCAACAATATGTTTTTTAAATTCTTATTAAATATCATTTTATCCCCTAGGTTTGTTAGATGGTTTATTTCAAATTATTAGAAGTTATTCAAGTGTATTTTGCTTAAATTTTAACGTTATTTTGATAAAAGAGAGGACCAAGATGGGTCAGAAGCATCAGTTTCTGTTTTAAGCCTTCTTTCATTATAACCTGTTATATCAATGGACCATAATTTAGCAGAAAATCCCTCCCCTTTTGATCCAGATTTGGTCTCTCTATAAAAAACTAAAACTCTTCCATTTGGTGACCAGGATGGAGCTTCTTGGTAATAATTTTCAGTTAATAATCTTTCTCCTGTACCGTCAGTTCTCATAACACCAATATAAAATTTACCTTTTCTCATTTTTGTAAATGCAATTAAATCACCTCTAGGCGACCACACTGGCGTGCCATAAATACCATTTCCAAAAGTAATTCTTTTAACTCCACTTCCATCGCTACGCATAACGTATATTTGCTGTAGGCCGCTTCTATCAGAATTGAATGCAATATATTTTCCATCTGGTGAAAATGATGGAGAAGTATCAATTGATGAATGGTCAGATATCCTTTCTACAACTCTTGAATCTAAATCCATTGTATAAATATCTGAATTACCATCTTTTGCAAAACTCATAACAATTTTTTTTCCATCTGGTGAAAACCTTGGAGCAAAAGTCATACCAGGAAAATTTCCAACTACTTCTTGAGTTCCAGTCTCAATATCTAGTAAGTAAACTCTTGGCATATTTCTAAAATAAGACATATATGTAACCATTTGATTTGTCGGATTAAATCTAGGAGTTAAAACTAATTCATTGCCTAGTGTTAAATATTTTGTATTTGCTCCATCCTGATCCATAATTGCAAGTTTTTTAATTCTCTGGTTTTTAGGACCACTTTCTGCAACATAAATTATTCTAGTATCAAAGTAGCCCTCCTCACCGGTTAATCTCTCATAAATTTTATCTGAAATAATATGTGCAACTCTTCTCCAATTTGAAGGTGTAGTTGTAAATGCTAAGGCGGTTATTTCTTTGGCGGCTGCTAAATCCCATAACCTAAATTCAACTTTTAATTTTCCATCTTTTACCAAAAGTTTCCCTGTAATCAATGCCTGAGCTTTTATTAGCCTCCAATCTTCAAATCTTGGTTTTAAATGTGCAATATCTGGTTTTTGTACAAACGCCTCTTTTTTTAAAGGGTTAAATAGTCCTGTGGACTTAAAATTATTCTCTATTATTTTAGAAATGTTCTCTCCAAGTGATTTAATCTTTATTCCTTCATAATTCTGAGATTTAATATCTACATGTAATGGTGAAACTGCTATCGGTAGAGGATCTAAATTTCCTCTTGTAATATCAATTTCTATTAAAGCAAAAGATTTATTTATTAGAAAGATATTAAATAAAAATAATAGAAATATTTTTTTCATTTAACCTTTTAACATTTCTGTTGGATTGAAGTTCAATTGTAAGTCTTTCCATTTGTCATAACCAGTTGGTGGTACTTTAAGTGGTTGACATAACCTAACAGCTCTTAGAGCACTTTCAGCTAAAACCTTATAAAATTTTTGCCCTGGCCTATTCATACGTTGATGGTCTAAAATTTCTGATTTCATAATTGTTCCATCTTGTTTTAATTTAAGTTTAATTCTTACAAGTAAATCTTCATCATACGGTAATCCTAGTGGCACACTCCAACATCCAAATATTTGAGCTCTCAAAGCATCCTCTTGTGAAAGAGTAAGACCCGATGCAAATGAATTTTTTTTACTGCTTTGTGTTATTTTATCATCTTTTATTTTCTTTGTAGCTTCCTCTTCTTTAGCTTTGTCTATTAATGCTGCTATTTGATTAGTATCAACTACCTCTTTTTTTTCAAATTCTGAGGCTTGCCTAATTTTGGGTTTTATTTCTTCAGGACTCTGTTTTTTTTTTAAAATCTGTTTTTCCTCTTTTTTTTCATTTGGCAAAGGAATTCGATCAGGTTTTTCCTTTGCTTTTGCTGCTGGTGGAGCTTGCTCTGATACTAATCTTTCTTCTTTTTTTTTTGTTTCTTCAATAATTTTTCTAGCTTTTGGAGCATATGGAATACTTGTTTTGTCTGTTATCTGAATTAATTCCACAGAAACTATAGGAGGAAGATCAATTGGCTCTCTTAGCATAAATGGTAAACTTAAAATGGTTAACAAAACTAATATAGAATGAAAAGAGATTGAGTAAATTAAGCTTCTTAGCATAAATCATCCTAATTCTTGTATGGCTCTGATATCAAAGCCACTTTAGAGAAACCTGCACCGGAAAGAGTTCCCATAACTTCTAATACTCTTCCGTAATTTATATTTTTATCTCCTCTAACATAAATTCTTGTATCAGTTCTATTCTTTGCAATAGCTAACAACTTAGGTATCATTTTTTGATAAGTAACTTGATGTTCTTGAATATAAATTTCACCTTTTGAATTGATGCTTAATGTTAGGGGTTCTTGATCGTCAGGAAGAGAGTCTGCAGCGGACTCGGGTAAATCAACTTGTACTCCTACGGTTAGTAGTGGTGCTGTTACCATAAATATAATTAAAAGGACCAGCATTACATCTACAAATGGTGTAACATTAATTTCACTCATTGGTTCTTTTTTTGAACGATTAAAATGAAAAGCCATTATTAAATTATAGATAAAAATCTTTTAGAAAAATTTTCTATTCTAGAGAAATATTTTTGGGAATCGTTATTAAACTTATTGTAAGCCACAACTGCTGGTATAGCAGCTAATAATCCTAATGCAGTTGCAAACAAGGCTTCTGCAATCCCAGGCGCTACGATAGCTAAACTTGTATTTCTAGATATTGCGATAGATTGAAATGAGTTCATTATTCCCCATACTGTTCCAAAAAGTCCAATGAAAGGAGCGGTTGATCCCACGGTTGCAAGAAACGTAAAATTTTTTTCAACTTTTTTCATTTCAGTGTCAGTTGCAATCTCTAATATTCTTCCTACTCTTGCTGACTGAATGGCAGAGGACTGTCTTTTAGTTTTTAATAATTCAGCCATCGCGGATTTGAAAATTAATATAGCTGGATCATTAGAGTTTACGGGTAAGTTATTATTAAAACTTTCAGCAGATTTAGCTTTCCAAAACTTTTTTTCAAAATCCTCAATCGATTTATTGATATTTTTAAACATTTTTAATTTATCAAATATCAAAGCCCATGAAAAAATTGAGCAAGCTATTAATAAAATGATTACAAATTTCACTACAAAGTCTGCTCTTATAAAAAGTTTCCACAAAGAGAAATCTGTTGCTCCGCCTAAACCAACAACTTGTGCAGCTATATCTTGTTCCATTAAGTTTGATTACTTTTAGAATGTGTCATGAATTTGGCGCTATTAATTAATTTAGGTTTAATTTTCTTCTTTTAATCTTGTTTCGCTAAAGAATCTTGCGATTAAAATTGCATCAGACTTGTTAACGTCTTTTTTTTTTGCGAGCTGATTTGATAGTTTTGGGTACATTTCAATGGCTTTTGTTCTACTTGCATCTTTCGATGAATTAATTAATTCAAAATGTTTTTTCCATTTTGATGGTCTTACAAAGAAGATTGGCAATTCTAAAGCAGCACAAACTCCTTTTATTGCACCAAAAGTTTGACCAAAATTGAACATACTTGTTACTCCTTGACCAGGCATTGCATTCACCTGTTCAACCACAACAGCAATTTCCTCACTCTTTTCTATGTTTTCTTTTATAATGTTAACAAGGAGTGCACTGTTTAATTGTCTCTTATTTTTTTTTCCCTCAGACATTACGGGCATATCAAGTATATTTAATACTTTCTTATTATCTAATATTGCTATTGCTCCACTTAAACCTGGGTCTATTCCTATAATTTTCATTATTGTAGGTTATTTAAATTAGCGTTGGTAAAAATACTCTGAACATCATCTAATTCTTCTAAAGAAGTTAAAACTTCTAAAATTTGCTCACTTTGCTCTTTGCTAAGTTCCACATAATTTATGGGTCTCCATTCTATCGATGAGTAAATAAAAGTTTCAATTTTTTTTTCGAGTACAGTTTTAATTTTATAAAAATCCTCTTTTTCTGTAATTATTTCAAAAACATCGTCTAAACTAATACAATCTTTTGCTCCGGCATTGATTGCGATCTCAAATATTTCTTCCTCTTTAATTTTCTGTTTATCGATATGTATAATGCCACAAATTACAAACATATGGGTAGTTGACCCTGACTCTCCTAATCTACCACCTTTTTTTTGTAATACAGTTCTAATACTTGATGCAGATCTATTTTTATTATCCGTTAAAGTTTCAATTATTAAAGCAACATTGCATGGGCCAAAGCCTTCATATCTTAAACTGTCATAATTCTTATCTCCGTTCATTTCAGACTTGCTAATTGCACGCGAAATATTATCCTTAGGCATGTTGGCTTGCTTAGCTGCTTGAATTGCAGTTCTTAATCTGGGATTCATATCTGGATCTTTGTCGCCTAACTTAGCTGCAACTGTAATTTCTCTAGAAAGTTTAGAAAATATTTTTGACCTTTCCTTATCTGCTCTACCTTTTTTATGTTTAATTCCAGCCCAGTGGGAATGACCTGCCATAATTATTTAGCTAAACTACCCCCATCAATTAATCTTTTGACATTTTTTGCTAATCCTGTACCTGTGTTAGTCTCAACTATTATCCCAGATAGTGTTCCTTCTCCCTCTGCAGGAAAATGTTTTATTGCGTCTTTGGCTTTAAAAAATTTTTTAATTGAGTTTTCTTTGTTCATGCCAATGACGGAATTATAATCACCGCACATTCCTATATCTGTCTGGTACGCTGTTCCATTTTCTAAAATTCGAGTATCTGCTGTGGGAACATGAGTGTGGGTTCCAACCACACAAGTCGCTTTTCCATCAAAAAAATGACCCGTGGCCATTTTTTCACTTGTTATTTCCCCATGAAAATCTATTACGAGAAAATCTACGTTTTTTTTTAAAATCATTTTTTCACTTATTTTTTTTGCTTCTTGAAATACGTCATCAGTTTTTCTCATAAAAACATTTCCCATAAGATTTATTACACCAATTTTATATTTTTTATTTTTTGAAAAATATATCTCGTATCCTCTTCCTGGAGAACCTTCTGCGAGGTTTGCTGGTCTCAAAAGTCTTTTTTCTTCATCAATGTAGTTAGTTGTTTCTTGTTTATCCCATATATGATTCCCTGATGTAATTACATCAACGCCATTTTTAAAAAATTCTTCAGCTATATCTTTGGTTATACCTTTCCCATCGTCTGCAGAATTTTCACCATTAGCTATAACAAATTCTATTTCGTTATTATCGATAAGTTTAGGAAGTTTTTGGTTTAATGCATTTCTGCCTGAAATTCCCATAATATCACCTAGAATTAATATATTCATTAAAAAATTCCTTTTTCAGTCAAAATATAATTTAACTTTATATCGTTTTTATCTCTGGGAAGCTTATGATGTTTTTGAAATGAAAAAGCAACACCAACAGTTAAGATATTTTTAAATTTTTTTAGGTATTTGTTTAGATAACGGTCATAAAATCCTTTGCCATATCCAAGTCTATATTTACTTTTGTCGAAAGCTAGTAATGGTATTAATATAAAATTTGGAATTTTTTCTTTTGTTTTTAAAGGTTCAAGCATTCCAAATTTATTAACAAATAAAACATGATTTTTTTTCCATGTAAAAAAATTCATTCGATTATTTTCCTCAATTACTGGAAGAAGAATTTTTAGGTTGGCCGTATAATTATTTTCTAAAATCTTAAGTACATTGATCTCAAAACAAGAGGGATAATATAATGCTAATTTTAAATCTTTTTTTTTAAAATTTGATTTAACTAAATCTAGCAAAGGAGAGAAGAATCCTTTACTGATTTCAAAATATTTTTTTTTTCTCAAGTTATAATACTTTTTTCTCAGATTATTTTTTTGTTGCATCTACTGTATTTTTGACAGTGACTCTGAATTAGAAATTATTTTCTCCAACGACTGAGTTGTTTTATCAAGCATTGACTCATATAAAGTATTATTTTCCTCTATAGTCTTTTTGAAACTATCTAATTCATCATTTAGTTTTTTAATCTCAATATCCTTATTTTTTTTATATTGAATTGCAAGAGATTTTATTTCTTTAAATTTATTGGAGATTTCATCCAATTTACTTTTTTGGTTGGCAACTTTTTGTTTTAAATCAAAGTATTCATCAATTAGCTGAATAGTTGTAATTAAAAGCAATTTATTTTCACCAATATTTCCAAGCTTATCTTTTAATTCGGAATATTTTTTGTCTAAAAATTTTGTTAGTTTTTTTAAAGACTGTTCTTGACCATCGTCACATGAAAGCAGGTAATCTTTATTATTAAATTTAATATTTACATTTGCCATTTATCAATTTCGCTCACTAAGCTTTCAGTCTCTCGACTTAAGTCCTCAATATCTTGCTTAAATCTATCTTCAATTTCAGATTTTTCTTTAACCTCTAATTGTAGTTTTTGTATTTTTTCTTTTAAATATTTGTGTTCCCTCATTAATTCTTGGTTTTGTTTCTCTATTTCTTTTTTTTTATTTTCTAATTCATTCCTCTCAGTTTTTATTTTTTCAATTTCGTATTTTGGCTGTGAATAACTTAAGGACATAGAATTTAATTTATCTATAAGTTGGTTTAAGTTTTGTTCTTTCTTTTCAAAATTACTCATAAAGATTTTATAGCATATTATTGATATAGTTAGTTTAAGTCTATATAGGTATTTTAAGTGAGTATAAAATTTAACCAATTATCAAACGCAATTAGATTTTTATCTGTTGATGCTGTGCAAAAAGCAAATTCTGGTCATCCAGGTATGCCGATGGGCATGGCAGATGTTGCAACAGTATTATTTAAATACCACCTGAGGTTTAATCCAAAAAATCCTGGCTGGATTAATAGAGATAGATTTATTTTATCTGCGGGGCACGGCTCTATGCTTCTTTACTCTTTGCTTTATCTTTGTGGTTACAAGAGTGTCTCAATTGAAGATATAAAAAATTTTAGACAACTAAATTCAATTTGCGCAGGACATCCAGAGTACAAAGAAGGTTCAGGAATAGAAACTACAACTGGTCCTTTAGGACAAGGCTTGGGGAATGCAGTTGGTATGGCAATAGCTGAAGAAATATTTAGAAAAAAATTTGACTCATCTATAATCGATAATAAAACTTACGTTATTGCTAGTGATGGAGATCTTATGGAAGGGGTTAGCCATGAAGCAATGAGTTTAGCTGGGCATCTTAAATTAAAAAATTTAATTGTTTTTTTTGACAATAATAAAATTTCAATTGATGGATCAACTTCTCTAAGTGTTTCAGATAATTATAAAAAAAGATTTGAATCTTATAATTGGCAATTTTTAGAAATTAATGGTCATAATGAGAAACAAATTTCGAAAGCTATTTCTAAAGCATCAAAATCTAACAAACCAACAATAATTTCTTGTAAAACGGTCATCGGTTTCGGTTCTCCTAATAAATCAGGTAAGGCTACCTCCCATGGATCTCCTCTAGGGGAAGATGAAATAGCTTTGGTTAGGAAGAAGCTTAAGTGGGGTTATAAACCATTTGAAATCCCGAAAGAAATTTTAGATGAGTGGAAAAAAATTGGTGATAAAGGTGAACTTCTTGAAAAAAAATGGCAAAAGACAATTGATAAAAAAGATCCTCAAATTAAAAATAAACTTCAAAAAATTTATAATAAAACTGAATTTAAAGATTTAGAAAATTTAATTGAAAGACAAAAAACAAAATATTTTGAAACAAAACCGAATTTAGCAACTAGACAATGCTCTATGATGGCTATAGAGAACATTTCAGCTATACTCCCTCAACTAATTGGTGGTTCAGCGGATTTAAGTGGCTCCAATAATACTAAAACCAAAAACTCTGAAATAATAAATTATAGAAATTTTGATGGAAATTATATTCACTACGGTGTTAGAGAACACGGTATGGCAGCTGTGATGAATGGTTTAGCTCTTTACGGTGGAATAATACCTTACGGGGGGACATTCCTAATTTTTTCAGATTATTGCAAACCTTCTATTAGATTATCTGCTTTAATGGGTCTTAAGGTTATTTATATTTTTTCTCACGACTCTATAGGTCTTGGAGAAGATGGACCTACCCATCAACCAATCGAACAACTCTCCAGTTTGAGAGCTATTCCAAATTTAAATGTTTTTAGACCTGCTGATATAAATGAAACTTTAGAATGTTGGGAAATAGCTTTAAAAAGTAACAATACCCCAAGTGCTATCGCATTATCTAGACAAAAAGTTCCATACATCAATCCTAAAAATTCTAAAGAAAATAAATCTGAAAAAGGAGCTTACATTATAAATATAACTTCGCATGAGAGCAATTTAATATTAGTGGCCTCAGGCACCGAAGTTGAGCTAGCATTAAAAGTTCAAGAGAAATTAAAAGAGAGTAACATACATTCAAAGGTAGTTTCGATGCCCTGCATGGAGCTTTTTGAAAAACAATCTGAGGATTATCGTAGAGACATATTTGAAGAAGATGCATTAATTGTTACTTTAGAAGCAGGGAGTATTATGTCATGGCAAAAATATACTAAACGTAATGGAATAAATTTAGGTATAGATCGATTCGGAGAGAGTGCGCCTTATAAAGAAGTATACAGCTATTTAGATTTATCAGAAGAAAAAATAACAAGTCTCATCCAAAAAAAATTGAGAGAATAGTTTAAATTAATGGGCAAAATAAATTTTTTTCCTGATGATTTAGATGTTCAGAATAAAAAAGTGATTCTTAGATTAGATTTAAATGTTCCTATAAAAGAAAAAGTTATAAAAGATTTTACAAGATTAGATTTATGCTTACCTTTCATAAAAAAACTAGTTACAAAAAAAGCAAAAATAATAATTATTAGTCATCTAGGCCGACCAAAAGGTGAAAAAGATATGGCTCTTTCTTTAATGCCGATCTATAAGTATATAAAAAAATCACTTCAATCTAATGTATATTTTTTTATGGGAAGTTTTGATAATGAAGTTAAAGATAAATTTTCTCACTTAAAAGAAGGAGAAATAATATTAATAGAAAACATAAGGTTCTTTAGGGAGGAAATAGATGATGATGATGGCTTTTCAAAAAAATTAGGCTCTCTGGGAGATATCTTTATAAATGACGCTTTTTCTTGTTCTCATAGAAAACACGCATCGGTACATAAGATTACTAAATACGTAGATATGATTTATGGTGGACCACTTTTAAAAAAAGAAATAGATGCCATAAATCTTGTAATGCAAAATAAAAAAAAGCCAGTTACATGTATTATTGGTGGATCAAAAATTTCAACAAAAATTAGTGTTATAAAAAATCTGATTAGAAATATAAATAATCTTATTATAGTTGGAGCTATGGCTAATAACTTTTTAGTGTACAAAAATTTAAAAGTAGGAAAATCTTTAATTGAAAATAATACTAAAGAAATTATTAAAGAAATTTATGAACAGGCTAAAGAAAATAATTGTGAAATAATGATTCCAGAAGACTGTAAGGTCGGAATCAGTTTTGAAGGAAAAGGGAAAAATAAAAATTTTGATAAAATTGAAGATAATGAAATTATTTTAGATATTGGATCAAATACAATAAAAAATATTCAAGAGAAAATAGATCAATCCAATACAGTTTTGTGGAATGGGCCAGCTGGATACTTTGAAAACGAAAATTTTGCTAACGGCACAAATTCAATAGCAGAAATTATTTCAAAAAATACGCTTGAAAAATCACTAATTTCTTCAATGAATTAAGCTACTGAAACTTTTTCAAAGTCTTCAGACCACTCTCCTTTAGAGGATAGGCCATTCATTTTAGCCCTATGATTAAA
>MDTB01116689.1_pt1 | contig 11401 bp, 12 predicted proteins | sample 811161 | NCBI WGS metagenome assembly MDTB01 (sample SAMN05326650, study PRJNA326480) | marine metagenome | isolation source: seawater | place: Mediterranean Sea | collected 2009
TGATCTCAATTGGTGGATTATATGTTCCTGGAGGCGATTCTGTATTTCAATTAGTTGTGTTTGCAGTATATGGGCTTGGTGGTGTTTTTGTTCCTTTACTTATTATTCGATGGACTGGATACAAACCAGACACAACACATTCGATATCAATGATGGTTGCTGCATTCAGCGGTGTTTTCATTTGGACTTTGCTTGGATTTGATGGTGCTGATGGTGTCTTCCCTTCAGTTCCGGGAATGGGGGCTGCATTTGCAACTCATTTTTTACTGAACTATTTCAGAACGCCAAAAATAGCCCCTCTAGGACGTTTCAAATTACCAAAACGAAGCCAATATGGTGCGATTGCTGCTGCAATCATTATTCCCTTTGGTGCTGTAGAAGCTACTTACCTGTTTGGAGCACCTGAATCTTCAGATTCATTAGGTGGAATCGGAGATTACACTATTTCAGGAGATTTATCTTATGAAATTTTAGGAAATAATACTGAATATGTTAACGATGGTGAGACTATTCTTATAGATTTCAATACAAACGATATTGAATGGATTGGCGACAATCGAAATGTCGTCGGCGTTAGAATTATACTTACTTATAGCGAAGATGAAACAAGTAATGGCCCTGGTTGTGCTGCCCCTGGGGCATCTCAACCCGATCCTGATACAATTACAGGAACAATAACTCATGGAGATTTTAATGGAACTGGAAGTGGACAGAACCAAGGCCAGGGCAGTTCCTCGCACGAAGTTCTTGTTGAATGGTATAATTCTTCTTTGTATCTTTCAGGGAATGCAAGTGGAATGTCAGAATCTCAAATAATAAATGAACTTGATTCAATGGGGGCTGGATTAGGTACATATTACTTGGAGATTAATGTTGAAGCTGAAAGTGAAGATGCTTTTCAATGTAATCATACCGACAATGGTGAAGAGGTCGAATACCTAGTTGAAGTTGTGCTCCTTGATTATGAAATTACCTCTGCTTAATTCTTAGGCTAAGTATCTTATAAGCCCTCAGTTTGAAAGATTAGGGATTATTAATGGCTAAAGAAGAATATGAGACGCCTCTTATCGATGTTTACAATCGTACACACATGGATGCGCTCCATGAAGATGGGGCTTGGTATCACCGCTTTTTACCTGAAGGAGTTTTTCTTGAGGACTTAGGGCAAATCGTCGAAGAAGAGTTAGTAAAGGCCTATAATGAGGTTGAAAGAGAAGCGGACGACTTTTTTGAAACGCGCGTGAAAGAACGTTTTGAAAAAATATTTGCACAAGCAAACCCAAAAGATCTCCGTGGATTATTACCAAAAAAGCCCCCTGTTGCATGGGCTGAATTACCTGTTGAAATACAACGTGAAATTCAAGTTATGCATGACAATAGTCAAAGTGAAGGTATTACAGAGAGAACATTGAAAAAGAGGGTTCGGCAATACCTTGTTGACCAATTCATAATCGATGAGTGATTAAAATGGCAGAAAAGGAAGTGACAAAACCGATTAGCTTAGACCCCCGTGGCGGGCGTCCTAGAGACAAATGTGAAACACATATTGAAGGAATTGACCGTATTCTAAATGGCGGTTTACCTATTGGAAATATTGTTTTGCTAGCTGGAACTGTAGGGTCTGGTAAAACTACTCTAGCAATGGAATTCTTGATAAATGGAGCAAAGGCTGGAGAAACCTGTTGTTATATTTCTGTAACTGAACCATCATCGAAGATGCTATCAAATCTTCAAACCTATGGTTTTTTCGATGAATCTCTAGTTAAAGAAGGAAAATTAAATATTTTTGATTTGACTGTTATTAATGACCGATTGGGTGTTGAAAGGTTAGATGGAACTTATACTTCTAAGGACATGGAAGCACTATTAGGAGCTTTTGAAGATATTGTTGATGAATTAGGAGTAACCCGTCTCGTTATCGATTCTATCACTGCTGTTTGTTATCAATTACCTGACAGAGGCAGTATCAGAAACTTCATATTCCGATTAAGTCAATTTTTGAGTACTTTTGGATGTACTACTCTCTTGATTTCAGAAACAGTTGTAGATTCGAATACACAAACTTACTCTATCTTTGGAGTTGAAGAGGCGGTTGCCGACGGCGTTATTCTTATGGGTAACATAATTAGACAAGGAGATTTACTGAGAAGTTTGCAAGTTGTAAAAATGAGAGGAACTAAGCATTCTCGTGCTAGGCACTTAATTGAATTGACGCCCGTTGGTTTAGCCGTTGTACCGCTCTTAAAATGGGGACAGGACGGAGGACAGGCGTTTACATGAACATAAAAGACACTGCTCAAGCTATCATAAAGAGCATAAATGGTGGCGATACGCTTACAACTGTAAGTCTTGGCGCAGACGATTTTCGCTCTGATTCAGTTAAACTTGCTAGTGTCTTATTAAGCAAAGGAATGGGTGGAATATATGTTACAACATCTAGGCCTTCATCTCATATACGTGATGAATTAGAAAATGCAAAAGCTAAAACTACAGACCTTTATTTTGTAGATTTGGTTTCTATGACTGTTGGGGGATCAACTGGAGATCCTAGAACTTTGTATGTAGAGTCTCCAACCATGTTAGAATCTATTCTTTTGAATATTTCCCTTTTAGAAAGGCGTTTAAAATCTAAAAAACGTTTTGTAATGTTTGATTCTGTTAATGGTTTGAGTATTTACTCTGAACCAAAAGTATTAAGAGAATTTATTAATGTTCTAGGTAATTCGATGCGTATTAGAGAAATATACAGTATGTTATTGACCGTTAAAGAACAAACTGATGAAGATCTTGCTTCGGCGTTAAAGTTATTATCTGATAAAGTAATAGGTGATTAAGATGGTAAAAATTGTATCAACAGGTATAGAAAGGCTGGATGAGGCTCTCATCGAGGAAAAAGGCGTAGTTTTAGGCAGTTCAATATTGATTGAAGGAAGTTCAGGTTCTGGAAAAGAACTATTGGCTAAGCAATTCGCCTCTGCAGGTGTTGGATCTGAAAATGTTGTCTATTTTTCTACAGATGAAACTTCTGATGAATTGGTTGATACGTTTGAACAATACCGCTGGCCTACTGATTTAAGAATTGTAAATGTTGGAACTCAATATTTCGAAAAAGTTTTATCTCGTGATTTACAAGCATCACGTTTCAAACAGGAAGGTCTTTCGGTTGCTGAATTGAGGAATATTGGTCAATATGGTTCTACTTCCGATCAAATAAATTTTGTTGCCGATATGACTTATGAAATTTCTAAATTACGTTCCCCTTTCCGCGTTGTGGTAGATTCTTTAGATTTCTTTATGCAATATTACAATCCAATTGAAGTACTATCTGCTTTGAGAACAATTAAAGAATATGCACAAGCAAATGGTGGAACTGTATTGTATACTATCTCTGAAGGTTCTCATGAAACTAGAATTCACAGTCAAATTGAAGCAATTTGCGATGTTGTTATCCAACTTGAAGTTGGTCGAATGGCTGCCGAATTTGAAAATCGATTAATTATTAAGAAAATCCGTAATCATCCTGAAAAGGCTGCAGTAATGATTTATGCCGTAACTGAGCATGGAATTACTCCTGAGATGATTACTCGTGTCGCTTAAAGACGATTCGAGTATGCGGCTCCTTGTTGTGTTTTATGGAAAATAAGCGCTTAATCTTCCGCTCAATCGCCTTTGTACTGACCTTCTATTTCTTCATAACCAATATCATTTTAGGTTTCTATATTTTAGAAGCCGGAGATTGGGGCGGTGGGTTAAAATTTCTAACTAATTGGAATTTATTATTGAATTTTATCATCGCTAGTTGCGCTCTTTTGAATGAAAGAAATCCAGAATTCGTTTCCCACTATCTTCTCTTGCCTGCTTCTATGGTACTAAATGTTTTAGTTTTCTTACTGTATTGGATTATCAAACTATTTGGTGGATTTGGAGCTGGTGAGGCTGGATGGACTATTGTTGAAGTTCTGAAAGACTATTACATGCATTTTGGTACTTCTGTTTTTCTATTTATCGAAGTTTTATTTTATTCCAAAGCTTTCACTAAATTTAAAAACGAATTTTTAGTTTTTGTAGTGGTTTTTATTAGCTATACATCCTGGATGGAATTCTTTTTATCTGCCAATAATAATGAACCTTGTGGGTCTGTTACGTGTGGTTTCCCTTACCTTTTCCTAAACGATTTAGATGGTTTTGGTCGAATTATATTCTATTTTATTGTTTTAACGATGGGTACCTTCTCTTGGATTGGTTGTAGAAAACTGGTCAAGGGGCCTGGGCATTCTCTGTTTTAGGAGAAGTCGTAGCTAAGACTATTCCGCTTCCTAAAATAAACAAAGTTCCTATCATATCCCATAATGATAATATTTCATCAAAAATAAATAACCCATATACCCAACTAACTACAACAGTACTGTACGAAAAGGCCCCAATGTAAGCTGCTTTGGCTGCATGATAGGCTTTTGTCATCCCTATTTGACCAATTCCTGCAGTTATACCTACGCCAACCAAAAGCTGTATTTCATAGTTTGAAAGATTTTGTAATTCCTTTACCGATAATGGAAAACTAAAGATTATACAAAATATTGCAAACCAAAATACAACGGCTTCTGAACTTGCTGTTGATCGTAACTGCCTTATTGAAAGATAAGCTAATGCAGAAAGAATTCCTGAAACAAGGGCATAAACTGCATTGATTTCTACTTTTTCAAAAGAAGGAGAAATAATCAAGATTGTACCTGTAAAAGCAACACCTATACAAATGAACAAAAAAGGAGACACTTTTTCTTTAATTAAATAACCTGAAAATAATGCAACAAAAAGAGGAGAAGTCCATTGTAAAACCACTGCCGTCGTTAGAGGAATTAATGGAATTGCATAAAAATAACAAACCATTGCTGAAAGGCCAGTAATACATCTTGCAAACAGCCATTTAGGTTCTTCAAATAAAAGGGATTTTTCTTGTAATTTAGCTAAAATAAAAGTCATTATCGCTATTACTGCACTCCTTCCAAAAATTACAGTCCATACTATCAGTAAACCGCCCGATAATTTAACAAAAACTCCGGTAGCTGAAAAACATAAACCTGCTAAAATCATCCAAGTAATTGCGACTTGAGGAGAATCTTTACTTTGTTCAGCCATTTAGATTGTCTTCTATTATTTTTTCCCAATTATCTGGTTTAGGAGGCCACCCCTCTGTCATATACTCATAAAAGTCATCAATGTTTTTTATTTGGAATGCTTCATTATTTTTCATTTCATTAGAAATCGTAGAAAAGCTATCTTCTGAATTTATTGCATGAGCTGCGCCTACATGATTAGGATAAACTCTTGTATCTGGCGATAATTTCTCTAATTTTCTTAAACTTTCGTATAGTAATTTTGCTTTTTTACGGGCGTCACCCCCTAGATCTATTCTTCCTACATCTCCAATGAATAAGCAATCCCCTGACAATAATTTGTCTTTAATTAAGTAACAATTATGATCATAGGTATGTCCTGGGGTGTGCATGACTTTTACTTCAATTTCTCCAATATTTAAGATATCTCCATCTTTAGTCTTTATGCTATTACCCTGGAATTTAGTTTTATCACTTTTAATAATTCCTCCAGTTTTAAATTCATTACTAAAATAAACTGATCCTGATTTTCTATCTGCATGAGTATGGGTATCTATTACATATTTGACAGAAGGGTATCCTAATCTCCTTATTTCTTCAAGTATATCTTCTTCAAATCCATCAAATGAATCTACTATAGCGCATTCTCTCTTAGTATTGCAATGTATTACGTATGAAACACATCCAGTTTCGCCTAAAATCAATTGATTTAAGATAGACATCTAGTACATAATATAATAAGATACTATAAGAGACAGACACCTCTCTTTCCACTGCAGACAGGTATAGGTACGGCGTCTTATTTTTTAAAAAATTAAAATTTCTTTCTTTGTTCTTTATTATAATTTCCATTGGAAATGAAGGTCTCTCTCTTCTGTATTTTTTATTCGAAGCTTTTAAATACGGGTTGAAAAAGTCAAGAACAGTGCTTAGCACTGGAGAAATTATGTACAAAAAGGCATTAATTGCGTTTATGGTAGCCATGAGTTTACTTGGATCTCAAGCATATACTGCTGTTGCAGAATCTGATTTTGCAGTAGGAGACGAATGGGCTTTCGGTATAGAAATAGATTTGATGGAAGAACTTCAACCACAAATTGATGAGCTTGAAGGAAATATCACAGAGCTAATCGGAAGCGAGGAAGCTGAAATGGTCAAAAACGCTTCTGGTTTAGAACTAAAATCATTTGCATTAAATAATGAAGCAATATTGGGATTCTACTATACTGGTGAAGTGGTAGATGATTTCGATCAGATGGTTCATATGAGAACCCAGCAGTCATTCTATTCACATACTGTTTTAGGAACTACATTTACAACAATGTTGCCAGGCGAAGGTGAACATAATTTACTATTGAAAGTAACTTGTGAAGGAGAATATGATGAGGAAAATGAGGAATGTGGTGAAGATGATGAAGATGCAAAAATTGAATTACTAGATAATAATACAGGAGAACCTCTAATTCTTGAAGAAGTAAACACAGTGCTTGGAGGAAGCATGCACTATGTTGTTAAAATCACTCAAGATACTTGGTGGACAGAAGACACTCATGAATTAGCAAGAACAGAACTTACTTTAGAACTCGGAGCTGCAGGAGGCATTACAATCAAAAACGTACCAAACATCACACGTAATGGAGCTTCTATTTTAGAAGAAGACGAACAAGCAACTTTTGAGTGTGAGGACGGCGATCAAATCGATTTTTATTACGTAAATGATGGATATGAAGATTGTTATCATGGAGACGATGAACCTAAAGACGAAGACGGCGATGGATCAACAGATCAAACATTTGAATGTAATAACGGAGACACATATCCTTTAGACTATGTAAATGACGGCATATGGCATTGTGAAGATGGAGAGGATGAAGGAGAAACAGGATACATAGACCCATTCTCAGTATGTGATGAAAACGAAGATGAACAATCCGCATCTTGTTATGAAACAATAGATCATAAATTAGAAACAGCAGTCTTTGAAATGGCAGCAGATATCAGCTTACACTTAGCAGTCGATTTCGGCGACAATCCAATGAATGCAATGGATCTTCCGCTTGAAGAAAACAAATATTGGGAAGGAGAATTAGACCGCATCACGATCAGTGGCGATTTAGGTGGAAAAATAGATGTTAAGAAACCAGAATTATCAATATGTCCCGACAACGATTGTGATCAGTTACCAGAAATGGAAGAACTATATTCAGGATTAACAGAAGCAATAGATGAACTTCATAATAACGAATCATTTAGTGTAACTGTCGACAGAGATAACGACGGCCTTCCTGATGTAATTACGCAGTGGGATGATCTTTTCCCAATGTATGTTCCAGAAACATGGATGGATCAAATATTTCAAGAGATTTTAGAACAAATTGCATGTGAAGATGACGACTCCGCACAAGAAGGCGAAGAATGTGATGAAACAGCAGAAGAAGAATTTGAAAGGTTAAATTTAAGAATAGAAAACAATAGATTCGCATTCGGCCCTTATTCACTTCATGAAATTGAAGACTATCAACCATTACCATATGCTTTTGAAACCGGAGAAAAAGAAACGGCTACAGCTTCAGATGGAACTGAATATGAAGGCTACCAAGTATTCCCAACTGACCGATGTTCAGAAAACAATCCAAACAGGAATGACGATGACTGTAATGAAGAAGATGAAGAAAATGACCGTGAAGATGATGAAGATGAACGAGACGATGATGAAGATGATGATATTGAAGATGAGATCATAGGCGGTCGTTCAGGGCACGATGGAGATCATGAAGATGATTGTCACAGTGAAGAAGAAGAAGGCAACATTTTCTGTGGTTCAGAAGTTATTTGGTTCCATAATGCAGAGAGCGGACATCCTGCTTACATCAACATGGACATGCCGAACCTAAGAGAAGACGGTTACACAGTTGAAATGATGCCAATTGAATCTTCAGATGCAGAAGCAAAAGTAAATGCAAATGCAGATGCTGAAAATCCAGAAAAAACCACTTTGGTAGAATTTGATTCAGACGAAGTAGAAGCATTAGCTGACGAATCTGAATTGCCAGGGTTTGGAATTATGGCGGCAGGCGCATCACTACTCTTTGTAAGTAGAAGATTTAGAAATTAGATGGAAATAATAGAAATTGCACGCATTGTATTGAGTGCAATTCTGATACTCTATTCAGTCAATTGCTGGCTTAATCAAAGGTATTGGAGTAGAAAGCACTTTGATTGGAGGCCTAAGGAGCATTGGCCATCTGTATTCTGGATGAATGTAATTGGCTCAGCATTAATAGCGGCCGTAATTATATTTACAACTATAACAGAATTTGAAATATAAATTATAGAAATAAAAAGCCTGAAGAAACATCTATATCCCTACTTCCAAGTACTAGAATCTTGAGAAATACGTAAACACATATGATTGACGAAAAATTTTTAGCAGCTTGTAAAAAAATAGAAGAAAATCATACTGCTTTAGACAATGGCACAGTGATCAAAATTTACGGATACTATAAGCAAGCTACAGAAGGGGACGTTGTAGGGAGTAGGCCTAGTATTTTGAAATTAAGAGCTCGAACAAAATATGATGCCTGGGCCGGAGTTTCAGGAATGACGATTACTGAAGCTAAATCAGCATATATCGAGGTAGTAAATAATTTAAAGCTTAGAGATGAAAAAATATCATGTGAAGAGAGGGAAGCTGCCCTTGAAGACAAGCACTCAGTAGCAAAAGAAATGCTCAACAAAGAATTAGATTTAGAAGAGTATGAAGAGATCAAAAGCCTTTGGAAAGCTCATTCTATTGCAGAAGATAACCGAGACATAGATGGCCTAATGGCAACATTAACAGACGATTGCCGCTATGAAATACCGCAGGTCGGTAAAACTTATTATAACAAAGAAGGCGCCACTCAATTTTATTATGATCTACTAGGGGCTTTCCCAGATATCGACTTTAGATTATTGCAAATTTACATTAGTCCTCAAGGAGTTGTCGAGGAAGCTAAAGTAAAAGCAACACATGCAAAAGATTGGTTAGTTCTTCCAGCATCTGGAGAAGAAGTGGAATTTGAAACTGCTATTTTCTTTCCTTGGGATTCTAAAGCAAAACGCTTCAAGGGAGAAAGAGTATACTTTAATTTTGACAGGAAATTTTACAAGAAATACGGAATGGAGCCTCCATTTCCAGAGCTTAAAGAGTAATTAAGTTTTCAAAAACATTCCCTTAGATCTAGGGCGAGTGGATTTGAAGCCCCATTTTTCATAGAAACCATCCACATCTGCGATTAGATTGACATACGCATCAGAAATACCCAATCCTTCAATAAACTTCATCAGAGCATCCATAATCATTGTACCTCCCCCTTTATTTTGCCATTGAGACCTAACAACCATATCACATATGTGAAAAACAGTCCCTCCATCTCCAACAACACGCCCCATTCCAACTAATTCATTTGTCTCCTTAACATATAGAACAGCACAGTACAATTCATTCCCTAATCCTTTCTTCACTCCTTCAACAGATCGTTCACCCATTTTAGCAGAATCACGCAAAGAAAGAAACTCTTCAACAGAAGGCAATCCTGGTTTTACATAGAACAAAGTCATTAGTATATTTTACTGAAAAACCACCGACCGATACCGTCAGCATCGTCAGAAGTTTTGAAATCACTAATATATGCAGGATAAGTAGCTTCGTATGTTTTATCAGAAGAAGGGTCGGGCTTGTCTATAATCTCTAAATTTTTCACATAGTATAATTTAGCCGCTTCAGCTAAAATTTTAGGAATAATCAATAGTGTACGAACAGGGTATCTCATAATTAATTTAATCAATTTATATCGAGAGATATCATAACGCTCTCCAGCCAATCTTGCGTAGAAGAAATTTTTCTTGTTTTTAGAAACATTAATTCTAACATCCATTTTGTGATCAAGCTTGGAAAAGTGAAAGTTGTAGTCTCCTTCTACTTTGTTAAAGGGAGAAACATGAAATTCTTTAGGAACCAAGTACTCTGTTCCAACTCTTGACTTATCGCCATCATTCAAAATGTAGAGATGACCTTCTCCAAAAGTATTGTGAACTTCGGCGATATGATAGACAACTTTTTCATTTTCATCAAAACAATAATAAAAAATTACAGGATTAAAAGTATGCTTGAATACCCTTAAAGTAGTAATCATTTTTACGGAAGCATACTCTTCAGAATAACCGAATTTTGTCAGCCAATCTTTTAATTTTTCTTTTATATTTCCTTTACCAGAACCTAAGTGATCGGAATCATATAATGAGAATACAGAACCTCTATTGTATCCAAAAAACCTTACATTCTTGTCTAAAGAATCTAATTCGTCTAAGTCTAGAACAAAGGTATAGATTGGAAATGAGAAATTATGTTTTACAGGTGCCGTTCTTGCGTGTGTAAGGTATCCTTCGTATATTTTTGATTTTAACATCATAATTTACAGTCTAATTCTTTTGCTACATTAACGGCAGAAATAACGCCATCCTCATGAAATCCATATCGGCAATAACTGCCACAAAAATATAAATGATTAGATCCGTTGACTTCTTTGATTTTATCTTGAGTAGAAATGGAAGCTTGAGTGTATTTTGGATGTGTGTAAACGGTTTCGTAAATCTTTTTTTCATCAGGTATTTCTTTTGTTGGGTTTAGTGTTACTAGATAATTATTTTTTGTTTTTAGCCCTTGAAGCCGGTTCATATAATATGTAAGCGAAACATCATCGCCATCATTACTATCCTTATTTTTCACATAATTCCAACAGGCCCAAGCAGACCTTGAGGGAGGCATAAATGAGCTATCAGTATGCAAAATAGTAATATTTTTCGAGTAATTCCACGGTTTTAGCACTGCCTCTTCCTCACGATTTAAATCTTTTATCATTCTAAAAGTTTGATCAGCATGAGAAGCACAGATTACTTTGTCAAATTCAAGAACCTCTTCATTTTCTAAGGTCACTATTACTTTTTCATTTTTTCTTATTACTTCCTTTGCACCGTTACCTTGAATAATTTCACCAGTAAACTTATCTAAGATTTTCTCAACATAAGTAAAACTCCCTCCTACGACAGTATGCCATTGAGGAGCATTATTCAAATCCAGAATTCCATGATTATTGAAAAACTGTAGAAACATTTTAGCAGGAAAATTCATCATATCATTACGAGATCCTGACCAAACTGCAGCCCCCATTGGAATCATAAATCTTTGAATAATTTCAATAGGAAATTCCTTACGAGTAAGATATTCTCCCAGAGTTTCATCTAAA
>MDTB01129422.1_pt1 | contig 11401 bp, 15 predicted proteins | sample 811161 | NCBI WGS metagenome assembly MDTB01 (sample SAMN05326650, study PRJNA326480) | marine metagenome | isolation source: seawater | place: Mediterranean Sea | collected 2009
ATGCATTAAAACGATTATGATATTTGTTTTTAATAATAGTTTCCGCAATAATACTTCTTGCTGAATTACCTGTACAAACAAATAAAATATTTTTGTTTTTCATTAAAATATTATTTTGTAAATACCAATCACGAATAGTGGTATTTGCAGTCCAAAGTTAGTTAAGATTGCCTTATCCTTACTTATAAACCCAGCGACTGTCCATCCAACAACTCCTAATCCATGAAAATATATATTAAGTGGATATATATTTAGATTAGTTAAAAGAATGCCAACTAAAACTAGAAATGTGCTTATCCATTTAAGGTATTTTTTTACAAACATATTTTCCTCCCTTTTTTAATTTTCTATTATAGAAATGTTAAGTATTTATTAAAATTAAATATTTAACCAAATTATATTTAAGCAAGTTCTATTTCAATAGGTGTATGATCGGAAGGTTTCCCTTTTCCTCTTGGGAAATTATTAATTTTGACACCTTTAACAAGATTTATTATAGAATTTGAAACAAGAAAATGATCAATTCTCATACCATTATTTTTTTGCCAAGCTCCGCGCATATAATCCCAAAATGTATAACTAATTTTTTCTGGAAATAAATATCTAAAGCTATCGTGAAAACCATAATTAATAATTTCTCTAAATTTTTTTCTAATTTCTAATTTAAATAAAGCATCATCTTGAAAACTTGATGGATTATAAACGTCCTCTGGTGAAGGGATTATGTTAAAATCACCTCCTAATATTATATTTTCATTATTTTTTGAAAGAGATTTAATTTTTTTGATTAACGCATCTAGCCAATATAATTTGTAAGTATATTTTTCAGTATTTACTGGATTTCCATTTGGAACATAAATATTAATTAGCTGAATTTTTTTGTTTTTATAATTCATTTCAGCAGTAATAATTCGTGATTGCTTATATTTATCTTTGATAATATCTTCATTTATATTAGTTAGTTTTTTTTTTGAGATTATTGCAACACCGTTGTAACTTTTTTGACCATGAATATAACTTTCGTATTTAATCGATCTAAATTCATCTAAGGGATAATTTTTATTTTCAGTCTTAATTTCTTGTAAAAAAACTATTTCTGGTGAAAATTTATTTAGATATTCTTTTATATTCTCTATTCTTGCTCTTACAGAATTGACATTCCAAGAACTTATTATCATTATAACGAAAATGATACACCACAACCACAAGATGATTTGCTTTGAGGATTATTTATTTTAAATTGATCTCCTATTAATTCTGATACAAAATCAATTTCAGATCCTTTTAATAAATTTGCAGACTCTGTATCAATTAATATATTGTTAAATTCAAGGTCGTTTTTATCTTTGTTACTGTCAAAAGAGAAATCATATTGGAAACCTGAACAACCTCCACCTTTAATGGCGATTCTAAAAAAAGAACCCTTATCTTTTTTAGATAGAAGGAAATTTATTTGTTTTAAAGCTTTATCCGTAAATTTAATTTCTTTAATCATTCGATAACATTGATATTACTAATATAGTTATAAAATTTCATTTTTAAAGTATGAAAAATTTAAAAAAAATTGGTATTTTTAAAAGCAAAGGTAGAGTTTATCACGAAAAAAATAGTGAGTATAGGACACCTTTTCAGAGAGATAGAGATAGAATTATTCACTCAGCTTCTTTTAGAAGACTTAAACACAAAACACAAGTTTTTGTTAATACTGATGGAGATCATTATAGAACTAGAATAACTCATTCTTTAGAAGTAGGACAAATAGCTAGATCAATATCAAAATATTTAAACTTAAACGATGAATTATCTGAAACATTGAGTCTTTCCCATGACTTAGGGCATACTCCTTTTGGCCATGTAGGAGAAGAAGTATTAAATGAATGCATGAAAAATTATGGTGGTTTTGATCATAATTTACAAACCTTAAGAATAGTTATGTTTTTAGAAAAAAAATATTTAAAATATAATGGATTAAATCTGACCTACGAAACTTTGGATGGCCTGGTTAAACACAATGGACCCATTAAAGATTTAAAAAAGATTAATGAAATTGTTGGAACAAATAATCTAAAAAAAATTAATTTTAAAAAATTCTCGTCACTTGAATCTCAAATTGCTAACATTTCTGATGATATAGCATATAATAATCACGATATTCAAGATGGGTTAAGAGCAAATTTATTTAGCCTTGATGAATTGATTGAAATAAAATTTTTTAAAGAAATTTATAAAAAATATAATAAAAGTAATATTAATAAAAACAAACAAATTGTAATTTACCAAATTATTAGAGATTCAATTGATATAATGGTCAAAGATATTATTAAAAATACTTTGATTAATATAAAAAAAAAGAAGATAAAATCTTTTAATGATGTTATTAGTTCAGATTTATCTTTGGTTAACTTTTCAGATAATTTAAGGACAATAATAAATGAAATTAGAGCATTTTTACGAGTGAAAATGTATAATAATGAGCAGGTTTTAAAACGAAACAACGAAGGGAAAGAAATTATAATTAAGTTATTTGATGTTATTTCAAAAAACCCTGATAAATTTATCTCTAAAACTAATCTTAATTTAAATAAATTTAGAGCTATTTCAGATTTTATATCTGGAATGACAGATAGATACGCTATAAATTTATATGATTCTTTAAAATGAATATTTTTACAATATATAAAAATAAAATCTTTAATATTTTAAAAGATTTAAACAGAAAAAATAAGATTATTTTGCCAGAAAATTTAAATTCCATTAACGTAGATATTCCTCCAAAAAATTTTGATGCCGATATATCCACCAATGCATGCATGATATTAGCGAAAAAAAATAATAAAAAACCAGAAGAAATATCAAATCTAATTATTGATGATTTAAGCAAACAAGACAAGAATATATTAAGTTCAGAGTTTGTTAATCCAGGTTTTATAAATATTAAATTTAACCGAAAATTTTGGAATTATTTTCTTAAAGAGATTTCAAAAACTATTAAAACTTTTGGTTCTAATAAGACTAAAGACAAAAACAAATATCTTATAGAATTTGTTTCTGCTAATCCTACAGGTCCGTTACACGTTGGTCACTGCAGGGGTGCCATTTTAGGTGATGTAATTTCCAATTTGCTTATTTTTAACGGCAAATCGGTTAAAAAAGAATATTATATTAATGACCATGGAAATCAAATAATTGATTTTACAAAATCAGTATATTTTAGAATTATAGAAATAAAAAAAAAGAAAGCCTTTCCTGATGATGAGAATTTATATCCAGGTGATTATATCAAAGATATTGCAAAAAAGATTCTAAAGAAGAAAAAATTTAATTATGAAAATTTTGATAAAATTTATCATAAACTATCTAAAGAATGCATTAAAGAGTCTATGAATTTTATTAAAGATGATTTAAAAAAACTTGGCATAAAACATGATAATTTTGTTTCTGAATCAAATTTAATAAAAAAAGATGAAGTTAAAAAAACTATTAATTTTTTAGAAAAAAAAAAATTAGTTTTTAAAAATGAAAATAAATTATGGTTTAAATCTTCTTTTTTTGGAGACGACAAAGATAGGGCTTTGCAAAAAGATGATAAGACTTGGTCTTACTTTGCAGGTGACGTTGGATATCATAAAAATAAAATTAACAGAAAGTTTAACAAACTTATTAATATTCTTGGTGCAGATCACACGGGTTACATTAAAAGGATTTCTTACGCAGTTGAAGCTTTAACAGGATCTAAAGATTACTTAAATTGTAAGGTAAGCCAACTAGTTAAGTTGATAAAAGGTGGTGAACCTTTCAAAATGTCAAAGCGAAAAGGTGATTACATTACTGTAGACGATTTAGTTAAAGAAGTAGGCAAAGATCCTGCTAGATTCATTATGTTGGGTCGTAATAGTGATGTTGAACTTGTTTTTAATTTTGAGAGTGTAAAAGAAAAAACCAAAGATAATCCATTATTTTATGTCCAATATTGTTTTGCAAGAATAAATTCTATTTTAAGCAAATCTAAATCTAAAAATAAAAAGCCAATTTTAAAAAATGATTATCAATTTAACGATGAGGAAATAAAAATAATTAAGAAATTATCTGAATGGCCACTATGTTTAGAGATATCTACAAAAAAACTTGAACCACATAGAATACCAATTTTTTTATTTGAGTTAGCATCAGAATTTCACTCTTACTGGAATTTAGGTAAGCAAGATTTTAGCAAAAAATTTATAGATGAAAATAATAGAATAAATAACAATAAACTGGCTTTTTTAAATATTATATCAACAACAATAAAGCTAGGCATGAACATAATTGGTGTTTCAACTCCAAATAAAATGTAATGATTAAAGAATTAAAAAAATTATTTTATTTTCTATTTATATTGTTTTTTTTTATAATTTGTTTTAAATATTATTTTTCAGATAGAAATAAGAAGAATTATTTTAGATCATTAACATCAATAGATGAAAAAATTTTAGATTATAGCAAAACTCTTCCTTTTTTAAAAAACGATACTAATGAAATTATTGAGTATATTGAAATTGACAATAGTAGTAAAAAAAAAAGTTATTTTTTTTGGGAATTAATTGGCAAAGAAAATGAAAAATAGAAGGGCTTTTATTGTAGGTATTAAGACTACAAAGCTAACAAATAAAGAAATAAGCTTTCTCAGAAAATATAAACCTTGGGGAGTAATTCTTTTTAATAGAAATATTAGATCAATAGATCAAGTATCTAAACTTACAAAAAACATACGAAAAATATTTTCAGATAATAAGTATCCAATTTTAATTGATGAAGAAGGCGGTCAAGTAACAAGATTAAAGGATATTATAGATTTAAGTTTTTTTAATGCAAAATTCTTCGGTGATTTATATATTAAAAACAAAAAAGATTTTTTTCTAACTTCCTCAATTTATGTACATAATATTTCATCTATTTTAAAAAGATGTGGGATTAATTTAAATACAGTACCAGTTTTAGACGTAAGACGTAAAAAAACTTCGGCAGTTATTGGAGATCGTGCATATAACAACAGTCATATTGTTGTAAAAAATATTGGTTCTGAATTTATTAAGCAATTTCATAAAAATAAAATTGGTACAGTTATTAAACATATACCAGGACATGGATTAGCCAAGGTAGATAGTCACAAAAAAACTCCTATTGTTTATCAAAATAAAAAAATTCTTTCAAAAATAGATTTTTACCCATTTAAAAAACAAAATAGTTTTTTTGCTATGACAGCTCATATAATCTATAAAAAATTTGACAATATAGTAGGGACTCATTCTAAAAAAATTATAAACATTATTAGAAAACAAATAAAATTTAGAGGACTTATTATTACAGACGATATTTCAATGAAAGGATTAAAATTTTCAATAAAAGACAACACAATAAAAGCGTTTTCCGCAGGTTGTAATATCGTTTTACACTGTAATGGAAAAATGTCTGAAATGTTAACCGTGGCCAAAAACTCACCAAATTTAAGTAAATTTATTAAAAAAAAAACATCAGAATTTTACAAAATTTTAAGATAGAATGCATAAATGTTAGATTCAAATGCACAAAAGTTTAACGTTAGTTTAAATAATTTTAATGGCCCATTAGAAATTTTATTAGATTTAGCTAAATCCCAAAAAGTAAATTTGGAAGAAATATCGATTACAAAATTAGCAGACCAGTTTCATGATTTTATTACAAAAGCAAAAAATATTAATTTAGAACTAGCATCAGAATATTTATTAATGGCTACTTGGTTACTATATCTTAAATCAAAATTACTTTTACCAGAAACTGATGAAGAAGAATTTAAAGCATTAGAAGTTGCTGAAAAACTTAAGGTACAGTTAAAAAAATTAGAATTAATAAGATTATTATCAGATCAAATGTTAAGAAAAAAAAGATTAGGAAAAGATATTTTCTTAAGAGGAGCCAAAGGTCATATAAAATCTATTTATAGTTCAAAATATTCTCTAAATCTCTACGAATTATTAAAAACATACTCAAACATTATTTCATCTAAAGAATTCTTAAGAATTAACATACCAAAGCTTCCAGTATTTACAACAGAAGATGGCATAAATACTATTAAATCTTTTTCCGGTAAATTAAAAGAGTGGAAAAATTTAGATGAACTTATCCCCTCGTCTTTTATTAAAGATAATAAAATTAAAAGAACGGGCAAAGCTGGAATTTTAGCTGGCAGTTTAGAATTAGCAAAAGAAGGTAATATAAAGATTAAACAAGAAAAACTTTTTGAAAATGTTTATATTAAGGATTATGAATAAAAAAAAAAAATAACATTGTTAAGTTTCCATCAACGTTACTTGATGGTGAACGTGAAGTTGAAGCAATTTTATTTGCAGCAGCAGAACCTCTAGATTTAGAAACCATTGAGTTAAAAGTTTCAAAAAAAATTAATGTTTCAAAAGTTTTAGAAAAATTGAAAAAGAATTATTTGTCACGAGGAATTAATCTCGTTTGTATATCAAAAAAATGGTCATTTAGAACTGCATCTAATCTTTCAAAATTAATGTCTCAACAAAAAACTGTTGAAAAAAAATTGTCAAAAGCCGCTATAGAGACACTTTCAATCATCGTTTATCATCAACCTGTCACAAGAGCTGAGATTGAAGAAATACGTGGGGTTGCTTTTGGAACAAATACTTTAGATATATTAATGGAATTAAATTGGGTAAAACCACATGGTAGAAAAGATGTCCCCGGCAAACCCATACAATATATCACTACTGATGAATTCCTTAGCCATTTTAATTTACAAAAACTTTCAGATCTTCCAACGGTTGATGAATTAAGTTCAGCAGGTCTCATTGATAGTGGAAGTATAGATAGTTCTATATTTGGAACAGGAAAATTTTATCAAGAAAAACAAGAGGAAAAAAAAGAGAATATTTATTCAAATATTGATGAAATGCTTAGTTCAACTCTTAAAAATGATGATCACTAAAAAAAGGCTTTTTAAAAATATATAAAAGATATATAAAGTATTTATGAGTATTGGTTTTTGGCAAATAGCTATTGTGGTAATATTGGTAGTCCTACTATTTGGGAGAGGTAAAATCTCAAGTTTAATGGGGGATGTTGCAAAAGGTATAAAAAGTTTTAAAAAAGGCATGTCAAGTGACCAAGACGAAAGTTTAAAAAATATCTCGGAAAAAAGTAATTCTGACAATCAAGACTCAAATAATAATAAAGAGTAATTTTAATGCCACAAATCGGCTGGTTTGAAATACTTATAATTGTAACAGTTGCAATATTAGTAATTGGTCCAAAAGATTTTCCTATAATGCTTAAAAAAGTTGGTTCCTGGATAGGTTCAATTAAAAGATATGTTAATAATATTCAAGAAGAAGTAACAGAGATACAGAATAATACCATTGAAGATGTTGATATTACAAACCCAACTAAGAAAGAGAAAGATGAAAAAGGAGAATGAAACCGGTTTTGTTAGTCATTTAATAGAATTAAGAAAAAGATTAATAAATTCTTTAGTAGTATTGTTTTTACTTTTTGTGATTTGTTATTTCTTTTCAGAATACATTTATGGTTTTCTTGTAAATCCCTATGCAGAAGCTGTAAAAGATGACGAAATAGATAGAAGATTAATATTTACAGCTTTACAGGAAACTTTTTTAACATATTTAAAAGTTTCTTTTTTTACTGCATTTTTTATAACTTTTCCATTTATATTAATTCAAATTTGGAAATTCATAGCTCCCGGTTTATATAAGCATGAAAAATCTGCAATAATGCCTTATTTAATAGTAACACCTATATTATTTTTATTAGGGGGAATGCTCGTATATTATCTTATAATGCCACTAGCTATTAAATTTTTTCTATCATTTGAAAGTGTTGGGCTAAATACAAATCTACCAATACAATTAGAAGCAAAAGTAAATGAATACTTATCCTTAGTAATGAAATTAATATTTGCTTTTGGATTAAGCTTTCAATTGCCAGTCATATTAAGTTTACTTGCTAGAATAGGTATAGTTGATTCTAAATTTTTAAAAGAAAGACGTAAATATGTTGTAGTAATGATTTTTGCTGCAGCAGCTATTTTAACTCCTCCAGATCCAATTACTCAAATTGGTTTAGCTATACCCTTATTGATTTTATACGAATTATCTATCTTTTCCGTTAAAATTATAGAGAATAAATCTGAAGAAAAAAATGCACAATATTAAATTTATTAGAGAAAATTTTAAAGAATTTAAAGATTTATTAAAAAAAAGAAATATAGAAATAAATATTGATAAAATAATAGATTTAGATAAAAAAAGTCGTTTATTAATTCAAAATAAAGAAAACTTAGAAAGAGAAAAAAAGGAAATATCAAAATCCAAAGATCAAAAGTTATTCAATAAATCAAAAGAAATTACACAAAAAATAACTAGTTTATCACAGGATCAAACCTCGTGTAAAAAAAAACTAGATTCTCTTTTATCGTCAATACCTAACATACCCCTTTCAGACGTACCCGTTGGAAAAGATGAAAGTTTCAATAAAATTATTAGTGATCATGGAAAAATTAGAGACTTTAAATTTAAAGTAAAATCTCATTATCAAATTGGCGAAAATCTTTCTATGTTAGATTTTAATTTAGCCACAAAAACAACAGGCACAAGATTTGTTTTTGTTAAAGATAAGTTGGCATTATTAGAAAGAGCTATTTCAAATTTTATGTTAGATATCCATACTAGTCTAAATGGTTATAAGGAAATTTCACCGCCATTGTTTGCAAATGAGAATACTATGTATGGTACGGGCCAATTACCAAAATTTGAAAACGATCAATTTGAGATAAAAATTGACGAAAAAAGCGACCGTAAATTTTTAATTCCCACAGCCGAGGTTATTTTAACAAATATGGTAAAAGACCAAATTTTAAAAACAAGTCAATTACCAATGCGTCTTGTTGCTTCAACACCATGTTTTAGAAAAGAAGCGGGTAGTTACGGCAAAGACACAAAGGGTATGATCAGACAACACCAGTTTTATAAAGTCGAGTTAGTAAGCATAGTTGAAAATGATAAATGTGAAGAAGAGTTAGAAAGAATGATTAATTGTGCATGTTTAATTTTGGATAAACTTGAGCTTCCCTACAGAAAAATAATTTTATCTACTGGTGATATGGGTTTTAGTGCAGAAAAAACATATGATATTGAAGTTTATTTACCTTCGGAAAATAAATATAGAGAGATTTCAAGCTGTTCATCATGTGGCCAATTTCAATCACGTAGAATGAAAGCTAGATATAAAGATAATTCGAATGAAACTAAATTTTTAGGAACATTAAACGGTAGTGGTTTAGCAGTTGGAAGAACTTTAATAGCAATTATGGAAAACTATCAGACTGAAGATGGATCTATAATAATACCCAAAGTTTTACAACCTTATATGAATAATTTAAATAAAATCTCGTTATAATTTAAGTTGTTTTACAATTTTATATAGTATAAAAATTGCAAAAACTAAAAAAAATTTTATGGAAGCAGGAATTGGTCAGTTTATACCATTAATATTAATATTTGTTATTTTCTATTTTTTTTTAATAAGACCTCAACAAAAAAAAGTAAAAGAGCATAAGGCTATGGTTGAAGCTTTAAAACGAGGCGATAAAGTAATTACTTCAGGTGGGATAGTTGGTGAAGTAGAAAGAATTATTGACAATGAAAAAGTTGAAATTTCCATATCAGAAAATGTAAAAGTTGAGGTTATTAGAGCAACTGGTATTCAAGCTTTAATAAACCAGCCAGACAAAAAAAAGTAACATTAAATTGTGTTATATTTTTCCAAAATTCGGATATTTTTAATTATAATTATCATTACATTTTTTTCTCTTTTTGCCCTTTTAAACTTTATAAATTTTAATAACGAAAAATTAAACAAACAAATAAATTTGGGACTTGATTTACAAGGTGGATCATATTTACTTTTAGAAATTGATAATGATCCAGTAATTTTAAAAACTTTACAATCTAAATTAATTGATTTTAGAAAATTTTTTAAAGAAAGAAAAATTATAGTAAGAAATTTTTCAATAAAGAATAAAAAAATTGAATTTTATGTAAATAAATCTGATGTTGAAAGAGTTAAAAATTTACTTGATGATGATAACAGTGAAATTAATCCATATTTTATAAAGTTTAAATCTCATACATATAATTTTTCAAATACTAATAATATATTTTTACTAGAGTTATCCGATTATGGACTTGTGTTATTAAAGAATTCTTCATTAGATCAAGCAATAGAAATTGTAAGAAGAAGAGTAGACGAGATTGGAACTAATGAACCTAACATTTTAAAAAGAGGAAATAGTAGAATATTAGTAGAACTCCCAGGACTTGATGATCCTAGTAGAATTAAATCTTTATTGGGTAAAACAGCTAATTTAAGTTTTCAATTTGTGACAACGGGTGATGAAAAAACATTTGGGGTAGAAAAACTTTTTTCTGAAGATGACAATAAACCGTTAAACGTTAGTAGAAGAATAATAATAAGCGGAGAAAATTTGGTGGATGCCCAACCTCGAATGGATACTCAATCAAACCAAACTGTAGTTACTTTTCAGTTAGATAGGGTAGGTTCAAAAAAATTTGCTAAAGCCACAAAGTCAAATATTGGTAAACGTTTAGCAATAGTTCTTGATGGTAAAATTATAAGTGCTCCAACAATACAAGATTCAATTGTTGCTGGTTCAGGTCAAATTACTGGTAATTTTAACTTTCAAAGTGCTACTGATTTAGCTTTATTATTAAGATCTGGATCTTTACCAGCTCCACTAAATATAATTGAAGAAAGAACCGTGGGGCCTGATTTAGGCCAAGACTCTATAAAAGCAGGGATAATATCTTTAATAATTGGATTTATATTAGTTAATTTATTTATGATTTATAAATATAAAGTTTTTGGTCTAATTGCGAATTTAACTTTAATCATTAACCTAATTTTTATTTTAGGAATACTCACGATATTTGAAGCAACTTTAACTTTACCTGGGATAGCTGGGATTATATTAACCGTTGGTATGGCTGTAGATGCAAACGTTTTAATTTTTGAAAGAATTAAAGAAGAACTAAAGATAGAAAAAAAAAATGTATTAGCTTTTGACTCTGGCTATGTAAAATCGAGAACTTCAATATTGGACGCTAATATTACAACTTTAATTGCTGCACTTATATTATTTTTTATGGGATCAGGACCTGTTAAAGGTTTTTCTGTAACTTTAGGTGTCGGTATAATAACAACTTTATTCACAGTATATTTTATTGCTCGGTTACTTACAGCTACTTATGTTTTAAGAAATAAAGTTGTTATTATACCGACACCTAAAGTTACAGAAAAACCTTTAACAGGTCCTGATCCCATAAAA
>MDTB01161216.1_pt1 | contig 11401 bp, 12 predicted proteins | sample 811161 | NCBI WGS metagenome assembly MDTB01 (sample SAMN05326650, study PRJNA326480) | marine metagenome | isolation source: seawater | place: Mediterranean Sea | collected 2009
AAAGTTATGCACTTGCTGCTTAATTAACTTAGTTAATTAAGTTACGGGGTTTGGGGCACCTGGCAACAGAACGCCCCTAAAGAATTTTATGGATATTTTAGCAGGAACATTTTTAGCAGCAATAATTGCAATGATTTTTTATGGAGCTTATTTTTTAATTTCTTCACCTTTATGGATATGGTTAGATAAAATTCAAAGAAGATACAAAATACCTGAATGGAAAGTCACTACTTTTATCGGATACCCGCTTTTTCTATTCACTCTTTGACTATTTCTAGCTGTATTAATAAAGCTTGCAGATTATTTTGGAATTAGTTAAAGGCACCTGGCAACAGAACGCCCCTTAATAAATGGTTTTTTTTTTTTTAATTTTAAGATAAGAAGACTAAATGACATTTACAAAATCAATTGAAGTTTGTTTTAATAAATTTGCCATTTTTTCAGGAAGAGCATCACGATCTGAGTTTTGGTGGTTCTTTTTGTTTGGTATTTTAGGTAGTATCATTGCTTCTATTATTGATGTGATGATATTTGGTTACTCTATTGAAGCTTCAGGACCAATATATTGGATTTTTACAATTGTTCTTCTCTTACCTTCATTTGCTGTTGGAGCAAGACGACTACATGATATTGATAAAACTGGATGGTGGCAATTACTATGGATCACTATTATTGGTGGTATAGTAGTTATTATATGGCAAGCTACTATGGGTGAAAAAAAGAAAAATCGTTACGGTGCACCAATTAAGCTAAAACGTTAACGACACCTGGCAACAGAACGCCCCTTAAAATATGAAAAACAAATTTAACAATAATCAGAAAATTATATTGATCGGTATGATCGCAGTATTTGCAATGTTTATTTTGTATAATTTATTTTTGTCACCTTATGCTCAATGTGTATCTGGAACAACAAAACATTTATATGGGGTAGATAGAGCAGAGGCAAAACTTATTTGTAAACGATCTGAGTAGGGCACCTGGCAACAGAACGCCCTCTCAAAAGACTCAAAACTCCTGTTAAACAATAATTTTTAAAAAAGTGGTCACACTGGTGGCACAGTGAAAAAATAAATTTTGGTGTGCGGGGGAATTATTTTTTTTTATAGCCTTTTTCCGTATTCCAATTCACGAATTCTCTAGAAGCAACAGCGACACTTAAAGTATCGTCCCAAGGCATACTTTTGTCAAAATCATAACAAATAATATTAATAAGATTTTCATTTTTATCAGTAAAAACAATTGTCGATTTTAAACTTTTTCCAGATTTATCGCCTCTAAATTTAGTTTTTGTTTTTTTTGATTTTTTAAGTTTAGTTAGCTTAACAATGCTATCAGATATTTGATCCATTTCTTTGTAGCATTCTGCAATATTTATTTCATAAATTTTTCTTCCTGATACCGAATGAATTTTATAATTTTTTTTTTCATAAACTATATGTATTAATGAATATGGAGTGTCATCATTTTCGCTCTCAAAATCAAAACTTTTAAATTTAGAATTTTCCAAGTTTGCACCTTCAGGATAAAAAGAATTTTTTTTTATTTCATCTTTATTGAAATAATCCAAAAGACTCGAATAGATACTTATCCCGGATACTTCAAAATCTTTAAGATCTCCTGCATTAGATGAGGTTATAACACATAAGCTCAAAACTATAATGGCTAAAAGTTTTTTCATTTTTTTTCAAAATTTAACTCTGCGCCTTCTAGGTAATAACATCTCCATCCAAAATTCAACGCTTTTATTTTATCATTTTTTGATAGGTATATTTGAGGATATTCGCCCTTATAATCTTTAATAACTTTATCAACCTTCCAACCATTATAAACATATCGATATAAATCTTTTTCATCTGAACATTCAATCCATTCACGATCTTCAGGTACAAAAATTAAAGCTAAAACAATCGCAATAAAAAATGAAAGAAAAATTGAGAAGGAAAAGTACTTAAGTATTTTTATCATTAATTATTTTTAATTTTTAAGTTAGGCACAATTAGGGTCCAATTTGGACATACTTACAAAAGAAATCAGAGCTTCAGGTTGTATCAGAATTATTATATAACAATAAATAACGTTAATAGGTTAAAGGCACCTGGCAACAGAACGCCCCTTATAACAATGAAATACAAAGTTACATTTTTATTAGATAAATCTAATTTGTGGTTTGAAAAACAACTTAGAAATTATGATTTTAAACTTAAAAAAAAATATGTTTTTAAGATTTCAAAAAATTTAAAAACTATCAAAAATCAAAATATTGTATTTCCATTATCTTATACAAAAGTTTTACCTGAAAGTTTTTTAAAAAAAAATGAGTTAGTGCTAATTGTTCATCCAAGTAAGTTACCTAAAGACAAAGGGTTTGCTCCGTTACAACGTCAAATTTTAAGAAACAAAAATAAGATTTTTGTATCGTTAATAAAAGCGGTAAAAAAAGTTGATGCTGGTCCAATATATCTTCAAAATTCTTTTATGTTAAATGGAACTGAGTTATATGATGAAATAAGATATATTCAAGGTTCAATCTATTTAAAAGTAATTAAAAAGATTCTTATAAAATATCCAAATATTAAGTCCAAAACTCAAAAAGGGAAAAGTAATTTTAATAAAAGACTGCACCCTAAAGATGCTAAATTAGATATTAACAAATCTATTAAAAAGCAATTTAATCATTTAAGGATAAACGATAATAAACATTTCCCTTCTTTTTTTAAATTTAGAGGAAAAAAATATATTCTAAAAATTTATAAAGAATAACATTGCCTTTCTCGTTTCTGGTATATATATATTGTAAAAATGATAGCAGTAACAAAAAAAATTAGTCAAATGTTAGGAATTAAAAAGAAATCAAATACAGGCTACTCTCGAGTTCCTCCTAGAGAAGAATTAATTGAAAGAGGTTTCGCCCCAAAAAATGGAAAAATTGATGTTCTATTTGTTTTTCCACCGAGCGAAGTTGCTGAAAGATATGGTAAAGATGATGTTGGAGATATAGGAGGTGATTTAATTCCTCTTGGTATCGCAGGTCTTGCTGCTTATTTGAGAGACAAGGGTTTAGGTGTAGGAGTAATAGATTGTCCAGCTTTAAGAATAAACGCCGATGAAGTATTTGAAATAATTAAAAAGAAAGATCCAGCTATAATTGGTTTTTCTTCTGCTACTTACACTCTCCCTAGAGTAATAGAAATTGCAAAACAAATTAGAGAAAAGTTACCAGAAAAATTAACTATATTTGGTGGATCTCACGCAAATGTTGCAGGAGTTGAAACAATGAACCAATATAATTTTTTTGATATTGTTTCATACGGAGCAGACGGAGAATATGTTATTTATGACATTGTAAATAAATATTCTAAAACGAATTATAATAGAGAAGCTTTCATGCAAGATTTTGAAACGCTAGAAAGTATTAAAGGAATTATTTTTAAGAAAAAAGATGTTGTGGTTCAGAATCCCGGCAGTGAAATAATTAAAAACTTAGATGAATTACCTCTTCCTGCTAGAGATCTGTTTCCATTAGAAAGATATATGCCTCTACCAAACCAATACAAAAGATTGCCCTTAACAAATATGGTTGTTATAAGAGGTTGTCCTTACGTCTGTACATTTTGTGATCAAGCAGGAACCGTAGCAAGAAGACGAAGTCCAAATAAAGTTGTTGAAGAAATAAAACAATGTGTTGAACAATATGGAATAAAAGAAATATCTTTTTGGGATGATACAATGAGTTATCACAAAAAATGGATGGTTGAGTTTCTTAATTTATTGATAAGTGAAAAATTGGATGTTGTTTGGTCTTGTTACGCTGCAGTTAACACAGTAGATAAAGAATTGCTTCAATTAATGGCTAAAGCAGGCTGCTGGAATATATTTTATGGTTTTGAAACAGGAGTTGAGGAGTTAAGTCAAAATATTCTTACAAATAGGAAAAATAGAAATTTTGAAAAAATGAAGCAAGTTGCTCAATGGACTAGGGAAGCGGGCATAGAATCAAGGGGCTCATTTATGATTGGAATGCCAGGAGAAACTCCTGAATTAGCAAAACAAACTGTTCAAAATGCAATAGATCTTGATCCCGACTACGCTCAATTTACAATTGTTACTCCTTATCCAGGAACTAAACTCCAAAAAGAAATTAAAGAAGGGAAATGGGGTAAATTTATTCATGAGGATTACGAAAAGTATAATATGTGGGAAGTTACTTGGTTACCTGATGGTTATAAGAGCGTAGAAGAACTAAAAAATATGAAGCGTTACGCATTTAGAAAATTTTATTTGAGACCTAGCTATATTATTAAGAGAATTCTAAAAATAAGAAGTTTTGAGGATATAAAAAGATATTTTAATGGCGGGATGGGTCTTATAAAGGGATTTTTGTAATTTTAGTTTTAAGTTTTCTTAACCATTTTTGGATTTCCAATTAAATAAACGCCAAAACTATGATTAGAAGTTTAACCATAATTTTTCCAATTTTTAATGAAGAAGCTAGGCTGGGAAAGAGTTTAGATGAGCTTAAAAAGTTTATTGAGGGAAACCCTGAGCTAAATTTAGAAATTATATTTGTAAATGATGGGAGTAAAGATAATTCTCAATTAATTATTCAAAAATTTATAAAAGAAAATAGGGGTAATATTTACAAATATTTCGGAGAAACTACGAACAACGGTAAAGGGTATGCATTAAAAATTGGAGTTGAAAATGCTACTAAGGATTGGATTTTAACTAGCGATATAGATTTATCAGTGCCTCTAGATCAAATAAATGTATGGGTGAAAAAAGGAAAAATTGAAAGTAATAAATCTAAAGTTTTTTTTGGCAGCAGGGAAGTGGATGACTCTATAGTTGAAAAAAAAATTTATAGGTACCTTTTAGGTTCTATTTTAAATAGTTTCATAAAAATTTTATTTAAATTTAATATTAAAGATACCCAATGTGGGTTTAAACTTTACAAAAGTGATCTTGCAAAAAAAGTTTTTAAAAAACTAAAAATTCTCAGATTCGCGCATGATATAGAGCTAATTGTTATGATTTATAAGATGAATGAAAAAATAACAGAACTACCTGTAAAATGGGTACACGTTCCACAAAGTAAACTCAATATCTTCACTGATCCAATTAAAATGTTTATTGATATTTTAAAGATTTATAAAAATTCGAAATCTAATGACTAATTTTTTTCAAAATAAAAAATTCCATATAATTTTCATTTCTATTTTGTCCCTTAATTATATTCTTCCTTTAATATTTTTTGGGAAAGTATCTTTATTTTGGCACGATACACTAGATAGCGAAATACCTTCTAATTATGTTTTAGGTTCAGTTTTAGGAGGGAATTTTGAAAGCATAAAAATTTTATTAAATGGAGAAATCAAGATAGAATATTTAAGAAGATTGTTTCAACCTTTCAGTATTTTTTATACAATCTTTAATTTAGAGTTAGCATACTGGATAATTGATATTCTAGTTAGACTTACTTCGTATTTTTCTTTTTATATTTTAGCAAAAAAAATTAGTAAAGATAAATTAATTAGTTGTTTATTGGCGGCATTATATGTCGGGTTTAATTTAAGATCTCAAGATGGTTTTGGAATAGCGATAATGCCTTATATAATTTATTTAATTTCTTTTAAGCCAAAAATTAAATACAGAGACTTTCTTATAGTATTTTTTTTCGGAATCAATACTGACTTTGCGACTTGTATACCTCAAATTCCTGCTTTAGTTTTAATTTCATTTATTTTGAATAAAAATGAAATTAAAAATTTTTATTATAATTGTTTTTTTATAATTCTAATTTTTACAGTGTCAATTACTTTATCAAACTCAAATCTTATCTATGCCCAATTAGGAGAAATTGATTTTCATAGATCTGCATTTAATTATGAATCTCTTCCATTTATTAAAAATATATATTTCTTTATTGAGGAGTTAATTTTCTTGCCTGTTAGATTAGACTGGACACTTTTAAAAGTACTCCCAGGATTTATTATTTTTACTCCAATTTTGATTATTACTTTTATAAGAATGAAAAAAAAAGAATTGCTAATAATATTCTTAATAATATTTATAACCTTAATTGCTTTTCTATGTAGAGCCGAATTTTTTGTTAATATAAGAAATTCTATAGGAGGACTTTTTAAAAGCTTTCACTTTGAATATATTTATTGGGCAGTGCCTATGCTTTATCTTGTTTTAACATCAATTATATTAAGTAACAAAAATAAATTTTCAACATTTCTGAAAGTCATATGTTTTTCGTCTTTAATTTTTATGCAAATAAATACCTCTATAACTCCATTTATAAAGAAAAATTTTCTTTCTAATGGAGATTATAGGAATATTTATACTTTTAAAGATTATTATATGTATGATGATTATACGTTGATCAAAAACTTTGTTGGAGAACAAAGAGTAATGACTATTGGTTTTGATCCAATGATTGCGGTTGTGAATGAAATTAAAGTAATAGACGGTTTTCATAATATTTATCCATTAAAATATAAGCTTCAATTTAGAAAAATAATTGAAAAAGAATTAGAGAAAAATTCTGAACTTAAGAAATATTACGATAACTATGGAAACAGAGTTTATGCTTTTGTAAATGAACCAAACAATATAGATTTAGACTTTTCTGAAGCAAAAAAAATTGGTGCAGAATTCGTTATTTCAAAATACAAAATTAATTTGACTGAACTAGAATTTATAAGTGATCAATTTAAGAATAAAATATTTTTGTATCAAATAAAATAAATTTGTATTTAGAATATATACTTATCAGTCAAATAAATCGCTAACCCTAAAGCTATACCAACAATAACCCAAAAATAATTTTCTTTCATTATGCTACAAATTTACCAAGATTTGGCTTAAAATAATTTGGTCCTTTCATTACTTTTCCACTTTCATTATAAATAGGTTTTCCATCAGAGCCTAGTTTGCTCATATTAGAATTATGAACTTCTTCAAAACATTTATCCAAATTAATGCCAAAGGCTGTGCCTGCTCCATAAGTTACATAAAGAATATCTGTTAATGCATCTGCAACTTCTTTTATATCTTTATTTTCTATGGCTTCCTTTAATTCAAGCAATTCTTCTCCTATAAGATCTACTCTTAAGTCAATTATTTTATCATTTGGAAAGCTTGCGCTAGTTCTTACTTCTTGGCCAAAAGTTTCCATGAATTTTTTTACACACTCAAAGTTTGTCATATTTTCTCCATATAAATTTTATATTATAAGTGTATTATACCAAAGAATCATAAATGAAATATAGAATAGAATTTGATAGTATTGGAAAAATTAAAGTGCCTGGTGATAAGTATTGGGGTGCCTCAACTCAAAGATCAAACAAATATTTTAATATAGGAGATTTTCTCGTTAGACCGATTGTTATTCAATCCATAGCTATAATTAAAAAAGCAGCAGCAATTGTGAATACTAAAAATAAAGATTTAAATCCAAAATTAAGTAGATATATAATTAAAGCTGCCGATGAAATTATTAAAGGTAAGCACAAAGATCATTTCCCACTAAAAGTCTGGCAAACAGGCTCAGGAACACAAACAAATATGAACGTCAACGAGGTAATAGCTAATAGAGCAATTGAGATGATGGGTGGTAAAAAGGGATCGAAAAAACCAATTCACCCTAATGATCATGTTAATAAATCTCAATCAACTAATGATGTCTTTCCTACTGCAATGCATATAGCAATTGCCTTAAAATCTAAAGAGAAGCTTTTGCCATCTTTAAAATTATTAGAAAAAGAACTAGCAAAAAAATCTAGAGAATTTAAAAACATTGTAAAAGTAGGAAGAACTCATCTACAAGACGCAACTCCTTTAACTCTAGGTCAAGAATTTTCAGGCTATCAGTCCCAACTTAAAAAATGCATAAGTAGAATAGAAAATGCATTAAAAGAAATATATCATTTAGCGCAAGGTGGAACAGCTGTAGGGACAGGTTTAAATACAAAAAAAAATTTTGATAAAAAAATTATTAAAGAAATAAGCAAAATTACAAAACTGCCATTTAAAGTTGCGACAAATAAATTTGCAGCCTTAGCGGCTCACGACGAAATTGTTAACTTTTCAGGAACGTTAAACACCACCGCGGTTTGTTTAATGAAGATTGCAAATGATATAAGATTTTTAGGATCTGGACCAAGAGCAGGATATGGAGAATTAATTTTGCCGTCAAATGAACCAGGCTCATCTATTATGCCTGGAAAAGTTAATCCTACTCAATCTGAAGCTGTTACAATGGTTTGCGTAAAAGTAATAGGTAATCACAATGGAATAACAATGGCTGGCTCACATGGTCACTTTGAACTAAATGTTTTTAAACCTCTTATAATTCATAATATTCTTCAATCAATTAATATTATGAGTGACTCAGCAAAAACATTTGGACTTTTTTGTATAAAAGGAATTAAAGCTGATAAAAAAAGAATAAAACATCTTCTTGATAATTCACTAATGTTAGTTACGGCATTAGCACCAACAATAGGATATGATCGAGCTGCACAAATAGCAAAAACTGCCCATAGAAATGGAACTACCTTGAAAGAAGAGGTTGTTAAAGCAGGATTAATCAATAATAAAGAATATGATAAAATTATGAATCCTATGAAGATGACTAAACCTAAATAAATTAAACTATTTCTAAAATAAATTTTTTAATCTTTTTTGTTTTAAATATCTTTATAAAGTTTTCATCAAATAAAATTCTTTCAAATGTCTCTTTAAAAAAATTAATATCTTCCTCCTTAGAGATGCTTTTTTTGTCTATATTAATTGTTTCTAAATTTATCTTGTTATTTAATAAATTTAGTGAACCAACAATTTTAAAATTTATTGAATTTTGGTCAGATTTTTTTGAAATTGAAAGTTTTCTAAAGATTTTATTCTTGTCTTTAATATCAAAAAAACAATCAAAATTTAGTCTTGGGTACTCTTCAACTAATAAAGTATCACCCTTACATTCAATTTCTCCTCCTAAAATAAATATTTTGTTAAAAAATATTAATCTTCCATGAGATAAATCAAATTCTGAAATGTAGTTGTGTACTAAATTATTGCCTGGCCTCTTTTTTTTATAGTTTATTTTATTTTTGCTATTAAATTTTTTCAGTATTTCATGATTTCTAATAATTTTTTCAATATTTATATTATCAACTAATTTTTTATCTAGCTTATTAATATAAATTTTAGAATTAATTTCAAAATAGGGATTGAATTTAATCAAACTATCAAAATTAATCGACAAATTTTTATTTTTCAAATTTGAGTTTTTAATCTCTATTTGATCATTTAACGTTTTGAAATTTAGATTTAAATAATTTTTTAATATGCTTATCTTAGATGATCCAGATGTTGAATTTAAATTCTCTATTTGATCAAAAGTAAAATTTGCATTTATCCCAGTGTTCAATATTTTGAAGTTTAAATTCTTATCTTTTTTTATAAACGCCTCAAATTTTTTATCAAATATTTCACCTGTTACTTTATTTTTCTTATATCCATAATTGGAAAAGTTAATTCTTTTTATTTCTAATATTAAATCAGATTTTCTTTTTAAATTTAAATCTAAACTTTGAATGTCTGTTTTATATTTTATTTTCCTAAAGTGATTAAAGATATTACTGATGTCATCTATGTCTAAAGTTACATTGTTTTCATTTAATAATATTTTTCTTGCTTCAAAATTTGAATAATCGTAAATATTTTTAAAATTTAAAAAAATATTAAATTGTTTTGTATTGAGAGAAATGAGCTTGTCTTTAATTTCAAATTTGACATCTTTAATAGATAAATTCGGCAAAGGAGTAACCTTAAATTTAATTGAACTGTAATCTTTAAGTTCTATGCCATAATAGTTAATCAAATATTTTCTGATAATTTCTTGTCTTTTTTCATAATCAAAAAATTTTGGAATTGAAAAAAAAACGATAATTGCAATTAGAAATATCCCAAATACATACCTCAAAAAGAAAAAAAATTTGAAAAGCTTTGAATATTTATTGTGAATATTTTTAAAAATTTTATTAATCATTTTTTTTATTTTTATAACTAGTGTATAAATTAAATTTTTCTAATATGAATAGCATAGATAAATTAATTGAAGCCTTAAACAAAGAGCAAAAAGAAGCAGTATTAAACACGGAAGGACCAAACTTAATTGTTGCAGGTGCTGGATCAGGTAAAACAAGAGTTCTTACAACTAGGTTAATTCATATCATCAATCAAAAAAAAGCATGGCCAAATCAAATATTATGCGTAACGTTTACTAATAAAGCAGCTAAGGAAATGCAAAGCAGAGTTATGACTCATTTAAAAGGTAATTCCAATGCAGTCCCTTGGTTAGGAACTTTTCACTCTATCAGTGTTAAATTATTAAGAAGACATGCTGAAGCGTTAGACTATAAAAGTAATTTTACTATTTTAGATACTGATGACCAAAAAAAACTAATTAGGAATATAGTTAAAGGGGAAGATTTAGATGCAAAAAAATTTTCACCTCAATTAATTATGTATCATATAGATCAATGGAAAAATAAGGGCCTTCTTCCTAAAGATGTTGAGATTAAAAAAGCAGGGTCAATAATAAAGTCAATTTTAAAAGTTTATGACATCTATCAAAAGAAAGTTAAAGACTTAAATGCTTTTGACTTTGGAGATTTAATTTTATTTTGTGTAAAACTTTTTGAGGAAAACAAAGATATAAGAGAAATTTATCAAAAAAATTTTAAATATATTTTAGTTGATGAATTTCAAGACACAAACTTTATTCAAAATAAATGGTTAAACTTGCTAGTAAATGATAAAAAAAATATTTGTTGTGTGGGAGATGATGATCAATCAATTTATAGCTGGAGAGGAGCTGAAATAAAAAATTTCTTAACTTTTGATCAAATCTACAAAAATTGTAAAGTATTCAAATTAGAACAAAACTACAGATCTACAAAAAATATTCTGGAAACGGCTTCCACACTTATTTCCAATAATTCTAATAGAGTTGGAAAAAAATTATGGTCATCTTCTATTAAAGGAGATCCCGTTAAATTGAATTGTTACAAAACTGGAAAAGATGAGGCTCAAGGAATTAGTGATATTATTGAGCATAATTTAAAAAAAAAGTATTCCCTTAATAACGTATCGATTTTGGTAAGAGCTATTTATCAAACAAGAGAATTTGAAGAAAGATTTCTTCAAGTTGGTATAGGGTATAGAGTTTTAGGCGGTATAAAATTTTATGAAAGAGCTGAAATAAAAGATGCTGTTTCCTATCTAAGGATTATTAATCAAAAATACGATGATTTAGCCCTAGAAAGAGTAATAGGGTCTCCTAAAAAAGGAATAGGTGAAAGTACTTTAAATCAAATTTACATATTTA
>MDTB01076244.1_pt1 | contig 11400 bp, 10 predicted proteins | sample 811161 | NCBI WGS metagenome assembly MDTB01 (sample SAMN05326650, study PRJNA326480) | marine metagenome | isolation source: seawater | place: Mediterranean Sea | collected 2009
AGATGAACCCAAATATAAAAGATTAGATGAAGTACTCTGACCACTTAATATATAATTATCAAAATCAATATCTTCTTTACACTTCATTTGCAAAACTGTTTAAGTTATTTATTATACTAAGATATACATTTATGTATCTTTGGTTTTCCATATGGCGGCAATCTGTTTATTGTTTTCATAATTGAACGAAGTATCTTTAGTACAATCATCATGTACACATAGTGTCAGAATTAAAAAATAATATAATTTTTATGTAAAGATGAAAGAGAAATTCTGTTCTAGAGTTGTAACTATTCCACAATTTACAGGAACATGTTGGTTTAATGCTATACTCATGTGTGTTTTCTATTCTCAAAGAATGAGAAAACTCTTGTTAGAGAAGATGGATACATGGGGGGATAATCCGTTGTTTAATCTATTTCGAGATATTCTACAAGATAATTTTGTAAAAACAAAAAATGGTGAAGAACAATATCAGTTTTTCAATAAATATAAACCTGAGAAGATTTTAGATGTGTTACACAAATATAATAAGAATGAATTCAATTTTAATCCAAAAATTCAAGAAGGTAATCATGTTGAAGAATATTTTGTGAAATTATTACATTTATTAAATATTAATACAACTTTATTATTCAGGTTTGAAGATAAAACAGGAATTGAAAAAATAGATTCAATTAATCAAGAATTAGTTCAAAATCATGAATTTGTAGCATATAATTCCGATACTAATTTTGATTATCCAGATGTGTTGATAATATCCAGATATTTTATAGTTCAAGCTATGAAACAGTATGCTTCATTAACAACAAAAATATCAATAACAAAATTAAAAGATTTCAACAAATTATCAATTAAATACAATGATCAAATTTATGATTTAGATTGTAGTTGTTTATCAGATTATAATAGTATAAAATTGAAAAATAAAAATAAACATGCTGTTGCAGGAATTACATGTAAAGGAAAACGATATTTTTACAATGGATGGACGTATAAAACAAAAGATCCAGCAATGAAAGGAAAATCACAACTATTAAAACATGCATGTCCATTAATTGAATTTGATTGGACATCTAACCAAGATGTCAAATTTTGTATAAATAAGAAAAAGTGTTCTTTGGATATAAAAAGTAAAACTGATGAAGAAGAATTATGTTTCAATTTCAATCATTACTATAAGAGATTGATATTTGTAAGAAGAAAAGGAACAACAGATAATGTATCCAAAACATCTTCAATAAGTATTGAACAAGCTTATAAAAACAAATCTCAAGAAACTAAACAAAACCCTCAAAACGCCAACCAAAAACAATGTCCTGAAGGTAAAATCCTTAATCCCAAAACAAATAGATGTGTTGATAAATCTGGTAACATCGGAAAAAAACTAATTAACAAAAAAAACCTAGATTATATATAAATTGAGGTATAGAAATGGAACTTAATTTAGATGAAATGATGAATGAATCAGATATGATTCAAGGAGGTGTTATCCCTACCAAGAAAGTTGTAGAAAAGCAACGAAAACAAACAGAAATGATCAAAAGAATTAAGGCACATCATCAACAACAAACTAATCAACAAGAAAACTTAGATTTGGATGATGTTGTGTCTATGCTTTCTTCTATTGGATTCGGTCCAACTCTAAGGAAAAGGTCAACCAAACAACCCTCTGTAAAAGTAGATGACACTAAGCAGAGCAATAGAGAAAAGAAAACTACATCTAAACTTGTTTCTAAGAGTAGCAAGACTGTTAAAAGCACTTCAACCGCAAAATTAACTTCAACTACCACAAAAACAAAAATTAGTAAGGTGTTCGCAAAACCAATGATCAAAGAGATCAAAGATAGACTTATTTCACTTTATCATCCTGAATTAGTTCCTTATTTCAAGCAAAAATTGATGAAATATGACGGATTTGTTGATAATAACCTTGCTGATATGAATGTAGTTGATTTCTTAATGGAAAAATATGCGAAAGATCTTATTGAACCTGTTCTTAAAAAGGCAATCAAAGGTCTTACAAAAATACAAGTTGAAGGTATGTATGATGATAGCACACTGGTTACTTACTCCGGATTTGAACTCAATAGACCCGAAGAAAGGAATATTGATAAACTCATTGAAGCTTTCAAATTGAAACTTGACAGCAATAATAAAAGAAATAAAAGAGAGCGTATTACACAAAAACAACATATATTGTCTCGTATGGATGTTAATCAGATCGGGGAAATGTTGTCTAGAATGTAGATTTTGATTATTTATCCAAATATGTTATACTTTCTACTTGTATGTTAGGATTGTTCATCAATTTTTTCAGTTTATTAGAAATGTTATCTATATCTTTTTGATTTTGAAGTAGCTTACTAATTATCGCCTTCTGTTTATCATCCTCTAATTCTAATATTTCTTTTAACTGTCTCTCTATTTCTTTTTTCTTTTCTATATCCCTTCCTATTTCTTGTATACTTGTTATTTTCACTTCTATCTTTTTATCAAGCTTTTTAATATTGTTGCTTATCTCCTCTAATTTCTTAATTTCGTCTTCTATTTTCATCTCATCATCAAAATGAGTATCCATACATTGATTACATAATATTATATTACATCTCTCACATTTACCGAATTGTTCTTTGTTAATATAGTAGCGTTCTTTGATTTTTTCATCAATGTGTTTTCTGCATATCTCACAAACAATCACAGGATTTTCCTTAAATTCTGAAATCAAAGCTGGTATTTTATCTAAAACACTTATACTTATCAGTTTTCTGATTTTATTGTGTTCTAAGATGATCATATCACATAAGTAATAGAATAATTCTGTTATATCACTAAAATCTAAATTGAAATTTCTATTAATTTTCTTCAAATGATGTCGGCACATCATTGTGGAATATATCACTTTCACACCACATTTTTTACCTTCTTCTACAAGTTTTTTTACCATATACATCACCTTTTTTGATTTCAAGCAAATTGGTCTCTTCATCATCTTATTGATAATCCTAAATGTTTTACTATCTTTTGGAGGTGTGTAATCTACTTGATCTATAATATTGAGATAGAGATACTCTAAGAATGTTTTAAGATATTCATATTCGTATATAGGTTCGTAGTCTGTCATATTTAGATTTTCCTATACAAAAAATCATTTTTTTATAATAAAGATAACTTTATAATAAAGATAACTAAATGTCATCATCTAAAATATCCACTTTCAAAAAAGACAAAAACCTCAAATTGAATAAGGCTGATTGTGACAAGTTCTTGAAAGATTTTCAAAAATATACAAAAAAAGAAATTGATCATGTTGTAAATCCTAAAACAAATAGGAAATTGATTGATTCTGATAAGATTTTCTTTCTCAATGATCATTGTCAAAACTTAATAGGTGTTAGTGGTCAAGAAGATATAATTGAGGTTCAGATCAAAGAATATGAAGACATACTTCAACTTGTAAGAAATAGAGAATTGATCAAAAATCTTTTTAACCAAAAAGTCAAAACAATTGATAAGTCAATCCAACTTTTTAAAACATACGCCGATAATAATCCTACTGATAAGTATATCATATTTTACAATGAAATTAATGTTGAAATTGTCCATCTTCTAAAAAATGAACTTAATATATCATATTCATTCACAAGAAACTTTAATATTCTAGAAGTTAATCGCAAGGACTTATTTAGTAAATTACAGAATATTAATATCTATAATGAGATATTTTCCTTATTGACCAAATACATTCAATCAATTATCTTAAAAAGTGAAGGATATACAACTGCAAAGCATGTTTTTGCATATATTGAAAACAATATGCCAAAATATATTGCTATTATGTTTTTATTAGTCGTTTTAATGGATTATACAAAACATACTGATACACATTTCCATAAACAATTAGATATACTTACTGATATCGTTGATTACATAATGCTAAATAAGTTTGTTATTAAATATGGTAACAATTATAGTCTCTCTAAATCTCCTGAATGGTCTCTATCCCCTCTTTCCACTAGCAAAAAACTGAAATATCGTGAAACCAAAAAGAACCTTCTTAAACATATATTAGAACAATGTGAGAATGATTATGATCCTTTTACTATGGAAGAATTTGAAGATTTTTCACTTAAAAAACTGAAACAAATCATTATTATTAAAACCACTCAGAAACACTCATATGGCTTTTATGCGAAAACGCTTTATCAATATTGGCAAACTAAACATTTAGAGAAGGAACCATTTACAAATCCTTATACAAGAAAAGATTTTACTGAAGAAGAAAAAGATTTGATTGTTCATACAATGTCAAATATATATCCTGATATTGAAGGTCCAAGTAGTGATTTCATTCGTCCTGATCTAAAAATGTATATTTTTATTACTCCTGAAAATACTTTTATATTCACGATGTATTTTAAAATTGCTGAACAATTAATTCTATTAATAAATATTCAAATTCATCATTCAATTGTAGTGAGTGATGATGTACCACCAGAATACAACATTGTATTTCTACGAGAAAAGTTAAGATCCTTCTTCTCTACAAATAAATTGATAAGCAAATCAATTCCTTTCAAAATACACCCTGTATTACAAAAGTATGATCACATAAATACTCTAAGTGATTATATTGATTTTTGTAGTTCATTGATTTAGACTATTCACTCCATAGTAATCCATTCCTTTTTATCCTCATCATACTTAATTTTATACTTCTCCTTCATCTTATCACTTAGAGTATCTCTGCGACCAGAGTTCAACTCCTTTAGATACCTTGATTGATATGTTGAAGCAAGCTTGTTATACTCTCGAACCTTCTTATTATGGTTCTCCTTGTTTTTCTCATAATACCTCTTCATCGCCTCACGCATTTGTTCAGATCGTTTTGTTTTATTCTCTGGATCACTTGACGTTTTGATCACTATTGAGATTGTGTTGTTATTGGATATTGTATTCATACCACCAGTAGAATTCGTATTTGTGGGTAGAGTGTTATCAATCACATCCTCAGTATCACTAGTTTCTTCCACTTTAATAGGAACTTCTTGTGAAGATCCTTTCTTAGCTTTCATCAGTGTATGTTGATCAACCACATCTGGATCAGCTTTTACGTTGATCTGTGTCTGTGGATCGCTTATCTTCTTGATATAACTAGTCTGGATGATCTCCTTAGATGTCCTCATTCTCCTCGCCATAAGGTTTTTATCACTATTGTTCATACTATCATACCAGTATGTCGCAAATGCTGATCGTAAATTATTAACATTCAGGTTCTTTTTAGGAAGTAGATCACGCAACCACCCTTTAACTGTTTCAATAGTAGGTTTCTTGCTTTGTGTTAATGAACTAGTGGTAAGCTTTTGAAACAACGAGTTCCTAGGATATATCTTAAGGCTTTCTTTTAACATTCTGTCTAATTTAAGATTATACTGTCTTAATAAGCTTTTACTCCCCGCTGATAGTAGTTTGTATGTAATAGGAGCGTGTTGTTTTACCTCAGCATTCAATATAAACTCGCAAGGAGTATTACTTGTAGGGTTTATGATAATATAGTTTTTACATGGTTCAACTTCACTCTTTGATTTTATAATACTCAAATCCATTTTTTCGTGTCTTGAAGGAAAGTCATAGATATACAACGCGATCAATAGACGTAATTGATGGATCTGGAATATATAACTAGGTGGTTTTCCATCCCTTCTTGCTTCTTCCCATCGTTTTTCAAGAGCTTCTTCTATTTGGATAAGATCTTCATACTTTACAAACCCCATAAGTTCGTTCTTTGTTCTTAACTGGTTTTCACTATCGGTCATCTTTTCAATATCAGTAAGGTTTATCTGTAATGATGACCATTTGAAACGGATTTCCGATTCTTCTCCAACAATCAATTTAACAACACGTAGAACACTCTTAAAATCTTTGTTAAGACTCTCAATAGTGTTAGAAACATACTCTTTTTTACGAGGATCGTAATGAGAGTTATGATATTCTAATATCTCTATCATTAACTCTGTTTCATTCAATACAACCCAAGATAGATCATCTGTGTTTATGTATTGATTAAATGGTGTGAATGTTCTAGCGAAAAACCTAATACGATCAGCATATTTCTTCTCAGTCGCTTCTTTATTATTCGCATAAAGGTCTTTGAAAGCACCTTTACTAAAATCACTATACTTTATAGTGTTTTTAATTGCTGGTGCTATTAATTGTGGATGCCATAAGAACTGAACACCATTTATCCAGCTCACACTGTTTTCAGTCAATCCAAGTTCAATATTCTGTTCTTTAAGAGCACTAAACTTGTCTTCAAGACCCCAATGGTTTGTATAATATATATCTTCTAATCTTTTCCTAGTAGGATCAGCAGGTGGCATAGGTATTAATAGTTTGTATTTATCGGTGGTTTTCCATTCCTCAACAATAGTTTGTTGTTGTGCTTGTGATCCGTGAGCACGGACAGTTCTATTATTGTTTCGTGATCTAGACATAATTGAATAGTTTGTATTATTGTAAAGTTTTATTTTAATGATAAATCATTTTTTTGATCAATATATGAAAATAGTAATGACTTCCTTATGAATTCCAGTAATTACACTAATATAGATGGTCCTGTGAAAACAAAATATTAATATATCAAAAACTTAATTGATAATTAAAAAAAGAGAAATATCATTTTTCGGTAGTGATCATTCAAATGGATAAAAATCAAACTATATACTTTTCACAGATAGATAGAATACTAGGTGCTTTTATATACATATAGTTCTTATAGAGAAAGTATTGTAATACAAGTGTATTGGAATTATCTGTATAATTTATTTCTGGTTTTCTAATAATCCATTCTAATGTTGTAGCACATCTATGATATTTTACATGATCAATAGATATATTTTGTTTTTGTAAAAAACTATTATACATTCTATTTACTCTAGATATCTGTTTATTCATCTGTGGATAGCTGGTTTTTTTAAAACATTTTACCCATATTGTTGAGATATCACTATAAACTTTTCCTCTTGAATAAGTAGGTTTTGACAATATAAATTTCCAAAAACTTTGAAAGCGATCCATAATACATATATGATGATCAACAGTCTCTTTGATCATAACAGGTAGAACAAATCGATCTAATCTAATAAAAGTTTCTACAAATTTCAAATACCCACGAGTATTTTCTATGTATTTTAAAAAAAATTGGTCTTTTTTCATTATATAAAGGATATAGTCAACAATAACAGATGCAATCCTTTTGGATGCATTTTTACGATCTATTTTAGAAAATTGATCTTTCAAACCAATCATTTTACATATTGAATTTGTTTCATTATTAGATACACATAAATGATTTGTTCCACGAACAATTAAAGAATTGTGTGTTGTATTCGTTTTAGAGAATTCATCAAGAATGTTGATATATGATATATATCCATCTTTTTCTCCTATCATTGTTAAAGTGTTTTTATTGTGAATTTTTGGGATTTTCCCTATACCCATATAAAGCTTACCTTTTGAGTTGTGTGTAGCACCATATGTTATCACAGCATGAATATCTTCTCTCTTCAATTGTAGTGCGTCATATCCACCTGATGAATGACCAAAAAGAAAGATATTTTTTGAGTTTGTGTCACAAGGTATTGTTTGATATTCAGGAATAAACACCTCTACATTGAGATTTCTTAATTTACCGTATTGTTGTATATATTCAGAAAATCCAGTGTAATGATGGGGTGATACGCCATAACCACCCCATATAATTAATGATATATTGGGTGTTTCATAAGAAATTGGTCTTAGATGTATCAAACCACGGTTTAATATTGTTTTGAATACTTTATTTGATGTAGTTTTCAAAAAGTGTGTGATCATCTTCATCTGTGTAGAAAGTGGAATAAAACTCAAAAATAGAAACAGTGATAGAGTAATACATAATAGTTTTGATAATTCTAAAGATCGTAAAGGCATTCTTAATGTATTATTACTCTTCATCATTTGAATAGTAATAATCACTATAACAACTATCTATATCTTGATCAAAATCTTTATTCACCGCACTCAAAATTAAATAATCGTCAATTGTAGGATATTTATATTCCTTATCAAACTTTTCTTTAAGCCATAGAATTGGTTCATCGTGTTCTAGAATTTTTTTCAACATAAAAACATTCTTCAATCTCTTGTTCATAGATTGTCTCTTGAATTGTTGCTTATCTTGTGTTAAGATCATATGTGCTATCATTTTAACCATATTTCTACCTACCAAATCTTTCATATAGTTGTGTCTAATGGTAATGTACCATCTAGTTTTTTGAGAAGACAAAGGCGCCATAGATACACCTATGACCATCTTAGAACGCTTCTTACCAATAGTTACACAGCTCCACGAAGTGAAAGGATAAATAAACATATTGAAGTTTTTAGTTGAGTTGTTGTTATTTGTTTTAAGATCATAGTGGATTGTATCAATGTTCTTTTTTAGAAAGTATTCAAAGTGAATACCTACGCGATCTTTTAAGTTTTTATAATCATAGTATTTATAGTTTTGAGGTGCCACATTTGACCCAAACCCAAGTGCGTTGTTATGGATATACTCCGGATGATTGAGATCCATTGAATTAAACGCACAATTAGGCAATGCTTCATCCATATCAAATGATACATAAGATGTATGATAATCATTATTGTTCATAAATGGAATAGTAGGTGGAGATGGAAGAGATGGCAATGATAATGATGTTTGATCCATAGACCACCACAGCTTTCCATCGTGTTCTACAACTGTTCCATCAACATCTTTATGTGTGTGTTTTAAACCATGGTAAGGACATACTAAACATTTATGGTTATCTAACCATCCATCATCAAGAGTTGATCCCATATGCTTACATATGTTGATAGTAGCCACTGGATGATCTGTTTTATTCTTCCATACAACTAATGGGATATCACCAACATTACATTTATACGGTTTATTCCAATCAATATTATTAGTAAAACCTATACAATTCCAGTGATGTAATGGAGATAAAAATGAGCTTACACAAGATAGATAAATAACAAAAAAGAATATATGTAAATGAAATGGATGTTTATTCATAATAATAAAATGGAAATCTATTATCGGTTTTTTTTCATTGATGTAATTGTCTTATATCAATTATGTTTTTACCTCATATAATATATATGGATACTGGAAACATTACGGCAAGTGTAGGATGTATTGATAATCAATCACCTCCAAGTAGGGAACGATCATCTTATAAAATATCAATTGATGCTCTTACTGATGATCAGTTAAGAGATAAATTGCGTAAGCATATTGTTGTTAAAATAGATGTTATTCGTGATAAACTACAATATGTATCTCTTAAATATGATATAGTGAAAAACCTATTCAATGGCTATTCATTAGTAATTTTAATAGTATCCGCTTTGATCACTTTAAGCGATGCTTTGAAACTTCTGATTACAAAATATATTACAGACAATTCTATAACGAATATAGATCCAGACCTAATTGATTTCTTATTGAATATTCTATCATTAATAATGGGTACTTATATGACAATCATTGCTTCAATTATAAGGTTTCGAAATTATCGTGAAAAAATGGAAAAATTACGTGAAATGCAAGACAAGTTTATACACGTTCGTGCTCAATACAATCGTGAGATAGCGATTTTAAACTTAAATAAGAATGAACAAAAATCTTTACTTGAAGAGGTTCAAGATAAACTAACTGAATATGATCAAGTTGTAAATGAGATCAATATTATTAGTGAAATTACAAATGAAGAAATGATAAAGTTCAGTAAAAAGATAAGTGTTTTTAAGATTGATCTAAATAAAATCAAAGTAAATGAAGCTAATCGCCTACATGAGCTTCATACCACACAAAATATACAAAATAACCAGAATATTCCTGAAAACGAAAGAGATTAAACGACAAATACGTTTAGATCTTTTTTATCAACCTCGTGAAAGGCAGTATTTCCGGATTTTACACTAAGAAGTTCATTAAGTTCATTCTTTAATTTCTCATATTCCCTAATCTTTATGATAAGGAAAATATTCAATTTTTCTAATTTATGTTTTTGTAGATTGATATGATCAATTATACTATCAATCGTGTGATTGTCAATGTTTTCATTCAACAATAGAATTGATCTCTCTTTCTCTAAGGATACATTAATATCCAATAAATATTGTTGATATTCTTTTAATTTCTCCATATTCTCTCTGTAATTCCTAAAACGGATGATAGATGTAAGAACAGTAGCGGTAGTGCTCAATAACAAGCCTATTGTATTTCCTATAAAAATTGTAAATGTTGTTGTTATCTTGTTGTTAGACGATATCGTGTCGTTTAGTGTTAGAAACAGAGCATTTGTCATAGTGATCAAGGAAGAAATGATCAATACTATTGTTGTTAAACGATTAAAGTATGAATTGATCTTATCGTATTTTAATGATACTATGTTTAATTTTTCCTTTGTTTCATCATAAAGTGTGTTTATAGTGTTCAACAAGTTATCTCTGTGGAAAGACATAAAGAGTTTATGTTATTCTATTTTGTAGTATAGGTATGTTCTTGTTCATATTTAGAATGATCGCGTGTGTGATCCTTTTTATAATTTATTTTATATTCTTGTTTCTAATTCCTAATAGTTGGATAGGTGTATTCAATCGGATTATGAGTGGCTCTCTATTGACCGTTTCTAATTTCAAAAAAGTTCGGATAAAGGGGTTTGATAGGTTCCAAACACTTATGCAATCACCCCATAAGTTCTTGATCGTAAGCAATCATATCTCTCTCTACGATGGCTTTGTTCTTCTTGCCACACTTGGTAACTTAGGGTTTTTAGCTCATCTAAATGGTATGACGATGCTTCCAGGTATGAAGAAGATATGTAAGAAACTAGGATCAGTCTTTTTAGACAAGAAAAAAGGTAATTCACAAACTATTATTGATCACGTAAATAATCGAAAAGCTGGTGATAATGTTCTTGTAGTCTTCCCAGATGCTATGGAAAAGATTCCAAAGACACGCTCTATTGCTCCGTTTAAATCTGGCGCATTTGTGGGTAAGTTTGATGTTTTACCAGTGGTGATCAAGTACAAAGGTGGTGATATTGATCCTACATTTAAATGGTATGATGGTGAAGGGTTTATAACAAGTGTGATGAAGATGTTTTTAGATGGTAATTGTGAGATTTTAGTGGAGGTTATGGATCTTGAAGGGTTTAGTGAATATAAAGATAGGAGTATAGAAGGATACAGAGACAGGATTTATGACTTAATGGTTCATAAATATGAAAGAATGTAATGAGTGTGAAGAATGTAATGAGTGTGAAGAATGTAATGAGTGTGAAGAATGTAATGAGTGTGAAGAATGTA
>MDTB01005616.1_pt1 | contig 11399 bp, 7 predicted proteins | sample 811161 | NCBI WGS metagenome assembly MDTB01 (sample SAMN05326650, study PRJNA326480) | marine metagenome | isolation source: seawater | place: Mediterranean Sea | collected 2009
AAATTAACAATATTGGCTTATGCCTTAACCTTGATAATGTCACAACCGATAGAAACTCAATAGACAATCAAGCATTGCAAAAACTTGTGGGCGATTTAGCTGTTAAAAACCTTGCTATTAGAATTCCATTGGCTGACTTTGCCAACATCGAAAACTATTGTAGCTTTATTGAAAGCTTCAGTGACCAAGACGTGTTAGTAGTCATCCTTCAAGATCGTGAAAATATTAATAACAGTAAGTTATTAAAGCAGCGGTTACGCCATATTTTTCAGCGTCTTGAAGGAAGTGTTTCAACCTTCCAAATTGGCAATGCGATTAATCGAAAAAAATGGGCGTTTGTCAGCCAAGATGAATACTTCGATTTTTTTAAGATTGCTCAAGATATAAAGAACGAAACATTTCCATCAATCAAGATATTGGGCAGTAATATTATTGACTTTGACCTACCCTTTTTGACTCGGTCATTGTTCCACTGTAAACCAATCCACTATGATGGTGTTGCATCGCAGCTTTATGTTGATCGGCGCGGTGCGCCTGAAAATAAGCAACTAGGTTTTGACACCCTCTCAAAAATCAATATATACCATCATCTAACCAGCATGAGCCGCAAAAGTGATAACCAGCTGTACATTACTGAGGTGAACTGGCCGCTCAAAGGCATGGCTAAATGGGCGCCGGCACAAGGTGACTGCATGGTAGACGAGCCCGCACAAGCCGCTTATCTAGTCCGTTATTATTTAATGATGATTGCTTCAGGTAAGGTAGAAAAATGTTATTGGCATCAATTGATAGCACCGGGCTATGGGCTTATCAACGATCTCGACGGAAATATTACGAAAAGAAAGGCTTACCACTGCTTTAAATTTCTCATACAAACATTAGACGGCGGTATTACTAAAAGCTATAACGAAAAAAATGGGCTCTACCGCCTTAAAGTAGAAACCGATAACGCTTTAATCGAGGCAATATGGACAACAGGAAACGAATTAGACATTGAAGAAGGCAAAGATATGACAGCCTATAACATCTGTGGTGAGCGGCTATCTGAATCTAACTCTGCAAAAATAACAATTTCCGGCGATGTTACCTACCTAGTAAAGTCTAAGTAAGAACCTTCATGAATCCAAAAAATCTTCATCTGAAGAGATCTTTCCGTGTCATACCCTTTTTAAAATTTACCCTTTTTTTGAGAACCCCATCACGGTCTAAATATTAGCCCTGAATTACTATAGCCCCATGTCAACAAAAGCTGAGGGGCTTAATCATGAGAGGATTACTGATACTACTTATCGCAAGTTTCACTCAATATTGCATCGCAAATGATTGGGATCGCTATGATATGCATGACAAACATGAGAAAAATGCACAATTACTTTACGATAAAAAATTATGCTTATTGGCATCTGCAAACAGAGCCGCATCAATAAATAATATAAATTTAAGCAGGCGAAGTAATCGGATTGCTAGTTACGATCCTTTTGATGAAGATAATTTTGATGACGTGATGATTGATCCAGACGAAGGCAGCTTGCTTGAATCTATCGAGAAGCACGATACATTTAGTCGCTACAACTCGGTCTCTGAGTGTATTGAAAGCAAAGGATGGGCACTGGTGCCAAAAAATCAGAAAAATACTGAACGCTTAGCGATAAATATGTAGGCTATCAATGTGAAAAATATTGCGGAAGCTTTAACTTCCGCAATAAAATAAAAAAAAGACTTAATCGCAAATGTAAGCTGACAATATACCCATCGCTTGAGGCACTGAATTCATATAATTACCTGCATTCCATTCACTACTACTACATGATGCAGGTTTAGTATCTCCAGCATAGCTATTCGGATTTGCATAAGAATTATTAGAACAGAAACCACCAGCAAAACAATCGTACTCAGCGGTTTGGCCTGGTTGACATTGACCGTTCAACCAAGATCCACCAGCATTTGTGCAGATTCCTTGATTATCAACTGTTATGTCAACAGAGCTGACACCTGCATTATAACCTGAATCATAACTAGCTTGATTGTCTGCTGTTATATCAACTGAATTCGCACCGGCAGTGTAACCAGAATTATAACTAGCCTGATTATCTGTCGTGATATCTACTGAAATGACACCTGCTTGATAACCCGAGTCATAGCTTGCTTGATTATCAGTTGTTATATCAACAGTAGAAACACAACTACCGAGATCACCGTTTGAGCCTGAAACTAAGCTACCTTTTTCGAAAACAGAAGAACCACTACTGTTGTAACTCACGCAATTGGTATAGCCAACACATGCATATTCACCCATGAATCCAGCAAAACTTGGATCCTCGCCCTGTGCTTGATCCTGAAAATAGTTACAATTCGGATCATTAGAACAATATTGCTGACAAACAGCGGACGTCTCATTATTTAAAATATCATTTTCTGTGACAGGGCCTAGACCAGTAAATCCAGAATCTATACCTTGACCAACATTACAACTTATTCCAAAAAGCTCGTTATATTCATATGAGACCGCATCGACATATGATGTACCTTCGCCGCAAACAGAACTAATTTGATTCGATGGAACTATATCATTACAAGTGTCGTTAGAAGCATTATAAGAGCCTCCAGAGTTAGTACAAACAGCAGCATTATCTTGTGTTATATCAACAGAAGAGACACCTGAGGAATATCCACTGTCAAAACTTGCTTGGTTGTCAGTTGTTATATCAACACTTGCCGCACCGGATGTAAAACCTGAGTTATAAAGTATCCCATTAATTGAATCGACCGATGGACAAGAAACATCGGTTGGCAAAGCACAATTGATGTTGCTTATAGCACTTGATAATGCCTGGAAATTTTCATTGACATCATCGGCATCAGCCACTTCTCCATTTTGGAAAGTATTAAGTTGAATATCATTTGCATCTGCCATTAATGGTATTAACATTAGAGCAGCAACTGCTGGTAGTGTACGTATAACTCCCCAACGTTTTGAGATGATCATTCCTATTGAAAGCAAAGCGACAAAGAAAATTAATTGGCCGAAAGTTCCCATCATCGGAACGTTAGCCGAGGTTTGACCCCAGACCATAGAACCCCAACTGTCATTTCCCCACTCTGACCTGGCTGAAAGACTAAAAAGAAAAAACGTAATGCCTAGGTAAAATCTCATAACCAATACTCCAAGATTATATAATTATATTTTTGAATTATACGAGCTGGTTAAAATACCGGCAATTAGTTTAGGTAGGACAAAAGCCCTGCCTCAAATTTAAAGCATAACTATCAAATAGTTGAAAAACTTAAATTAGGTTACATCTGATTAACCAGGTGTTTAACTTAAAAATCTAGAACTACTTGGAGTATATACGCGGGTTGCTACTTCATTATTGGCGTAAGCCTTTCTCGAACCTCGGGTGGAATCGTGGCAGCTTTATTAGTTTGATAATCAAAATACACCATAACGGCCTCGCCAGTAGCAACTAACTTCTTCGACTGCCAGGCCTCGTGATTAACAATGATCGAGCTATTTCCAAGTTTATCAATGACTGTGCGAATCTCGACGTCTTCACCAAAGTAAATCTGAGCCACAAATTCAACTGAGATCTTGGCCAATATCAACGGCCAATCATCGACATTTAGACTGGGATGAACGGCCTCGAAAATACCATGGCGACCCTGCTCAAACCAAACAGGAATAACTGTATTATTGATGTGGCCCAGAGCATCGGTTTCTGCAAATCTGGGGCTTACCGTAAGCCTAAGCATTCAATGCGTCCTTTATTGAGAAATTGATCGGTTATTTTCTTTATATTAAACACTAACTTTGTATTCCTAGTATACGAGGATCCACAATTATCACCAGATGATCTAAAGATAAGTTAGTTAATATATTGAACTTAATAAGCTTTCAAGTAATACCTTCAGAAATAACCAGCTCCATTATCACCGACAGCCATACAATGTGATTCAAACGGAAAATCCATCCACACCTTAAACGGCACTTTGGGCGAACGAAATACCATCATTTATAACCCTCTGCTGAACCTTCATCGTGTCAACAAATAAAGTTAACTTTACTTACCATTCGGTAAGTTTTTAATCAGATAACCTTCTGATAGATTGATTATATAATTTTTATATACAGGCCATTACAACTACCTAAGACAGTTGCATAGATCAGGAGTAAAAATGTTCGAATCTAAAGAAGATATTTCTCGCTTCGGAAAGAAGATTATGGAATATATTACTCACTCAGGTGCTTGTGCCGTTGGTGTTTGTAATGCTGATTCTTTGGAAGGAGGTCCGCCATCGGCTGATCTAACGCGAGAAATGCCCTCTGCAAAATCAGCTTTTGTGTTTGCCGTACCCTTGGATGACGACATTATAGAAGCCTACATGGGTAAGATCGACCACGGTAAATATCAATCACATTATATTAGAACAAATATTGTCGCTGAAGGAATTGCGAGCTCTGCCTGTCATTTTTTGCGAGGGCAAGGTTATGAAGCACAGGTCGTAAATGCAGGTAATACGACCTCTGGCGGAGACGGTCGAGATGTAACCCCGCAAAATGACTCCCAACGCGCAGCAGCTGAAAAATATCCAACAACCGATATCGATATGATGATCGGTACAATACCTGTTTTATCACAACGATTTCTCGCAGCAGCAGCAGGTGTTGGTTATTTTGGTCGTTCGGGAAATATACTGACATCGAGTCATGGGGCCTCAGTGGTACTAGGCGCCTTAGTTACAAGTATGGAACTTGAGGCAACCCCACCAATACCACATGAAGAAAATTATTGTGATAATTGTAACTGGTGTGAAGCAGTTTGTCCGACGACATATATGAGTCGTACTGAAAATAACAATGTCCAGTTAGGAGAAATGGAACATACATATTCAAAAAGAATGCACCCAGGACGCTGTGCCTCTTATATGATGGGCTCAGCAGGACTTGCCGAGAACGGGAAGTTTAGTGCTTGGGGACCGGGCCGTAAAACTATGCCAAAGGAAGACGATCAAGTCCTCATTAAATTAATAGAAATCTCCACCGATATGGCAAACAGACCTCAAACACCTGGAGGATTTGTCAATCCTCCAGATCAAGGCGAGAAACGTATGAATATAAATTGCAGTGCATGCAATTTGGTCTGTCATCCAGAGCGTGAAGTGCGTAGGAAGCGTGTCAAACTCTGGACTCAAGGTGGTGTGAGTGTTCAGCATGAAGACGGAACCTTAGAATCAATGCCAAGAGAAGAGGCTGAAGCTTTTATTGCCGCTATGACCCCTGAAAGACGTGCTCTATATGAATAAAATTAAAGGTAAATAGAAAAACTAATGGCTAATAATAGCGTAGAAAGAAAAAATTCTCATTTCAAAAATAAACAAGGCAAATCTTCGCCAATAAAAAAAAGCAAGGGTCAACAAACACGTGAGGATATCCTAGCAGTAAGTGAAGAATGCTTTTCTAACGATGGCTTTCATGGCACTAGCATTAATTCTATAGCTAAATTAGTTGGTATTTCAAAACAAAACCTACTTCACTACTATCCAAGCAAGCGAGAATTATATTCCGCTGTAATTGAAAATATTATGATCCCCTTAGAGAATATCAATAGGATCACTAAAAAGCTGGGCGAATCATTTTCAGAGCCGCTCTCATTTCAAAACCGGTTGGATGCTGACAAGTCTTTAGAGTTATTTATCGACTTAATAACTGAAAGACCGAGTATTGCTAATTTAATAATGGCCAAAACCGAAATTATTGAAGGGTCGAGTCAAACAGATAAATTTTCAGAAATTGGTTCAAGGTCACTTGCTGTTTTTGAGGAAACTTTCAAAAAAATCGCGCCTAATGCAAGTGCTGAAGAGATCCATCATCTTGGCAGTAGTGTAACCGGCACAGTACTATTTTATGCTAGTACTTTAGATAGATTAACTGGAAATAAAAGCAAAAAAGAACTGGATGTTTCAAAGACTCGCCACAAAGAACTGGTTATTTTTACGGCAAAATCGCTTATTAGAGAGATAAATAAATCACAAAAATAAGAATTATCTCCTTATGCAAAGTACCTTTTAAGGCGTAAATGGCAGGTAAAGAATTTCATATTTTTAAAACGGTCATTAGTTTATAACAGTTATCGAAATTCAAGAAATTAGATTTAAAACGCGAGGATATCATGAGCTTTAACATTGCGGATACTTTAGAACTTGCTGTTGATCATTATCGGGAGCGTGACTATTTAATTTGTGATAATAAACGTAGGACCTATGGTCAAATGGAAGATCGAGCCAATCAACTGGCGCACCATTTACAATCATTGAACATTGGCTTTCAAGATCACATTGGAATCTATGGGTTAAATTGCGTTGAATGGGTAGAATCTATGTGGGCGGCATTAAAAATACGGAGCATCTATGTCAACATTAATTACCGCTTTGTCGCAGATGAATTGGCTTATATGTTTGACAATGCAGACCTTAAAGTTTTAATCGTTCAGCGCCAGTTTCTGCCGCTAGTCAACCAATTGAAAGGTACCCTACCAAAACTTGAACATATTATTGTCATTGAAGATGGAACTGAGATTAATGATGAAGCAATTAAGATAAATTATAGTGAGTATGAAACCTCTTTAGTAAACCAATCAATAGAACGTGATTTTGAACCCCGATCTGAAAACGATCATTATATGTGTTATACGGGAGGCACGACAGGCATGCCTAAAGGAGTTGTATGGGAACATCGTAACGTTATGTTTGCACTTGGTGGTGGAGTTAACCAAATGACACAAGAGCCGGTAGATACCCCTCAAGAAATAATTGATCGAGGCATTGATAAATATGATGCAGTCATGTCAATTGCACCACTTATGCATGGAGCCACACAGTGGTGCTGCTTATCACGTGCGTTCGAAGGGAACAAAGTCATCATAATGTCAAAATTTGAACCCGAAGGTATTTGGCAGCTTATCGAAAAGGAAAAAGTAAATTCGACTTTCATTGTAGGTGATGCCATGGCCAGGCCGATGATTGAAAGTTATAACTTATTTAAGATGAAACCTGATACGTCCTCAATGTTTATACTTGTTAGCTCTGGTGCAATTTTTTCTCCTACCATAAAAGATCAATACCTTGAAGCGTTCCCTAATTGGATTATCGTCGATAGTATTGGTGCGACAGAGGTAGGTGGTACAGGCATGACAATCGTTGAGAAAGGGAAAACCGAAATGTCAGGCGGCGGACCCACCGTCACTCCCATTTCAGGTACAGTCGTTCTCGATGAAAAAACATTGCAGCTTTGCAAAGCTGGCGATGGGAAAATCGGTAAAATCGCACGTACAGGTTTCATACCAGTTGAGTATTATAAAGATCCTGAGAAATCTGCTGCAACATTTATCACTGCTGCCAATGGTTTACGATATTCTATGCCTGGAGACTTTGCTCAGATTCAAACTGATGGTCGTATCACAATTCTTGGTCGTGGGTCAGTTTCAATAAATTCAGGTGGTGAGAAAATATTTCCTGAAGAGGTTGAAGCAGCTGCTAAAGCACATGCGGATATTTTTGATTGCGTTGTAGTTGGTGTGCCTGATGAAAAATGGGGTTCGCGTGTCGTATTGGTAGCATCGGCAAGGGGTTCGGAGCAGCCTGATCTAAACGAGATCCAGAAACATTGCAGAACAAAAATAGCAGGATATAAGATACCTAGAGAAGTCCATTACGTTGATCGTGTGCCACGCAATCCAGCTGGAAAACCAAATTACAAATGGGCAAAAGAAGTTGCGATGCTAGAACGATGATGAAAAAATAAATTTCTTAGAGCAAGCCTAAAAATGCTTCTGAGTGAAATTATCATTGATAGATTATTAAAAAATCGTATTGCCATTAGCAAGCTTGAAGAGATCGCTACTAAATTATTGAACGCTGAGTTTACCTAGATTTTTGGATTTTTCCGGAAGTTAAAATTCTAATATTAATTAACAGATAAGTAAATTTGAATCGTGCCGAGATCGTATAATGCCATTATCAAAAAAATATCGAAATGCTTAAGATCGTATCTCCATACTTATACAAAAAAGGATTACCTTTAAAATGCATAAACACAGCTTATCTAGGATGCTATCGATTATTTGCATGTCCAACATTACCCACTACTTACTTCTACTAATATTGATCACACTAGCGCAAGCTAGTTTCGCCCAACCAACCTGTGATAACTATAATGCTAATCGTAACGCCTATTTTGGTGACCTGCATGTCCATACCTCTATATCAGCTGATGCGGTGGGCTATGACATAATTATGGGTCCTGATGATGCCTACCGCTATGCTTTTGGTGGTATAGCCAATTTACCGCCACTGGATTTGGGCGACAAACCAACTCGAAAATATCAAAACCCTCGGCCTTTAGATTTTATGGCTGTAACTGATCATGCTGAACTTATGGGTAGCGTAAAGGTTTGCACTGATCCTGACAGTATCGGCTACAACAGTGATTTTTGTAAAGACATGAGGGACAGTACCGGTCACTCGTGGTCACAAATAAAGACCATTGTCTCGCCCTTTCCATCAAGAGATAAAGAAGCCTGCGGCGACGACCTTAGCCGCTGTAAGATCGGTCGTGAAAGTGCATGGAAAGAAACCAAGGAAGCTGCAAAAAATTGGAATATTGCCTGCGAGCACACGACCTTTGTTGCCTATGAATATAGCTCGTTTCGCTTAGGTTCAAATCTTCATCGTAATGTGATATTTCGCAATCAAACCGTACCTGACAATCCAGTCAGTCATATAGAAGCTCCTCATGATTACCAACTATGGGAATCGCTCGCAAGCGATTGCTTAGATGCTAATACAGGCTGCGATGTACTGGCCATTCCACATAATATGAACATCAGTAATGGCAGGATGTTCTCACTTAACTACCCAAACGCCTGGACTCGTAAAGCCAAAGCCGAGATGGCTGAACTTAGAATGCGCCTTGAACCCATAATTGAAATCATGCAACACAAAGGTGACTCAGAATGTCGTAATGGCCTACCGGGCGTACAAGGTGGCGTTGATGAGCTGTGCGATTTCGAAAAAATGGAAGACGCTATTTATAGAAATGATGAAGGTGAAATTAAAGTTGGTGAATGCTATGAGGGTCCTGGCTCTCACTGGTTGCCGCGTCTGGGTCCCTCCTGTCTGTCAAGGCAGAGCTACGCACGTACAGCATTAATAGAGGGGTTAAGGCAAGAAGAAAAAATTGGAGTCAATCCATTCAAGTTTGGCATCTCCGCCTCGACTGATACACACAATGCCATTGGCGGGGCTGTCAGTGAAGATAATTTTCCTGGTCATTTAGGCAAATCGGACGCAACTATTTCAGATAGACTGTCTTTAGAGGGTGGTAAAACAGGAGGTATATCTACCAACCCCGGTGGTTTAATCGGCGTGTGGGCTGAAGAAAATACACGCAATGCAATTTTTGATGCCATGCAACGGCGTGAGGTGTTTGGAACGAGCGGTCCTAGGATGAAGGTGCGTTTATTTGGTAGTTGGGACTTTGACGACAAACTTTGTAGCAACCCTGACAATCTTACTATCGCTTATTCTACCGGAGTACCTATGGGACAAGACATGCCGTCAAAAACAGCCAAAACACCCAGCTTTTTAGTTCAAGCTCAAGCCGATTCAGGAGGGCTTGATGTGACGCCCGGTAATCACTTACAAAGAGTTCAAATAATCAAAGGCTGGATTGGTGACGATGGTAATCATCATCAAAAGGTCTATGATGTGGCCGGTAATTCGAATAATGGCGCCAGTGTAAATCTCGATACCTGTGAACCTAATGGCACTGGCTATCGAAGTCTCTGCTCAGTCTGGAAAGATCCTGAATTTGATGAATCCAAAAGGGCTGTTTACTATGCTAGAGCCGTTGAAAACCCAAGTTGCCGCTACTCCCAATATGATTGCACTTCCGTACCAGAAGACCAACAACCACCTGCTTGTTATGACCCATTTTACGCCAAGACAATTCAAGAACGAGCTTGGTCATCACCCATTTGGTATACTCCAAACTAGGTGGGTTAAGGGCTATTAAATACTTTTTTTAAATACAACAAAAATGTCAAAGGCCGCCCTACTTCTTCCTCAACCTAACCGCACCTAAGCCCAGCATCGACAGACCCAGCGCTAACAAGCCTATGCCGCCCATAGCTGGTACGTTTTTATTAACTGTAAGCATTAAAAGCACAGACTCAAAGGTTGAGCTTGTAGTATCTCCACCTGCAGCTGTTTCATAGTCGTCAGGCACACCGTCGTTATCTGCATCGGCAGTTAAGTTAGCTAGCGTGGTAGCAAATGCGGTTGAGTCAACTGATGTAGCGTCGCCACTTATAGCTATTTCTAGCTCATCAGGAACACCGTCATTATCTGTATCAGCAGTTAAGTTAGTAAGCGCTGTAGCGAATGTTGTCGAATCGACTGATGTAGCATCGCCATTAATGGCTATTTCTAGTTCGTCTGAAAGACCATCGTTATCTGCATCAGGTTTTATAAAAAGACCCTCTAATGTATAGCCAGATGGAAGTCGAATTCTTGTAGCTTCAGAGAGTAGACCAGATACATTAGTTAAAATAGCGTTAGACAAGTTAACGTTAGTCAGGTCAGTTTCAGTCAGATCAGCGTCAGTCAGATTAGTGTTAGACAGGTTCATGCCAGAAAGGTCAGCGCCAGAAAGGTCAGCGCCATATAAATTAACGCCAGGCCCAACAATGTTGTTATTGGCAATAATGTAACCAGAAGGAAGTGTGATACCTGAAACATCAGAGGGTTGGTTAAATGCACCATTTAAATTAGCGCCAGACAGGTTAGCACCAGACAAATTTACGCCAGGTCCAACAATGTAGTTATTGGCAATAATGTAACCAGAAGGAAGGGTGATGTCTGTAGCATCACGGAGTTGGCCAGATACATTAGTTAGAATAGCGCCAGATAGGTTAGCGCGAACCATGTAAGCGTCAGATAGGATAGCGTCAGTCAGGTCAGCGTTAGACAGGTCAGCGTCCATCAGGATAGCGTCAGAAAGGTCAGTGCCAGCCAGGATAGCGTCAGTCAGGTCAGCTTCACCCAGAATAGCGTCAGAAAGGTTAGCGCCAGTTAGGTTAGCGCCAGTCAGGTTGGCGTAAATCAGGTAAGCGTAATCCAGGATAGCGCCAGTCAGGTCAGCGTTAGACAGGTCAGCGTTAGTCAGCTCAGCGCCAGATAGGTCAGCGTTATACAGATTAGCGCCAGATAGGTTAGCGTCAGGACAGTAAGCTGTATTCTGTATCGTACAGCCATTAATAACTAATGCCTTTGCATTAAATGATAATAAAAAAAACAGACATGGAATTAACGTAAAAATAGTTTTCATTTCTTTATCTCTAGGT
>MDTB01077069.1_pt1 | contig 11399 bp, 13 predicted proteins | sample 811161 | NCBI WGS metagenome assembly MDTB01 (sample SAMN05326650, study PRJNA326480) | marine metagenome | isolation source: seawater | place: Mediterranean Sea | collected 2009
TTATCGATTGGTAGTTTGTAATGAACAATAGAATCATTATTTGATACCATTTTCATAATTGTTCCGTTTAATTCCATATAATAAAGTTATATAAATAAATAAGATATACAAAAAAAAAGATTATATTTGCATTATACGTTTTATAATAAGGTAAATTTTTACTATGAAACAATTAAATAAAGGACTGGTTATAGTAGAGTCACCATCTAAAATAAAGACTCTAAAGAAATTTTTAGGAAAAGAATATGCCATAGGTGCTTCAGTTGGACATATTAGAGATCTTCCTAAAAATGATTTAGGTGTTGATATAGATAATAATTTTAAAGCTAAATATATTCCGTCACCTGACAAAGCAAAAGTCATCAAAGAATTAAAAACACAAGTAAAAAATGCTGAAACAATTTATATAGCTACTGACCCTGATAGAGAAGGTGAAGCGATTGGTTGGCATCTTATTGAAACACTAAAACCTAAAGTTCCTGTCAAGAGAATTATTTTTTATGAAATTACCAAATCGGCCATATTAGAATCTTTTGATAATACACGAAAAATTAATAGTTCTCTTGTAGGTGCTCAAGAAGCTAGAAGAATTTTAGATAGACTATGGGGATTTCTTGTTTCTAAAAAATTGTGGTTAAATATTAAAGGTGGTTTATCAGCAGGAAGGGTACAAAGTCCTGCTGTAAAAATCATTGTTGATCGTGAAAAAGAACGTTCTAAATTTATAGAAAACGAATACTGGAGCATTTTAGGAAAATTTGAAAGCAATGGTATTAATTTTGATGCTTCGTTAAAACAATTTGATAAAAAAACAATAGCTATTGGTAAAGATTTTAATAAAAATAATGGAACTGTGAAAAATAATGAATTCCTAGTTTTAGATAAAAAAAAATCACAAGAGTTATGTATTAATTTCAAAAATTCAAAATGGTTAATAAAAGATATAAAAGAAAAACCATCTACACAGAACCCATATCCGCCTTTTATTACATCTACTCTTCAACAAGAAGGTATAAGAAAACTAAAAATGTCCTCCCAGGCTGTTATGATTACAGCTCAAAAATTATATGAAGCAGGACTTATTACATATATGAGAACTGATTCAATTAACCTTTCAAATGAGGCAATCAATGCTTCCAGAAAAGCTATAAAAGAATCATTTAATTCAAAATACATTCCAGAAAAGCCTAGAGTTTTCAAAAGTAAGGTTAAAAATGCTCAAGAAGCTCACGAAGCAATTCGACCTGCTGGTTCAACATTCAAACATCCTGATAAATTAAAAAATTCATTAGAACCATCTGATTGGAAATTATATAATTTAATTTGGAAAAGAACTCTTGCATCACAGATGAAGTCAGCTAAAATATTAAATACAAGTATTGATATTGTCAATGATAATGCTTTGTTAAGAGCAACTGGAAAGGTAATCGAATTCCCTGGTTTTTTAAAAGTATATGTTGAAGATATTGATGATCCAAATAAAGATAAAGATGACAAAGAAAATACTTTACCAAAATTAAAAATAAATCAAAAGATTAATTGCGTAAATTTTGAATCTAATCAACATTTCACAAAACCCATTGCCAGATTTACTGAAGCTTCACTAGTCAAAGAGTTGGAAAAGCTCGGTATAGGCAGACCCTCAACTTATTCTACAATTATGAGTAATATTCAAAAGCGAGGATATGTAAATAAAGTAAATGGAGCAATGATTCCAACCTTAACTGCATATGCAGTTATACAATTTTTAGAACGGTACTTTACTGATTTAGTTAATTTACAATTCACTGCTGAGATGGAAGATATCCTTGATTCAATTTCAAGATCAGAAATAAAATCAACTGATTTTCTTGTAAATTTTTATAATGGATCAAAGAAAAACAAAGGATTAAAAGAATTATTAGATAACGAATTTGATAAAAATCAATCCAAAACAATTATGAGCTTAAAAAATGGTACTAATGATGAAGTTGTAGTTAAAATTGGTAGATATGGTACTTACTTACAATACAATGACAAAAATGCAAACTTATATGATGATTTCATTCCAAGTGATTTAACTTACAAAAAAGCTGTAACCCTTTTTGACAAGAAAGAACAAGAATCAACTCATAGCTTTGTCCATCCTGAAACTCAAGAGCCAATATTTTTAAAGGAAGGAAGATTTGGACCTTACGTTCAATGTGACAAAAAAATGAAATCATTACCTCCAGGTATGACATTAGATCAAATAAGTGAAAAAGATGCTATAAATCTTATTGATATGCCTATTAAATTAGGTAAACATCCAGACCTTAAAGACGATATTCTTAAAGATATAGGTAGGTATGGACCCTATCTTCGTTGTGGCAAAAAATCTGCATCACTTCCAAAAAATGATGATATATTAAATCTTTCAATTGAAAGAGCAATCGAAATTATTAATCAATCAAAAAACAAGAATAGCTCTTCCATTATAAAAATAATTGGACAAATGCCTGAAACCAAAAATAATATTGAATTGAAAGATGGAAGATATGGTCCATATGTAACAGATGGAAAAATAAACGCTACAATACCAAAGAGTGAAAAGATTGATGATTTGACTTTAGAAAAAGCAATTAAGTTAATATTAGAAAAAAAAGCTAAAGGTCCATCAAAACAATTTAAAAGGAAAAGATAATGTCAAACATTCCCGAAAATTTTAAAGAAAAAATAATTTCATTGTGTAAAAGAAGGGGCTTTATTTTTCAAAGCAGTGAAATTTATGGGGGATTAAAAAGTGCATATGACTATGGACCACTTGGCGTAGAGTTAAAACGCAATCTAATGAATGAATGGTGGAAATCAATGGTTCATAAGCGTGAAGATATAACAGGACTTGATGCATCAATAATCATGCATCCAAAAGTATGGGAAGCTTCAGGTCATTTAGCCGGTTTTTCTGATCCTTTGGTTGATTGTTTAGTTAGTAAAGAACGTTTTAGAGCCGATAAAGCTCCAAAGCTAAATGTTGAAGATGATATTACAATAACTTGTAATGATAAAGGACAAGCTAAAAACTTCCAAAAAATTATTGAGGACAGGTTTGATATACTTTTAAAAAGGGAAGGTAAACAACTTAAAGGTTTAAAATTAATTGATGATAAAAATTTTGGTTTTTTTGAAATCAATAATACCAAACCAATAAAAACATTTGAATATAAAGGATATGTAAGTCCAACATTTGGCTGTCCATTTTTGAGTGAAGAAAGACAATTTAATCTGATGTTTAGAAGTCAAATAGGTCCAGTCGATGTATTGGGAGAAATTACAACATATATTAAAAAAAATAAAAATATAAGCTCAGACGAACTTAGAATTGGTATTGATAAACTTGTTAAAAAATCTGCAGTTTATTTAAGACCAGAAACTGCACAAGCTATGTTTGTTCAATTTTTAAATTGTCAACAAACTATGAGCATGAAAATACCATTTGGAATTGCTCAAATGGGAAAAAGCTTCAGAAATGAAATTACTACAGAGCACTTTATTTTTAGATCTTGTGAATTTGAACAAATGGAAATGGAATTTTTTGTCGAACCTGGAACACAAGAAAAATGGTTGGATTATTGGGTTGAACAAAGGATGTCTTGGTGGCAAAAGTTTGCCAATCACCCAGAAAATTTTAGATATAGAGCTCATGATGAAAGTGAATTGGCACATTATGCTGATGCATGCTATGATATTGAATATAAATATCCTTGGGGATATGATGAATTGGAAGGCGTTGCAAGTAGAACTGATTACGATTTAAAAAAACACGCAGAACAATCTGGAACAAAATTAAGTTACTATGATCAACAAAAGACTGATCCTGAAACTGGTAAAAATGGTTGGAGATATACTCCTTATGTTATCGAACCAGCTGCTGGAGCCACTAGAGGTTTGTTAGTATATTTGATGGATGCTTACACAGAAGAAATCGTAAAAGACGCTAAGGGCAATGAAACAACTCGAATAGTTATGAAACTCCATCCCAGACTAGCTCCTATTAAAGTTGCTGTTTTACCACTTGTAAAAAAAGAGGGGTTACCAGAAATAGCAAGAAAATTAGTTAATGAACTTTTTGAATTAGGTATTAATGCTCGTTATGATGAACAACATTCTATTGGAAAGCGATATAGAAGACACGATGAAGCAGGCACACCATTCTGTATTACAGTTGATGGGCAAACAAAAGAAGACAAATCAGTGACAATTCGCGATAGAGATACTATGAAGCAAGAACGAATTCCATTAGTTAATCTAAAAGAAATAATTCAAAAAAGATTATCTCCTGCTTAATTCTGAAGTCATGTTTAATATTGACAGTGATATAAAAAAATCATCTACAATAGATAAAAAGTTTTATACCAAAAATGAAATTTATCAACAAGTTATCAACAAAATATTTGCTTTTTCCTGGCAATTAACAACAGATCGGGCTACTATAAATAAAACCAACATAATTCCTTTTAGATTTTTAGAAAAATCAATTAATGAGCCTATGATACTTGTAAAAGATGATGGAATAAAATGCTTGTCTAATGTATGTACTCATAGAGCACATCTTCTTGAGGAAAAAAGTTGTAACAAAAATAAGTTAAAATGTAGGTATCACGGTAGAACGTTCAAATTAAATGGGCAATTAAATCATGCACCCGGATTCAACAATGCATCTAATTTTCCAACAAAAGATGATAATTTAATTCAATATCATGCACAAAACTGGCACCAATTTATTTTTATTTCTATGAATCCAAAAATTAATATATCTAATGCTCTAGATGATATTAGTAATAGATTACCTCATTATAAATTTTCTGATTTAATATTTGATAAACATAATTCAAACAGCTATTATATTAAAGCGAATTGGGCATTATATTGTGAAAATTATCTTGAAGGATTTCATGTGCCTTTTGTTCATAAAGGATTGACTAAAGATATAAATTATGATTCTTATGAAACTATTATAATTGATAACAGTGTAATACAAATTGCTGAAGCATCGATTGGTGAAAAAACAATAAAAGATACAAACAATATCTATGCTTACTATTATTGGATCTTTCCAAATTTAATGATAAATATTTACGAATGGGGTGTTTCTATTAATATAGTAGAACCATTAAGTATTAACAGAACAAAGATTAATTTTTTATCCTATCCATTCAAAGGTAGAACCCAACCTGTTAATACAAGTTCTAGTTTAGATAATGTAGAAATGGAAGATCAAAATGTTGTTTTAAACGTTCAAAAAGGCATAGAATCTAATGCCTATAAAGGAGGAAGGTACTCTCCGGATCATGAAAAAGGTTTACACTATTTTCATTTATTAATTAATAAATATCTAAATGATATTTCTACTTAGTAAATATCATACTATTACAGGATTTTTCTCCGTTTTCATCAGTTGATACATCCTGCATAATTAATTTATTATTTGATGTTCTGATTAATGTAGTAAGATTCATATATAAATCATCATTACAATTCATCAGATAGAGTACTAGTAATTATATTATTTTATTCTGACCAATTACTTACAATTAACTGTGCATTAAACCAATAAGAATCGATTTCCATATTGCAATCTTGCTCATTTGTAATAAATGGATTAGAACAAAATTCTCCAGTTTGAATAACCATTGAGCTATTAGAATTTAGTGTTAATCAAAATGAAAGAATATTTGAAAGTAGATAAAAATTACATTCAGGCATTGCATCACAAACCAAATCAGATCCATCACCACCTAAAGACAGAAAATAGCATGCTAGACCCTCCATAGGATCATTAAGATCTTCTGACGGTATACAAAAAACTTCAACTAATGTTTCTTCTCCAGTACAATCTCGATTTTCTTATTCAATTGTACCAGTTAAATTATATGTTCCAGTAATACTTGAACATTCATTTAATGATGTAGGTGTTCCATTACATATACTACAATCGTCTAAAATATTACCTTCACAATCACAATTACCTACCATAATATCATTACATCCAGAAATTATTGAATTTGTTGATGAATCATTACAACTACTCAAAAGTGTAATTAAAAAAATATTTCATTACAAATCCTTAAATAGTTTCTAAAACATCACAGGCATGAGATTTTGTTTTAACTTTATCATATACTTGTTTTATAATACCCTTTTCATCTATTAAATAAGAAATTCTTGCGATACCCATGTATTCTTTTCCATACATTTTCTTTTTTACCCAAGCACCGTACATTTCAATCATCTCTTTATCTTCATCACTCAATAATTCATATTGAAATTCTTGTTTAATTTTAAAATTTTTATTCTTTTGAACAGAATCAGCTGAAACGCCAATTATGATAATTTCTTGATCCTGAAATTTTTGGTATTCATCACGGAATCCCTGACCTTGTACAGTTCAACCTGGAGTTGAGGCTTTAGGATAAAACCATAAAATAACTTTTTGACCATAAAAATCCGTTAACTTTACATCGTTACCATCTGTATTTTTTAATTTAAAATCTGGTGCTTTATCTCCTAGTTTTAACAATTAATTTCTCCTTATAATTTAGTATATGAAAAGTGCGTATATTTAATAACTTAAGTTATTAAAATTATTTAAGGAATCAAATGATAAAAATATATTCAACAAATTGGTGCCCTTCATGTATTTGGGCTAAAAAATTACTCGACAATATTAATATTCAATATGAAGAGATCAACATTGAGGAAATTAATATGTCAAGAAAAGATCTACAGTCTTTAACAGGAGGAAGTACGGTTCCTCAAATTGTTATAAATGGTAAATCTATAGGTGGATATGATGATTTGCTTAAATTAAATAATAATGGCAAACTTGAAAAATTGATTAAATTATGAAATTTATACCCAACAATATTGAAAAATATTGCATTGAACAATCCCAAAAAGATTCAAAATTATTAAATAATCTAACTGATTATACAAAAAAAAATGTTGAAGGATCAGAGATGCTTTGTGGACCTTTGGTGGGTGGTGTACTACAGGGAATTGCTTGTATGATACAAGCAAAAAAAATTCTAGAAATTGGTACATATACCGGTTATAGCGCTCTTAAAATGGCAGAAGTGCTTCCATCAGATGGAACGATAGATACTTGCGAATTAGGTGAAAATCATTGTCAAACAGCAAGAAAGTTTTTTAAAAAATCACCCTATAACGAATCCATAAAAATCCATATGGGGAAAGCCTTAGAATCCATTGATAAATTTTCTGATAATTATTTTGATATGATTTTTATCGACGCAGATAAAACAAATTATGTGAACTATTATAAAAAATCATTGAATTTAGTAAAAAAAGGTGGGGTCATTGTTTTAGACAATATGTTATGGAGCGGTTCTGTAATTCAACCTAATGACGATCAATCAAAATCATTAAGAAACGCAGGAGATTTTATTAATAATGATATTAAATGTTTAAATTTTTTAATGCCCATTAGAGATGGTTTAATGATTTGCATAAAAAAATGAATTCTTTTAAAGGTAAAAAAATTCTGTTATGTGTAACTGGTTCAATTGCTGCTTTTAAAACTTGTGAACTTATAAGAATTCTAAAAAAAGAAGGAGCTAATATCCAAGTTATGATGTCATCCTCAGCTGAAAAATTTATTGGTTCATCAACATTTGCAGCCTTATCAGGTGAAAAGGTTTTGACTAACCTTTTTCCTAATTCACCAATAGGTGGTCTTGAGCATATTGAAATGGCCTTTGAAATTGATTTAATCGTAGTAGTACCTGCAACAGCAAATATAATTTGTAAAGTCGCTTCTGGTATAGCTGATGACATTATATCCACAACATTATCAGTTTGCGAACAACCTTTATTATTTGCTCCAGCGATGAACAACAGAATGTGGTCTAATCAAGCAACACAAAATGCAATAAACCAATTAAAAAAAATGGGGAAAATTGTTATGGAGCCAGAAGATGGTCAGCTTGCTAGCTTACATACAGGAAAAGGCAGATTGCCTGCAATAAAATCGATCATATTTGAAATTAGAAAATTATTTGATTACCCTCAACCTTTAAAAAATAAAAATATTTTAGTTACAGCTGGGCCAACAAGAGAAAATATTGATCCTGTGCGTTTTATATCAAATAGGTCAAGTGGGAAAATGGGCTATGCTATAGCTCATGAATCGTATAAGATGGGAGGCAATGTAATATTAATTTCTGGTCCAACATCTTTAAATATACCTACTGGAGTTAATTCGATAAATGTAGAAAATGCTAATGAAATGCATAATCAAGTTTTAAAATATTGCAATGATGCAGATTATATTTTTATGACTGCTGCAATTTCAGATTATAAAATTAAAAATTTTAGTAAATTTAAAATAAAAAAAAATAAAAATAATATTTCTATTAATTTGAAAAAAAATCCTGATATTTTAAAGTCTCTCAATGGTAAAACTAAAGCTAAAATTATAGCATTTGCTCTGGAAACTAACAATGGGAAAAATAATGCTCTTATTAAATTAAAAAACAAAAATGCTGATTTTATTGTATTAAATTATGCCAATGAAGACGGTGCAGGATTTGAATCTGATACCAATAGAGTAACTGTTTTTTCCAAAAATAAGACGTTTATTAATTTGAAAAAAGATAGAAAAGATAGAATTTCAAATAAATTAATTAAATTTGTATTAAAAAATAAATAGAACTGATCAATTTTATTTTATTTTATTTTTATTTCCTACATACGGTAAATAATCTAAAAAACTCAAACTATAATAGCTATTCAATCCTGATATTCCAACTATATCAGATTGATCTAAATCAATTTTTCCAGCTGAATCAACATGTGAATCTATGATTGAAATTAATTCTATTGAACCAATAATAAATTTACAGCCATTAGGCAAATTAACTAGATTTTCGATTCTCATACCTATTTTTAAAGGACTATTTTTTACAAAAGGTGCGTGAAAATCTTCAATATATTCTTTATCTATATTGAATGTATCAAATTCTGATTCTAAAATTTTTGATGATGTCAGATGTGCTTTTTGATAAAATGACTTTGTAATACTGTTAATGGTAAAATATTGAGTTTCTTGTATATTTAAATAAGTATGACTCTTTTTCTTATGTTGGGGTCTAATTACAAAACCTAATAAAGCTGGATTAGATCCTAGGTGAACAACTGAAGAAAATATTGCAAGATTTTCTTTGCCTTTTTTTGATTTAGAACCTATTAAATTTGCAGGTTTTATACCAGTTACAGAGTTTATAAAATTTAATCTCCATATTCTATCTACATTTTTAATATAATCTTTTTTATAAATCATAAATTTAATATCCAGATATTTTAATTATAACGGGCCTATGGTCTGATATGTATGTTTCATAGAAATTCCAGCCAACATAATTATCAATTTTAAATGTAAAAATCATATCATTATTATAGAAGTTAAATAATTCATTAGTAATTAATATATGATCTAAATGACTTGGCCAAGTTGGAAAAGACCAATTTGAAGTACTACCATTTGCAATATCTGTATCAGCAAAATAATAATTATTATCATCATTTATAAATTCAATGAAAATATTGTTATCTATATCATCATTTATATTATCATTAAAATCACCTAAAATAATTACAGATTCATCATTAAATTCTTCGTCAATAAATTTTTTAAGATATTTAGAAGATTGAAATCTTCTAAACTCTTCATCGTAACTTATTTCATTTTCTAATATACCATCTCCACAACACTTATAATGTATATTTATAATAACATAATCTTTATTTTGAAAATTAATATTTAGAACAAATGGAGCTCTATACGAAAATATATATTCAAAATCAGATGAACTCAAATCATTAAAATATGAACTAGTTAACATGTATGGATTTTGAGTTAGTATTAAGTTATCTTGATTAATTAAGTAAGCTAATTCTCCATATAGTGTGTTTTCAGATCTAAAACCTAGCCAGTTTCCATCTAAATTAGATACAAGGTTATTAAATTCATTTTGATCTGTAATTTCTTGTAGTGCTATAAGATCGATATTTATACTATTTATTATACTTTCTAAATAAAAGCTAGTCATATTTGTTTTGGGAAAATTTTCTATATTCCAAGTCATAATATCCAATGTTTGGTCAGACCCTAAAGTAGGTAAATCAAAATTTATGTTTTCTTCATCAGTCAAACTATTAGATTCGTATGGCTGTTCAATTGCACAACCCAAAAAAACTATTTTTAAAAATATTAATAATCTTATAAGCATGGATTATAATTTAAAAATGAATTAAATAAATATTACTAATATGTTTCATCAAATTCAAATCAAATATAAATTATAAGTATGATAGAATCTATATTAATTACAGGTGCCAATGGAGAAATGGGTCACGGTTTAATAAAAAAATTATCCAAACTTAAAAATAAAAATATTATTTGTTTAGATATTAATGATGTTAATAATCAAATAAAACCTCTAGTAGCAGCTAGTATAAATGGAAGTATACTAGATGAAAATATTATATCGCTAATAAATGATAAATATAAAATAACCCAAATTTATCATTTGGCTGCATTATTAAGCAGCAAAGCAGAACATTCACCGCAATTAGCACAAGACGTTAATGTTAATGGTACATTAAAATTATTTAATCTAGCAATAGATCAAGCAAAAAAGAATAATCATACAGTTAAGTTTTTTTTCCCAAGCTCAATTGCTGTATATGGGTTAAATGGATTAAAAAATAAAAATTTAGCAGGAAAAATCAACGAAAATCAATTTTGTTTACCTGAAACTATGTATGGATGTAACAAATTATATTCTGAACATCTAGGTAGATACTATTCTATTTATTACAATAGATTATCAAAAAATTACAAGCCAGGGTTGATAGACTTTAGGGCAATCCGCTTTCCAGGATTAATAAGCGCTGACACATTACCAACTGGTGGCACAACAGATTACGCTCCTGAAATGTTACATGCAGCTGCTTCTAACGAATTATATACTTGTTTTGTGAATGAAAATACAATCCTTCCATTTATGATAATGGATGATGCTATTGAATCAATAATAAAATTAATGTCAACCCAAAAAGATAAACTATCTAAAATGATTTATAATGTTGGATCATACAGTGTATCAGCACTCGATTTTAAAAATATAATAATTAAATATTATAAAAATGCGAAAATCGAATTTAGTGTAGATTTAAAAAGACAATCTATGGTTGATAGTTGGCCTGAAGACGTAAATTTTAATGCAGCAATGTCAGATTGGAAATTTTCTCCAAAATACAATTTTGAAAATTCCTTTAAAGACTATTTAATACCAAAAATTAGGAGTCAATATGAGTGATTTAATATACCATTTAAATAATGAATTAAATGATATCAA
>MDTB01084506.1_pt1 | contig 11399 bp, 15 predicted proteins | sample 811161 | NCBI WGS metagenome assembly MDTB01 (sample SAMN05326650, study PRJNA326480) | marine metagenome | isolation source: seawater | place: Mediterranean Sea | collected 2009
CAGTACATCCAACAAAACCCATACTCCGAATATCAGGAGATAGCTTACAAGGCTAAGCTAAGTGGTCTTATCCGCAAGAAAACAGACGAAGAGATTGCTGAAGAATTGAAAGGTAAACCTTGGCTCAAAATAAACAAAATAATAAGGCACAATGAAAATCGAAACAATAGCACAACTGATCCTAGCAATCATGCAAATACCACTATTTGAACCTGAAACTCTCTGGCGTCCACCAGCTATTTTACCAAGCTTTAGTAAAGTAGTAGCCATTGACCTTGAAACACGTGACCCAAACCTCAAGCAACGAGGTGCAGGTTACAAACATAGAGATGGCGAAGTTGTTGGTATTGCAATCGCTGACGAACACACACACATTTATTTACCCTTTGGACACGAAGGTGGTGACAATCTTTCAAAGACTGTCGTTACATCATATACGAAAAAAATTGTTGCAAACTGCAAAGAAATACTCTTTGCAAATGCAACGTATGATCTCGGCTGGCTTGAGACTCTTGGGGTAGGAGTTTCTTGTCCAGTCCGAGACATACAGGTTGCAGAAGCTCTGATTGACGAAGAGAAGTTTAGTTACTCACTCAACTCATTGTGTCAGAAGTATTTAAACAGAACCAAAGAAGAAGCTGGTCTACGTGAAGCAGCCGATGCTTACGGTATTGATCCCAAGGCTGAAATGTGGCGGCTACCAGCCAGACACGTTGGGCACTACGCTGAGATGGACGCTCGCTACACTTACGATATTTACCAAAAACAAGTACCCGTACTCAAAGAAGATGAGTTGTGGGACATCTGGGAACTAGAGTGTAAGGTTACTCCGATACTGTTGTCTATGACAATGAAAGGTGTGCCTGTTGATCTTGATCGTGCAGAAGCAATGAACGCTCATCTTAAGAAACAAGAAAAAGAACTTATAAAACATTTTGGAGAATTAGATATCTGGTCTCCACCTCAACTAGGGAGATATTGTGAGGGCTTGGGATTGAAGGTTCCTAGAACAGATAAAGGTAATTACTCTGTATCAAAAGAATTTCTAGAACATTGCGATCACCCAGAAATCAAAAAGCTACAAGAAGTACGTAGCATTAATCGACTACGAAAGGTATTCATTGAAGACATCATACTTAAGGGCAATTACAAGGCACGCATACACGCAGAGTTCAGGCAGACCGCCTCAGATCAAGGCGGCACGAGGTCGGGAAGGCTTTCGTCCTGTAATCCCAATTTGCAGCAAGTCCCAAAAAGATCTTCGATTGGTAAGAGTATACGCTCTTTATATGTTGCAGAACCAGACAGCCTCTGGTGCAAAGCTGACTACTCATCACAAGAACCAAGGCTTCAAGTCCATTATGCCTTGCTCGGTCAGTTTGGTAAACCACTGCCCAAAGCAGTTGAGGCACGAGATGCCTTCGCTAAAGGGGAGAAACTGTATACTTTCTTTGAAAAGGCTACTGGACTGCCGTATGAAACCTGCAAAATGCTATGTCTAGGCATAAGTTACGGCATGGGCAATGCAAAGATGGCTAAAACACTCGGCATATCAGAAGAGATGTGTACGACGACGATGAGAAAGTTTAACGCAGAAGCACCATTCCTCAAAATACTTTTTGACAACGTAATGAATAAAGCCAGCAAGCGTGGCTACATCAGAACCATATTAGGTAGAAAAGCGAGATTTGATTTTTGGACGACAGGTTACGACAGAGCACCTGTCAAAACTTATGAGAAAGCAAAAGAAAAGTACCCAGACAATCAGCTATTCAGAGCCTTCGTCTCTAAAGCTCTTAATAGACTCATACAGGGATCGGCAGCAGACCAAGCAAAGAAAGCTATGGTGGATGCGTACGACGCTGGCTTTGATCTGCGTCTTCCTGTTCATGATGAAATTAACTCCATGGTAAAAAATAAGAAAGAAGCACTTGACTTAAAATTGATCATGGAGCAATCTATACCACTCAAAGTTCCAGTCGTTGCTGACATTGACCTTGGCAAAACTTGGTGCTAAACACTTTATGAATAATCCAATACTAGACAATGACATACCTACTAACGACGCTGTTCCTACTGGTGATTCTGTACCCAAATCTGAATTGGGAGAAATTACCATGTTGGCTCAGCAACTCAAAGACATCAACGATCAGATTGTTGAAACAGAGATTCAAGTCTCTACGCTCAAGGACAAACGAAAAACTGTAGCCGAAGAGTTGATTCCAGAGCTTATGGCAAAACACGGTCTTAAGCTACTACAACTAGATACTGGTGTTAAGATCAAAGTCGATGACTTTGTCGATGCACGTATCAAAGATCCAAACGTAGCCTTTGATTGGTTACGTGAGACTGGTAACGAAAGTATTATCAAGAATAAGATCGAACTTAACTTTGAACGCAACCAAGATACTCTCGCCCAAGAAATCATCAACAAACTTAAGAGAGAGCATAACATTGATGCAGATGTTAAGATCGCAATACACCATGCAACACTCAAATCCTTTTGTCGTGAGGCTCTCGAAAACGAGGAACTATCGGCATCTCTACCACGTGAAGCTTTCGGCATCTACGAAGGCAAGCGTGCAAAACTAACAAACTAAACCTAGAAAGAAGAACTAAGATATGGCGTTTGATATATCAACCGTAGCAGGACAAGGCACAGAGAACCTAGAAACAGGCTCAGCTATGCCGTTCATTAGGATCCTTCAAGATCTGTCCCCTCAACTGAAAAAACAAAAAGAAGAATACATTGAGGGTGCGGAGTCTGGAGACCTATACTTTGCAAAGACAAAAGAAGTCCTTGCAAGACCATTGGAAATCATTCCGTGTTACACACAATCCGTGTACACAGAGTGGGTTCCTCGCAATAAGGGTGGTGGCTTTGTAGCTACACATCCGCTAACAATAACAACAAACCCAGTATATGAGCGTGGTCGCGAACGTCAGTACGACGAGTGGCTAGGCGAAAACGAGTTACGTTTTACAACCTACTGGTTTGTGCTTGTAAAAATCGGTGAAGATTGGGACAAAGCAATTATCCCATTTACATCTTCGCAGTTACGTATTTCACGTAAGCTGGTGTCTGACATCAACCGATTCCGTTATGAAGATAAAAACATTGCTCCTCCATTGTTTGCCCAAAAGTGGACACTGGACACAGTTCTGGAAACAAGTAAAAACGGTGACGATTACTACAACTTCTCGTTCACTGGCAATACTGCTCTGGACTTCGACGCGGATGAAAATCTGTTGTCGATGGCTGCTGACAGCTACGCTGAGGCAGTCAGTACACCTATCCTCCAAACTGAAGCAACTCCTCAGTTGGTGGATTCACAAGGGTCAACAGATCCTTTCTAAATTAAAGTAGCCTTCTAGTTACATAACATAGCCCCTCACGTATTTGATTGCGTGAGGGGCTTCTTTAGCCCATGATTCCTTTAGCAGACTTAGCCCACAAATTTTATGAAGTGTTTAAATCCAATCCCAATGTATTTGGACAAACCACGCTAACAGGTAAGACACGTGACCGTGACGGTAAGCAAGATTCTAAGTCTTTTCTAGTTAAAAGCCCACTGACTCCAGAAATCTGGGAAGACCACCTCAAAGGCAACAGGTTAATTGGTTGCACACCAATCCTTGAGGACAACAAAGTTCAATGGGGCGCACTTGATGTAGATGTTTACCAAGACAATAACACAATCGAAACCCTGTTAGCCACAATTTTAAAAGACAGGCTACCCTTTATCCTATGCCGTTCCAAGTCTGGTGGTGCTCACATATACTTATTTATGTCCGAGCCTGTACCAGCTAAAAACATGATCGATAAACTTAAATCTTTTAGTGCATACTTCGGACAAGGTGTATGTGAGATCTATCCCAAGCAACCACGGATAGGCAACAGGAAGGACGACAGTAAGTATGGCAACTGGATCAACATGCCGTACAGCGGCAACCCAACGCTACAGTACGCAATTAAAGAAGACGGAGACGGATACAATCCACAGGAGTTCCTTGAACTTGTAGAACAAAAGAAACTAACCCAAGAAGCATTTAAGGCACTAAATGTTCCTAACACTTCAACTAAGGAACTGTTACCTGAAGGACCACCCTGTCTAAATTATATTTTTTCAAAGCGAATAAAAGAATCAGAGAATCGTAACATCACCTTATCCAACGTGGCGGTTTACCTCAAAAAAGCAGAACCATCTGAATGGAAAACTAAGCTTCACAAGTTTAACAAGATGTTTAGTGACCCACTTCCAGAACGTGAGGTAGATGTTATCGTAAAATCCTACGAGAAAAAAGATTACAAGTACCAATGCGCTCAGGAACCTCTTTGCCGATTCTGCGATGCAAAGCTGTGCGGTCAGCGTCGTCATGGTATCGGACAAGAAGAGTTCCTCCCTAACAACCGTTCCCTCATACAGTTGAAGAGTGACCCACCATTATGGTTTCTGACTCTTGACCATGAGGAAATACAACTAACTACAGAAGAGTTCGATAACTTCAACAAGTTTAACCAACGAGTTATGGAACGCCTTCTGTTCAAATACCCTGTCGTTAAACAAGAAGACTGGATCAAACAGCAGAACCTGCTCCTTAAAAATTGTGTACGTATTGAAGTACCGTTTGAGATGACTCCTGTAGGACAGCTTGTTGAGCATCTATCTATGTTTTGTTCTACAGCCAGCGAAGAACTGGAACACATCAAAAACGGACCAATCAAACAGGCTGACGGCTACTACCTGTTCCGTATGGTTGACCTCAAAGATTATCTTAATCAGCAACGATTCTCAGAGTTACCAGATAACAAGCTATTGTCCACGCTTAAACGTACACTCAAGGGTGAAACCAGCCGTGTACGCAGCGGCACTACGCAGGTACGTTGCTGGCGTATTCACGAGAACAACCTACACATGGACTCATCCCAACCCATGCCCAACCTAGAATCCGATGACCACTACTAACACAACAATTTTTGTAGCCAGTGCTGGAACTGGTAAGACCACCAAGCTCATGGGGCTTGTAGCCAACTGTCTGGAATCTGTACCACCAAATCAGATATGCTTTACTACGTTTACCAAAGCAGGGGCACAAGAAGCCATCAACAGAGCGTTGATACAAAACACCAACTTAAATGAGCAGGACTTCTCTGCGTTCAGTACACTGCACGCTCTATGTTTCCGTCGTATACCTCGCAAACAGATGCTTAACCTACAGGATTACAAGTTATTGGGTGAGCTAGTTGGTCGTCCAATGTCTGGTGCTTCGACTCTGTTTGACTACGCAGACACCGCATCATTTGTTGTGTCAGCAGGAGACAGACTACTACAGTATGATTCTTTGCTTAGGAACATGAAACAAACTCCTGCGGAGGTACTAGTAAACCAGATCAAAACAAAGTTTGTTCCTGATGATCTTGCTACCTTCTCTAAGCTGTATAGAAAGTTCCGAGAAGAAAAAAACAAGTACGACTTTACTGATCAACTTGAAACATTCTTACGACTAAAGATAAAGCTTGGCATTAAGTACCTGTTTGTAGATGAGGCACAAGACTTGTCACCCCTACAGTGGGACATCATTGACCTCATCAGTAGAGAAGCTGAACAAGTCTACATTGCTGGCGACGACAAACAGAGTATATATAAGTTCTCTGGTGGTGATCCCAAGTCTCTTATCCAGAAGAAAGGCAACCGCATCGTACTAGACACAACCTACCGACTGCCAAAGAAAGGCTTAGAGTACGCTGAACAAATCGCAAATCGTATAAGTGAGAAACAAGAGTACACAGTAGAGTGTAACCAAGATAACGAAGAAGGTGCTGTTCATAAGATTAGGTCTTTGAATGATCTGGATTTCAATAAAGGAACTTGGTTTTTGTTAGCACGGAACAAAGCATTGCTCAGTCTGTACGAACAGTACCTAGTCAAGAAGAAGATATTGTTTGTCTCTGGTGGTGCAACCTCGTTGTTCAAAGAAGAACAGATTTCTATGATTAAACTCTGGGAGAAATTACGCAGAGGTTACAAGTTTAAGGCATCCATACTCAAACGCCTGTACCGTGACTACTTGCCCAGCGGTAAGGTCGTAGCACGAGGTTCCAAGAACCTTATCGAGACAATGCCAGACAATGAAATGTTTAACAAAGATGATCTCATCGATAACTTTGGACTCAAGTCCATTGCAAAATGGGACAAGGTATTCAAACTACCTGACCTCACAAAACAAATCTTACTACAAGCAGAACTTGAAGGTAGGTTTGACAAGGCTACTCACCTTGAAGTAAACACCATCCACTCCTCAAAAGGTAGAGAGGCAGATAATGTGGTTATATTGCCAGATATGACCAGCACTAGTTACTACTCCTACCAGAAAGATCCAGATAACGAACATCGTGTGTTCTATGTAGCTGCTACACGAGCAAAGAAAAACCTTTACTTGCTTGCACCACACACTACAAGATTTTACCAACTTCCATGATATACAAAACACAACCACTTAACCACCAGAAAGAAGCAGTCAATCGTTTTAAAGATCAACATTATGGTGCTCTGTTTTGTGAGATGGGTACTGGTAAGACCAAGATTGTCTTGGACATTATCAAGAACTCCATGAAACGCTTCGACGTTATCGTCGTAGCACCCAATGGGCTGCACCACAACTGGAGCATCAATGAGATACCCAAGCACATGGACGATGTTCTTACCTACACTTGGAAAGGACCAATCAAATCCAAGAAAGGTAAACAAGAGTTCATCAGATTCTGCGTAGCTCAAGATAAATCTAGAATCATTCTAATTAACGTTGAAGCCTTACGTACAGCAGACGGTTTCAAGACAGCTACACAGTTCTTGGCATCATCACCCTACCTTGCCGAACGGCACATGGTAGTTGATGAATCCACTTGCATCAAAAATCCCAAAGCTTTGCAAACAAAGCGTGTGCTTGACCTCTCTGGTATGGTTGCACGTAAGTGGATACTCAACGGCACACCCATCACCCAGAGTCCACTAGACCTGTTTAGTCAGTGTAAGTTCCTAAGTAAAGACGCTCTGCCATACAAAACTTACACAGCGTTTAAACATGCCTTTGCTGTCGAGACTACAATGACTATGGGACACCGTAGCTTCCGTAAGATTGTAGGCTACCAGCATCTGGACGAGCTAACCAAGTTACTAGAACCGTTTAGCCTGCACATCAAGAAGAAAGACTGTCTCGATTTACCAGACAAAGTCTTTACCCAAGTTGCTGTATCACTGACTCTAGAGCAGTCAAAAATATATGAGGCTATGAAAGAGGACTGTCTGGCTCTGCTTGACAGCGGTGAACTGGTGACCAGTACAATGGCTCTGACACGTATCACAAAGTTACACCAGATACTTACAGGATTTGTTGTAACCGATGAAGGTACAGAGGTAGACATACCAAACAATCGTATCCCTGCACTTATGCAGATCGCAGAAACTACACAACCATTGGTAATCTTCTGTGCATACAGGCACAACGTCTCACAAATCGTAGAAGCTCTGTCCAAGAAGTTTCCAAAGGAACGTATCGTTCGTTTTACTGGTGATGAAACAGGCAACACACGCAACGTTGCTGTCGAAGCATTTCAAAATGGTGATGCTGACTTTTTTGTAGCCACATCTGCTGCTGCCAAAGGTTTGACACTACACCGTGCATCTACCATGATTTATTACTCTAACAATTACAGCCTTGAGACACGCTTACAAAGTCAGGATCGTATCCACCGTATTGGGCAAAACCAGAAGTGTACCTACATCGACCTTGTTGTACCAACTAGTGTTGACGGAGCAATCTTAAAACGTCTTGAACAGAAAAAAGAATTATCCAGCATGGTGCTGGATGACCTTATTGAAATAATCAAATGAGCATACCAGCCACCAACCGATCTATGTTTAACCAATCCGAAACTCAAATCCTTGAACGAGGATTGCGTACTATGAGTTTAGCTTGCGACGCACTAAGCGACCAGAACGAATCCTTAAAAGAAGAAAACAAAGAACTTCTGGGAGCTTTGAACAGTCTCAAAGAAGAAATATTAGCTAATGGGTCATGAAGAAAAAAATAGACATAGTAAGAGAGTATATTGAAAAATATCCTGAACACGGCAACAGAACCATTGCCCAACTTATCTGCAAAGAACGTCCTAATCTTCATCCAACACTAGAAGCTGCTCGTAATGCGGTGCGTTATGCTCGCGGCAATCTTAGTAAAGCCACTAGACACTGTGCAAAAGAACAACATCGTAGACCAAATGGAAAGGCTGGGGAGTATAAGATACCTAAGTCGCTCACTTCTAAGCGTCGTATTATACGCCTCCCTGACGGCATTACTCTTCTACTGTCTGACATCCATCTTCCTTATCATGACGTCGATGCATTAGAGTGTGCACTGTCTCATAACAAAAATCCAACCAACATAGTGTTGAATGGAGATACTGTAGACTTCTACGCCACTAGTCGTTGGGAAACCGACCCAGATGCCAGAGACTTGGCTGGTGAGTTACAGGCAAGCCGTCAGTTTCTTATGCACCTGCGTGAGCGGTTCCCAGAAGCCAACATCTTCTTTAAGATTGGTAACCACGAAGAACGTTGGGAAAAGTTCCTATGGCGTAAGGCTCCAGAATTATGCGGTGTACCAGACTTTAAGTTAGAAAAGCTACTCCGCTTTGCGGATCTTGACATCCAAGAAGTTGGTGGACGACAAATGATGAAGGCTGGTGGACTCTGGATACTTCACGGTCATGAATTTTTTAATACCTTCGACCCAGTAAACTTCGCTCGTACCCTGCAAGTCAAGACTGGTGTTTGTGCTATCGCTGGTCATAAACATAAAACCAGTCAGCACTCCGTCAAGAACATGGACAGCGACACTGTCGCTTGCTGGTCGGTTGGTTGCCTCTGCGATCTTGAACCCGATTATATGCCCGTCAACCAATGGAATCTAGGCTTTGCTGAGATTACGCACAAGGGCAAAAAGTTCGAGGTCAACAACTATCGTATCATTGATGGCGTTGCGCACCGCTAGTTACCGATAGCAAAAAAAGTGTGGCTTGAAGGATTTGTCTGCGCTTGTGTTTTACTAAAAGCAAAACTACTTGCTGTTATACTTGTAACCTTACCATCGTTAAAATTTACTGATTGGTTATTTACTATAACAGTAAAACACGCATTGGGAAAAGCAGTAGCAAATGTTACAGTATAGTCAGTACCTGTCCCAGAACCAAAACCTACTATACTAAATGTACCTGATTTTATTATAACTGGACTAGCTGTTGTATTACCCAATGTAATTGTTTTGGCAGTTACACTAACATCACCATCACCAGTGGTGTTATCATCTGCTATAACGGGCGTAGCACTTGTTGTGTTAGCTGCTGGTAAGTTTGCTACAGTCGTATCAATAGCAGCACGAACTGTTGCACCCGAAACAAGACCTGCTTCATTTGCAACTACGCTGTTATTTGGAGCATCATCTACAATGTCCAGTAAATTGTCTACCTCAACCCCAGTTTTACTTAGTGTATAATTAGCCATTATTAAAATCCAGCATCAGCCAACGCGATAAAAAAAGGTGTAACAAGTTGTAAAGTAAGAGATGCATAGCCCCAATTTACTTGATCACTGCTGTTATAACGACGTACATCAGCAACAAGACGGTCGCCAGCCGAAAGACTAATTAAGTTTGATTTGCCTCTGGTATACAACCAAGTTGTGCTATTTGGGTAAACACTGCCAGAAGCATTAGATTCAGCAAAAACTGATCCATTACGTTTGTACCTAATTCTTGTATCTCCATTGTTTACCCTATAGCCAGCATTATCATCTCTAGCATATTGTTGCCAAGTCATGACGTATGACCCAGAACTTGGGACAATCGCTTCACCTCCTGTGTTTATAGTCATACCTCCAGTTGACGCAGTAAACCCCATAGTCGGTCCAGAGCTAGAAGAATAATCATCACGACCATACTCAGAATTTGGTTGTGTTGCCGTGTATGTCGCCGTATAAAGTGCGTTGGCAGAAGACGTGGCAAAAGCTTTTACAGCAGCACATGTTGGTATAGTTGTGTTATTGTCTGGGAACGTTACGCCAGAAGTGACTAAAGTACCAGGCGAAAAGTTACCAGTAGTTAAACCATTTATAGCAGTAAAAACAGCAGCACTCTGAATCATGTTCGGGCTGTCTTCAACAGTGGTCTCAGCGTTCTGGACTTTGCCTATAGCAGAGTCAATCTGAGGACCTGTAAAAGCTAGATCGTAATTAGCCATTTAGCACTTCCACTTTCTAAGGGCAAGAGCCTTGCGAGTAGGACGACCCTTGCTGTCTTTCATTGGTCCCTTAACACCACTCATACGAGCACAGAAAGATTTACGTCGTTTCGCAGCCTTAGAGCCACGTTTTACCTTACCAGTTACAGGAGCCTTTAGATTAGCTCCTTCCTTGGCTTTAAAGTAACGACGACCAGCAGCCGTCAGCCCACCTGTTTTACTTTTGTGTTCTTTTCGCACGGAATTTACGAGATCGGTTGGTCGATTTGTTTGTTATTCTAAGATTAGAGCGAGAGTTATTATTAGGGTTTCTGTCCTTGTGGTCAATATCTTTCCCGTTCAAAGCGGATTTACCTTTCTCACGAACCATCATACGTCGAGCTTTGTTACGTCCAGCCCTGCGTATCTTTTGCTTCGACTTGCTGTGGTAGTTGTCGTATTCGCTGCGGTAGTTGCGTGCCATTACTTATTTTTTCGAACTGCTTTGACTCTCCGAGGAGCACCTGCTGGTTGACCAATCTTCTTCTTCTGTGAGATCCGAGACCGTTTCTGACTTTCGGACATCTCGGAGGCAGTGACAGGGGTTTTTGAGCTTACACGCTTGGATGGTCTGCAATAAGGCGTTCCTCGCTTTTCGCCCTTTTGTCGTCCACAGGGCTTGCCTGATCGGACATCGACCCACTTTTCTTTGAACCATCTTTTTAGAGACGCTCCAGCTTTTGTCTTCCGCACAGCCATGCACTTACCTCTTCGCTTTCATCTTCTTGCCTCCAGTGCCATAGTTAGCAGCACCTACCTTGCGACACTTAGCAATAGCTCCGCCTGCATACGCAGAAGGGAATACACGATAACGAGCCTTGACCTTTTTATAGCAAGCGTCCTTCGCCATCTTATTTACCGTATTTTACTTTTACGCCTTTTTTCTTGGCTTCAGCTTTTGCTTTAGCCATACCTTTGGCGGTGTATTTGAACTTTTTACCATTTACGTTGGGCATAATATTATTTCTCCTTATTTTTGTTGTGGAAGTCAAAGAGGACTTTGACCTTTTCTGTTAATGTTTCGATGTTGTAATGCATCTTAGCTAGTATTATTACGAGTCCAATG
>MDTB01179372.1_pt1 | contig 11399 bp, 8 predicted proteins | sample 811161 | NCBI WGS metagenome assembly MDTB01 (sample SAMN05326650, study PRJNA326480) | marine metagenome | isolation source: seawater | place: Mediterranean Sea | collected 2009
GGTTAATGTTATTAACCTATGCTGCAATTCAACCGCGTCAAGCCAGCCGGAAACAACGTCTTCAGGATCACTTTCGGGGCGGACAAAAATTAACATACGCGCATCGGGTAATTGCTCCAGCCGCGTCATGAGATTTTCATATCCTATACTTATCAAATGCCCCTTAAGACCGCCACTGTCAAGGGGTGCATTGTGAGAAATTGCATCTACAATTGCGTCACGAAGATATTTTAAGTCATCCGTAACGAAATCAAGCTTTTCTAACTGACTTAAATGCCCGGAAAGCTGGCTTGAATGTCTTATAAAAGCCAGCACAATCATCGCTTCACGTGGAGGGAGCATTACCGCACCACTTGCCAATGCTGAACGCCGAGCCTCGGCGGAAGCCCCGGATTTAAATTTATAATATTTACCACCGCCTCTTTGCCGGGAATAACCACCCCCATAATTTGAACCGTAAGATTGTCCTCCATTGGCTTGAGGGCCACGATTGGCGGGGGCAAAGAGCGCATCTAGACGTTTTTTTATCTCTTCACCATAGAATTTTCGAACGTCAATATGCTCAATTTGCCTCACAGCTTTTCTCAACCTGTCAGAGAAAGCCGCCCGTCTTTCAGGGGTATCGTAGGGTGCATAAGCAAGTTCACGCTCCCAAAGCATATCAATGAGACTATTGGCGCGTTCGAGTACATTATTAAAAGCCTCGGCTCCCCCTTCCCTGACCAAGTCATCAGGGTCTTTACCTTGTGGCAAAACAGCGAAACGCAGAGAATATCCGGGTTTTAAAAGCGGTAAAGCACGATCAATGACCCGATAAGCAGCACGTAAACCCGCCTCATCACCATCAAGACACAGAACAGGTTCTTGAACCAGTCGCCAAAGCAGGGATATTTGCTCCTCCGTCACCGCTGTACCAAGCGACGCAACGGCATTATTAAATCCCCCTCGCGCGAGACCGATGACATCCATATAACCTTCAACAACAAGAAGTGTTTTGGTGTCAAAAGCTGACTGACGCGCCTTCGCGAAGTTGTATAAAGTTCGTCCTTTATGGAACAGCGGCGTCTCAGGGGAATTGAGGTATTTGGCAGGAACTGAGGCTTCAAGCGCCCGACCGCCAAAGGCAATGACCCGATCCCGCGAGTCTGTTATTGGAAATATCACCCGATTACGGAATCGGTCAATTAGGTCGCTTCGACCCTCCGGCTGTAGAGCTAATCCTGCTTCTATAATATCTTTATCGGAAACACCCTGATCTCTGAGGTGCTTAACCAGGCCTACACGATCTCCCGGCGCATAACCTAGTCCAAATGATTGGATAAGCGTGTCTTCCAAACCTCTTTTGATAAGATAATCAAATGCCCCACGACCCGCCGCACCGCCAAGACGCGTCTTGAAGTAAACCGAAGCCATTTCACAAATATCAATGAGAGAGGCATTCTTTTCTTCCTTTTCCACCATGCGTGGGTCTTGCGCAGGGACTTGTATACCTGCCCGCGCTGCAAGGCGTTCTACCGCTTCAGGAAAGCCCAAGCCCTCTGTCTCCATCAGAAAGTCAAATACGGTTCCATGCTTACCTGTTGAAAAACAATGATAAAATTGCTTTTCATCATTCACTGTGAAAGATGGCGTACGTTCATTTTTAAAAGGGCTAAGTCCGACAAACTCTCGGCCACGCCGGGTAAGCTTAACCTTCTGCCCGACAATATCCGAGACGGAAACACGATTTTTGATTTCCTCAATTAAGCTTCTCGGATAGGCCATCAGTCTACCTTACTGTCAGAGACCTGACGCGTCAGTAGTAAATTCTTGTTGAAATGGATCTCCCGCATAAGAACTGGGGAAAACTCTCTAGCCAAGCAGATCTTTGACAATGCTACTAACCTTGCCAAAATCCATCTGACCGGTGTAACGCGCTTTTAACTCACCCATTACGCGGCCCATATCTTTTAAACCGCTAGCTTCAGTTTCTTTGATAACACTTTCAACGGCGGCACGTGATTCATCTTCATCAAGTTGTCGAGGCAAGAACCCCTTAATGATTTCGATCTCTTCAAGCTCTTGATCTAAAAGTTCCTGCCGATTAGCTTGCTTATATGTCTCTGCCGACTCAACCCGTTGCTTAACCATTTTGGAGAGGATTTCGAGTATCTCGTCATCCGAGACACCTTCAGTATTATCACTGCTCCGCGCGGCAATATCTCTGTCTTTAATAGCAGCATTGATAAGGCGAAGCGTTGAGCTTTTCCTGCTGTTTTTGGCCTTTACGGCCTCTTTCAAAGCTTCATTGATTTGATCACGCATAAAACACCTTAATAGTTTTTAAAACCTACTTATGAACCACTTTTTTATAGCTAGGCTGTAAGCTGGCGGAAAATACTTCAAAGCTTGTATTCATGCAACGATTATCCTCAGGCTTTTTCATCAAATCGCTCGACGCCTTATGAACTGCAGGAGAGAATCGTGTCAAATAGTTGCAGATACGGATTAATTATCAGTTAAAAACATGCTTTGGGTACATCAGAAATTTTTAATTCACATTTGTTTTCTATTACTTATGAATTTTAAGATTTCCTCCTTGACCCGACCTCTTGTTTTAATTAATTTCCCGTCAATTTGCTGGTGCTCTATCAGTCAATTGTCAAAATTTTGAGCCCGCGTAAAACTCAATTCGAGGATAATATGCAAAATATTAAAGCCCCTTTTATAAAAATTAAAATCATATATTCCGGCTTTTTTATTACCTATCCTTTCCTTATTTTACCCATGTTTTTGACTGCAAACGCAAACTGATGGCGGGCTGGGAAACACGAAAACCCACAGGGGTTCTTGTTCTCCCAGATGGCACATCTATTTTTGGATTCGGCATTGGAGCCGTTGGCGCAGTTGCCGGTGAGGTATGCTTTAATACCGCTATTACCGGCTATCAAGAAATCCTCACAGATCCATCTTATTCTGGTCAGATCGTAACTTTTACCTTCCCTCATATTGGTAATGTCGGCACCAATAGCGATGACACTGAAATAACCAATACAAATTATGAAGACGCAGCTCTTGGGTTGATTATACGCGAAGACATAACCCTGCCTGCAAATTATAGAAGCGTTTCGAATCTTAATGACTGGCTAAGCGCACGCAATCTTATCGGTCTAAGCGGCGTTGATACGCGGTCATTGACCAGCCATATCCGCGAAAATGGGATGTTTAATGCAGTTATCGCCCATGCCATGGACGGCAATTTTGATATGGCAGCATTGCAGACAAAAGCAAAAGAATTTTCAGGTCTAGAGGGTCTGGATTTAGCTATTAATGTTGCTACACAAACAAACTACGAAAATAATCAAGGCCGATGGAGTTGGGGGAATGGTTTTGTTACATCCGAAACACCAAAGCACGTGGTTGCCCTTGATTATGGCTTAAAGAAAAATATTCTGCGATGCCTCTCCTCTGCCGGCTGTCGCGTAACAGTATTGCCCGGCAACAGTTCTGCAGAGGATGTGCTAGAGTATAACCCTGATGGTATATTTCTATCCAATGGTCCCGGTGACCCGGCAGCTACAGGCAGCTATGCTGTGCCGGAAATACAAAAACTCGTCGCTAGCGGCAAGCCTATCTTTGGCATCTGCCTCGGACACCAAATGCTCGCGCTCGCGCTAGGAGCAAAAACCGAGAAAATGCAGCAAGGTCATCATGGCGCCAACCACCCCGTCAAAGACTTAACAACTGACAAAGTTGAAATTACATCTATGAATCATGGCTTTACAGTCAACAGAGATAGCCTACCCGACAGTGTTGTAGAGACACATGTCAGCCTTTTTGACGGCACCAATTGTGGTATTTCACTCAAGGATAAACCGGTTTTCTCTGTGCAGTATCATCCAGAGGCCTCGCCTGGGCCACAGGATAGTCATTATATTTTTGACCGTTTCGTAGCGGCTATGGGAACCTGAGAATGCCGAAACGATCAGACATAAAATCAATTCTTATGATAGGCGCAGGGCCGATTGTTATCGGGCAAGCATGCGAATTCGATTATTCAGGCACTCAAGCCTGTAAAGCGCTCAAAGAAGAAGGCTATCGCGTCATTCTTATTAACTCCAATCCGGCCACCATTATGACGGATCCTGAGTTAGCAGATGCTACCTATATTGAACCCATCACGCCCAATATGGTCACGCGTATTATAGAAATTGAAAAACCGGATGCTCTCCTCCCGACAATGGGTGGTCAGACTGCTTTGAATACCGCTATTGCCCTCGCTGAACGTGGCGTTCTGGAAAAACATAATGTGCAACTTATTGGTGCGGATTTGGAGGCGATTAACAAAGCCGAAGATAGACTTTTATTCCGTGAAGCAATGGAAAAAATCGGCCTGGAAAGCCCACGCTCAAAAGTAGTTAAAACAGTTGAAGAGGCCCTTAACAATATTGATGCTGTTGGCTTACCGACTATTATACGTCCCTCTTTTACAATGGGGGGAACGGGCGGCGGCGTTGCTTATAACCGCGAAGAGTTTGTCCAAATTGTTGAACAAGGCCTCGAAGCCTCCCCCGTCACGGAAGTCCTGATTGAAGAAAGCATTATCGGCTGGAAAGAATATGAGATGGAAGTTGTGCGCGACAAGGCGGATAACTGCATCATTATTTGTTCTATCGAAAATGTTGACCCGATGGGTGTGCATACAGGGGATAGCATTACAGTTGCTCCGGCACTGACACTGACCGACAGAGAATATCAAATCATGCGCAATGCCTCGATTGCCGTCTTAAGAGAAATCGGTGTTGAAACGGGTGGCTCAAATGTGCAATTCGCAATTAATCCAGTGGATGGTCGGTTAGTTATTATCGAGATGAACCCAAGAGTTTCGCGTTCTTCAGCGCTAGCCTCCAAGGCCACTGGTTTTCCGATTGCCAAAATCGCCGCAAAGCTTGCTGTCGGCTATACACTTGATGAATTAAGTAATGACATTACAGGCATTACCCCGGCGAGCTTTGAACCAACTATTGATTATGTCGTAACCAAAATCCCGCGCTTCGCATTTGAGAAATTTCCAGGCTCTGAGCCGGTACTTACCACTGCCATGAAATCGGTAGGCGAAAGCATGGCAATTGGGCGGTGCTTTGAGGAATCTTTGCAAAAAGCATTACGCTCACTTGAAACAGGTCTAACAGGCTTAAACGAAAAACTCATAGACGCGACAACAGATCAATTACACGCCGCACTTAAAACGCCAACACCCGATAGGCTCCTTCATATTGCCGATGCCTTGCGTGCCGATATGAGCGAGGAAGAAATTTGTACGCTCTCCGGCTTTAACCCTTGGTTTGTAGCACGGCTTAAAAATATTATAGATATGGAAGCCAAAATCAGAAAATTCGGACTTCCGAAGGATATAGATAATTTTCGCTCTCTTAAAAAGCTGGGGTTGTCAGACTGCCGCCTTGCGGAACTGACCGGTACAAGCGAAATTGACGTTCGTAATGCGAGACACGCCCTAGATTTAAGACCAAAATTCAGAAGAATTGACACTTGTGCGGCTGAATTTGCTGCTCAAACTCCATATCTGTATTCTAGTTACGAAACCATATCTCCATTCGACAATCAGAATGAAGCCGAGCCGTCTTCAGGAACTAAGGCGGTAATTCTTGGTGGAGGCCCTAACCGCATTGGTCAGGGTATCGAGTTTGACTATTGTTGTTGCCATGCGGCCTATGCCATGGGTGATATTGAGATTGAAAGCATCATGGTTAACTGTAATCCTGAAACAGTTTCCACCGATTATGACACATCTGACCGCTTGTATTTCGAGCCACTCACCGAAGAAGATGTTCTGGAAATTCTGCATTGTGAGCAATCTCAAGGCGAATTAGCAGGTGTAATTGTTCAATTTGGCGGGCAAACCCCTCTCAAGCTTTCTCAAGCACTTGAAGAAAACAAAATTCCTATACTCGGCACTTCTCCCGATGCAATTGACTTAGCGGAAGACCGAGACAGATTTAAAGATTTGCTAGATCGCTTGTCGCTCAAACAGCCGCCCAACGGAATTGCCCGTAGCGCGACACAAGCACATGAGATTGTTAAGCAAATCGGCTTTCCCGTCGTTATTCGTCCATCTTATGTGCTTGGTGGACGCGCAATGGAAATCGTTCATACCGAGGAACAGCTTGAAAGATATATTCGTGAGGCCGTGGTAGTCTCAGGTGACAGCCCGGTTCTGATTGACGGCTATTTGCGCGATGCATCTGAAGTCGATGTTGATGTGCTGTGCGATGGAAAAGACGTCTATGTTGCTGGTATCCTAGAACATATTGAAGAAGCTGGCGTTCACTCTGGGGATAGTGCCTGCTCCATGCCACCACATTCTCTCCCGCCAGAAATCATTGAAGAATTGGGACGACAGGCATCAGAAATGGCTTTAGCGCTGAATGTTATTGGTTTGATGAATGTTCAATTTGCCGTCAAAGACTCTGTGATTTATGTGATTGAAGTCAATCCTCGCGCTAGTCGGACGGTGCCTTTTGTAGCTAAAGTTTTAGGACAGCCAATTGCCCGTATCGCCGCAAAAATTATGGCCGGCAAAAAGCTCTCGGACTTCAATCTGGCAACACCTAAGTTTGAGCATATTGCCGTAAAAGAAGCCGTTTTCCCATTTGGGCGATTCCCTGGCGTAGACACAATACTTGGACCCGAAATGCGTTCAACCGGCGAAGTGATGGGGCTGGATACGAATTTTGCGACCGCCTTTGCCAAAAGCCAAATTGGTAGCGGTACGGTTTTACCTATTGAGGGGACAGCTTTTATCTCCGTCAGAAATGACGATAAAAGTAAAATTGTGCCGTTGGCAGCAGAATTTCTTGAGCTTGGGTTTAAGATTTTGGCAACCTCTGGCACTTGCAAATTACTGGAGGATAATGGTCTCTCCGTTACGCAAGTGAATAAAGTGCTTGAAGGTCGACCCCATATTGTTGACGCCATGAAAGACGCCACAGTTGAACTGGTCATCAACACGACTGAAGGTGAGCAATCATTGGCTGACAGTAAATCCATCAGACGAACTGCACTTGAAATGAAAATTCCTTATTTCACAACTATTGCGGCAGCAGAGGCTGCAATTTCAGGAATTAAGGCTGTTCGCGCTGGCCCACTTGATGTCCGAAGTCTGCAGGATTACACCGCTAATATTACATAAAGAGTTGACCTGAATGGGCTTTATGTCCGAACATTATATCTAGAATATTCGCGGAGAGGTTTTTGGCTTTCCGTTTCGATAAAAAGGATCTGTGTCATGGAAAAAGTACCAATGACAGAAGGTAGCTATCAAAAACTTGATGAAGAAATTAAGCTTCTCAAGGGTCCTGAGCGCCAGCGAATCATCAAGGCTATTGCAGAGGCGCGTGAGCATGGTGATTTGTCTGAAAATGCCGAATATCATGCGGCAAAAGAACAGCAAAGCCACAATGAAGGCCGTATTCTTGAACTAGAGGATATGCTGAATCGTGCCGAAATTATCGATATCAGTTCCCTGTCAGGTGACAGCGTCAAATTTGGCGCTACAGTAAGCCTTGTTGATGAGGATACTGATGAAGAAATGACTTATCAGATTGTCGGGGATTATGAGGCAAATGTTGAAGAAGGCCGAATTTCAATATCCTCCCCTATCGCCCGCGGACTAATTGGAAAAGAAACCGGTGACAGCGTTGAAGTCAGAACCCCCGGTGGAAGCAAATTTTACGAAATTCTTGACGTTAAATTTATCTAGCTCTTCATAAATAAGCATAAAACCTCACAGGTGACATAATCAGGTCTTAGAGAGGTACACCGGGTTGTTTTTTGGTCTGGCGTATGGTCAAAGATGTTTTGACATTTGCAACATTTGGCGCGGGTGTAAGTTTTTGGGTTAGAAACATTTGGAATGATGACAAATCTTCAGAGACACATTTTAGTATAAAATCAATATCTCCATTTAACATATGGCATTCGCGGACTTCTGGCCAACTCCTCACAAGTTCTTCAAAAGCTTGCAAGTCTTTATCTGCCTGACTATGAAGGCCCACCATGGCAAAAACTGTCACAGTAAAGCCCAATTTAGCGGAATCGACATCGGCGTGATACCCCGTCAGATAACCAGCTTTTTCAAGCGCCCGCACTCTTCGTAAACAAGGTGGGGCAGAAATCCCGACTTTTTCAGCCAAATCGACATTGGTCATTCGTCCATCAGACTGTAAAGCGGAGATAATTTTAATATCTATTCTATCGAGTTCTTTTTTCATAATGCCGAGAGGTTAAAAGAGGATACGTCCATTGTAATTTTATTACCTTTTAGCGCAAGATTTTTTCTTAGTTAAGTTTTAACCATCTAATTTGTCCAAAAACTTTTTGAGTCAATTTTTTATCTTGACCATATGTTGGGATTCTAAGCATAAGAAGACATGTCAGATTCTATACATTCAAAAGTTTTAATCATTGGTTCCGGCCCTGCCGGTTACACAGCTGCCGTTTATGCAGCCAGAGCTATGCTTTCACCTGTTTTAGTGCGTGGCCTTCAACCAGGTGGTCAGCTCACAATTACAACAGATGTCGAAAACTACCCCGGATTTGCCGAGGCTATTCAAGGCCCTTGGCTAATGGAACAGATGGAAGCGCAGGCCGCCCATGTAGGAACAGAGATTATCTCCGATATCATTACAGATGCGGATTTGAAAGCATCGCCCTTCTCATTTAAAGGCGATAGTGGGGCAACCTATACAGCTGATACAGTAATTATTGCCACTGGCGCTCAAGCAAAATGGCTCGGACTGGACTCAGAAGACAAGTTTCAGGGCTTTGGCGTATCCGCATGCGCCACGTGTGACGGATTTTTCTACAGAGACAAAAAAGTAGTCGTTGTCGGCGGTGGTAACACCGCCGTAGAAGAAGCACTGTTTCTGACAAATTTTGCTTCCGAAGTAACCTTGATACATAGACGGGATACCCTACGCTGTGAAAAAATCCTTGAACAACGTTTACTGGCACACGAAAAAGTCAAGGTTTTATGGGACACTGAAATTGACGAGATTACCGGCACAGAAGAACCATTAGGCGTCACGGGTGCGCGCTTAAAAAATACCAAGACGGGTGCACTATCGGAGATTGAAGCTGAGGGGGTTTTTGTTGCCATTGGTCATGCCCCGGCAACAGAGCTGTTTACGGAACAGCTTGAGACCAAACAAGGTGGCTATCTCATCACCTCTCCTGACAGTACAGCAACATCTATCCCGGGCATTTATGCTGCGGGCGATGTTGCCGATGATATTTATCGTCAGGCTGTTACTGCTGCTGGTATGGGCTGTATGGCAGCTCTTGAAGCAGAGAAATATTTGGCAGAAAAAGAAGCTGTCTAGAATTTTAGACGATTAGCTTATTTCAAGTTCGTCAAAAACTTCTGTCATCATACGACGCGCTTCAAGTGCTTTAGGCCAGCCAACATATATCGAAATATGCATCATCATTTCTTCAGCTTCAATACGGCTTACTCCCTGATGTACGAGACCTCTGAGGTGAACTTTAAGCTCCGTTTCATGCTCCTGAACAGCCAACACAATACAAGTTATCACCGAACGATCGCGAAGACCGAGGCCCGGTCTTGACCAGATATCGGCATAAGCAGTGGCCATAACCATATCTGACAATACGCCATTCTTTTGCCCTTCAGCGGGTCTTTCCCCGAATACGTGCTCTGCGACCTGCCATCCTTTTTCGACACGATCTTTAAAATCTTCTTCACTCATATTGTGAGCCTATTTAATTATTAATTTTTTAAGGACGCACAAAAACGCTGAATACGCGAACAGGCCTCATTCAAATTCTCATCAGAGGTGGCGTAGCTGATGCGAAAATGGGGTGACAAACCAAATGCAGCCCCATGAACAACCGCCACCCCTTCGGCTTCCAACAAGGCGGTGGCAAAGTCTTCGTCATTTTCGATTACTCTACCTTCTGGCGTTGATTTCCCAACACATCCCGAACAAGACGGATAAACATAAAAAGCGCCTTCAGGCGTCAGGCAATTAATACCCTCTGCCTGATTAAGCATATCTACCACCATATCACGGCGTGTTTTGAAAACGGCATTACGTTCAGCAATATAGTCCTGCGGCCCGTTGAGCGCTTCAACAGCAGCCCACTGGCTAATTGAGGTTGGGTTGGAGGTGGACTGGGACTGAATTTTGGTCATGGCCTTAATCAATTGCACCGGTCCGGCGCAATAACCAATCCGCCAGCCTGTCATAGCATAAGCTTTTGAGACACCATTCATGGTTAAGGTTCTGTCATAAAGGGAGGGCTCTATCTGTGCGGGTGTCGCAAAGGTGAAATCATCATAAACAAGATGTTCATACATATCATCGGTCAGAATCCAGACATCGGGATAGCGAACTAAAACATCTGTTAATTTTTTCAACTCATCTGCCGTATAGGCAGCACCTGAAGGGTTGGAAGGTGAATTAAAAATGAACCACTTGGTTTTGTCGTTAATCGCTGCCTCAAGAATCTCGGGCTGGAGTTTAAAGCCATCCTCGGCTTTAGCTTCAATAATTACAGATGTCCCACCTGCAAGGCTGACCATATCTGGATAACTCACCCAATAGGGTGCCGGGATAATAACCTCGTCACCAGGGTTTAATGTCGCCATAAACGCATCATAAATGACAGGCTTCCCCCCTGGCGCCACAAAACATTGATCCTGAGTATAACTAAGGTTATTATCCCGCTTAAACTTTTCACATATAGCTTCCTTTAACTCAGCAATGCCATTTACGGCTGTGTATTTTGTTTCACCGCGATTAATCGCTTCTACTGCCGCCTGTTTAATATTATCCGGCGTATCGAAGTCAGGTTCACCTGCACTCAGTCCGATGACATCAACACCAGAAGCACGTAATTCCCTTGCCTTGTCAGAGATCGCAATGGTTGCAGAAGGCTTAACGCGTGACAGAGTTTCAGAAAGAAAAGATGAACCGGACATAAATTACTCCTAGAGGAAGGCTTGAAGGAAACACCACAAGAAGACAAATTACGCCCACAACCTACAAAATACAAGCAAGCTTTAGTGAACCTAAAAAAACGTTGCTAGGTTTGGTTACTGGGCCGTGTCGTCATCAGAAAGCAAACGCGGCAAGTGCCAGAAGAGCAACAGACCGAATATAATCATTCGAATAACATCACTTATGATTTCAGAATTAAGAGGACGAACTTCACGGCGCAAAAAGGCATTTGCGCCCTCTTCCTCTGAAAGAAGCTCATCAAGTCGGGCCATATCGGACGCAATTAAGTCAGGGAATACAGTCGTAATAGCAAAACTTAAAAGATCTACTGCTGTTACACCCACAACAATCATGCTGACTGTCGAGATAATCGCAAAA
>MDTB01185781.1_pt1 | contig 11399 bp, 10 predicted proteins | sample 811161 | NCBI WGS metagenome assembly MDTB01 (sample SAMN05326650, study PRJNA326480) | marine metagenome | isolation source: seawater | place: Mediterranean Sea | collected 2009
ATGATCGGCCCTGGAACAGGGATCGCACCGTTCCGTGCCTTTATGCAGCAGCGTAATGCCGATGATGCAGAAGGCAAAAACTGGTTGTTTTTCGGTAACCGCAACTACCGAGACGACTTCTTGTATCAGGCCGAATGGATTGAATACCGCGACCATGAATTGTTAAACAAATTCTCCCTAGCCTGGTCTCGCGATGGAGAGAAAAAAGTCTACGTGCAGGACAAGATCCGTGAGGAAGCTGATGAGTTCTGGAGATGGTTAGAACAAGGCGCCCACATCTACGTCTGTGGTGATGCCTCTCGTATGGCAAAAGATGTCGAAAAGGCAATCCTCGAAGTGATTGCCAAACAAGGTGGCAAAGACGAAGACGATGCTATCGAATACCTGAACGAGCTCCGAGAGGCAGATAGATATCAACGCGATGTCTATTAGCAACTGAACCAACTAGATAAAAGGAAAAAACATGAGCGCAACTGACAAAGCACAAAAGCACAACAAAGATGCTCCCGAGCTGGTCGTTCCAGGCAAACTTGCCGACAACGAGCGTTTAAAGGATGAAAGCAACTACCTGCGTGGAACCATTACGGGTGACCTCTCAGACGAAATAAGTGGCGGCTTCCGTGGCGACAACTTTCAACTAATTAGATTTCATGGCATGTATGCCCAGGATGACCGTGACATCCGGCCTGATCTTGTAGCTAGGAAACTCGAACCTCGGAAAAATGTCATGCTTCGCTGTCGCCTTCCAGGAGGTATCATCAGTCCCAAACAATGGCTCGGCATCGATAAATTCGCCACCGAAAGTACCGACTATGGAAGTATTCGCATCACCAACCGCCAAACCTTTCAGTTCCACGGCGTTTTAAAGGAAAGCGTCAAGCCTATGCACCAATGGTTAAATCAGCTAGGTCTTGATTCGCTCGCAACGGCAGGAGACGTGAACCGTAATGTGCTCTGCACCTCCAATCCCGTGGAGTCTCAGTTGCAAAAAGAGGCTTATGAGTGGGCAAAGAAACTTTCAGAACATCTCCTACCTAAGACCCGTGCCTATGCGGAGATCTGGTTGGACAAAGAAAAGCAGTTCTCAACCGAAGATAACGAGCCCATTCTTGGAAAGACCTACCTGCCTAGAAAGTTCAAAACAACCGTTATTATTCCGCCACACAATGATGTAGACATGCACGCGAATGATATGAACTTCGTGGCAATCGCGGACAAAACCGGAAAGAAGCTGATTGGATTCAATGCAGTGGTTGGAGGAGGGCTTTCTTTTACCCATGGAATGAAAACTACCTTCCCGACTACAGCCCACGATCTCGGATACATACCAGTAGAAAAGTTACTTGATTGCGCAGAAGCAATCGTCTCCTTGCAGAGAGATTGGGGCAACCGAGTTGATAGAACTAACGCAAAGACTCGCTACACAATCGCACGTGTCGGTTTAGAAATATTCAAAGCAGAAGTCGAACGCCGGATGGAATACGACTTCGAAGCCATGCGCCCCTACGAGCTGACAGAGAGAGGTGACCGTATTGGCTGGATAAAAGGAGAGGAAGGCCTTCACCACCTCACCTTGTTTATCGAAAACGGTCGTCTTCTAGGCAAAAAGAAAGAAGGAGCAGCTGAAATTGCTCGCATTCACAAAGGTGATTTCCGTCTTACCGCAAATCAGAACCTCATTGTTGCAGGTGCTGCAGAAGAAGACAAAGCAGCAATCGAAGACATTGCAAAAGCTCACGGCTTGATAGCTGACACAACCGAGCAACGCCAGCGAGCTATGGCTTGTGTCTCTCTTCCTACCTGCCCTCTTGCCATGGCAGAAGCCGAAAGATACCTACCCACCTTCGTCGACGAGATCGAGACCATGCTCAAGAAGCACAAGTTAAAGAGCGAATATATCATCACTCGTATAGCCGGATGCCCAAATGGTTGTGGTCGGGCAATGCTAGCTGAGCTTGGACTCGTAGGTAAGGCCCCTGGACGCTACAATATGTATCTTGGAGGTAATCGTGCGGGAACTCGCGTCCCCAAACAATATCTAGAAAATGCCACAACCGAAGAAATTTTAAAAGAGACCGATAGCCTGATCGAACGCTGGTCGAAGGAAAGAACCGACAATGAGGAATTCGGCGATTTCGTTATCCGTGCCGGCGTCGTAAAAGAGATCAAGAGCAGTGCCACTGATTTCTGGGACTAGTGCATTAAGGCCCTCATTCGCGTTCCCAAAACTCAGTAACTTGAATAAGAAACGTTATGCTGAAAAGAAACCAGAACCCTACTTGGCATACCCAGGTGATCACGACCAATGGACTTTACTCTACGCCAGCTTGAGGTTTTTCTAGCTATTGCCAAGGCGGGCAATTTGACTCGAGCTGCTCAGCATTTGCAGATGTCGCAAAGTGCGGCTAGTGGCGCCTTAAAGGACTTAGAAAATCAGTTCGGCATTCTTCTCTTTGATCGTACTGGCAAACGGCTTCACCTGAACGAAAAAGGCAATCAGTTAAGGGCAAGAGCGGAAAGCCTGATGGCACAAGCATACGAATTAGAACAAAGCCTTCTTCATTCGGAGGCTGTCAGCCAGCTAAGTATTGGCGCCACTCTGACTGTAGCAAATCATCTTGCAGTAGAGCTGATATCCAAATACCTGAAGAAATACGAAGGAGCACCGATCTCACTCGAAATTTACAACACAGAACAGGTCGTCGAAAAAGTACTGAACTATGAGTTAGATATGGGTATGATCGAAGGAGAGGCCCACCACCCGCAGCTCAATATCATTCCCTGGCGTGATGACGAACTGAATCTATTTTGCAGCCCAAAACACCCCCTTGCGTCAAAGAAAACGATCGTCGACAAGGACCTTCTCAAGGCCGATTGGATTTTGAGAGAGCAAGGATCTGGAACCCGCCAAACCTTTGATCGTGCAATGTATGGCCTTCTCCCAAAAATGAATATCCCTCTGGAACTTCGAGGGACCGAGGCAATTAAGCAGGCAGTAAAGCAAAATATAGGTATAGGTTGCTTATCACGATTGTCCTTGAAGGAAGATTTCGGACGAGGCGAACTCGCAAAGCTTCATGCCCCTAACAGAGATCTAAGCCGAAAGCTCTATCTTATCATGCATCAGCGGAAGCACATCAACGACAGTCTGAAGAACTGGTTGAATCTTTGTGAATACGCCGGCTAGTCACAAGAAAATTGGTAAAAGCTCCATCTAGCTTGCAACCTCTCTTAAAAGAGGGGATCGTGGCAAAGTGGAAGCAACGTGCAAACGTGATGACATTTTATAATCCCTAGATCTAGGATCCTCTGCCACCATATTCGATGGACTTCTCGCCATCGAAAAATCTTCCACCTAGCCAAAGGAAGAGGTTTCCACCAATAGAGGTGCCCGATTTCTCATCTTACTGCAGCCTCCTTATCCCTGTGCTATGTATTTGTATTATTTGGTTCTGGACCCATCTCGTCGGCGCTGTTCACAGCAGCTGGTTAGAATGGTCAAACTGGATTCAATATCCTAATATCGTTCCCGCAAAAGACACTCTAGAATTGGCCTCCTGCTCTGTTCAGCCTAGTTTTCCGTTTCACAGGAATATCTCAGAGCTTATTTCTTCGAATTAACGTATGTTTCTGAGCAATATACCCTATTATTATATATAGGTAAATTATAGATTGAATACGATTTATTCCAGAGCTTTCAACTATTATTAATTATCCAAGTGCATTCGCATTGGAATCATTTTAGAAAAATTGAATCCTTGGTCCTTGAAAAACCTTTGAGATTCTTCGCTAATTTTATCGGTCAGTAAGGTGATCCTCTTAAAATCTTTATTCTCAGCGAAATCTTTAACTGCATTTAAAAGTAGTTTTCCATATCCCATCCCCCTATTCATTGGGTGAATAATGAAATCTTCAAGAATAAGCGCTAATCCGCCTTCAGCTGTACTGATGGTGAAAAGTATATTAACCATTCCAATAATTTTCGTTGAATTTTTAATGACAAGTATCCTTCCCCTATTTGGGTGCTCAATGATAAGCTTAAGTCCATCTTCTTGCTTACTATAGTTTGGTTCAAAATCACCCTCCATATCAAATAAATCCATCAACAACTCAACGAGCTGTGGTAGATCATCAGCCGTTGCCGGTACGATATTTAACGATTTCTTTGAACTTTCTAATTCTTGGTTCATTCAGTGATTTATTGATGAATTATAGGATCAAAATCTTAAATGTCATCAAGTCGTTTGTGGAATTAATGTAATTAATTTTACTTAATAATTAAGACATAAAGATATTGAACAAATACAAATTGAGACGATTTTAAAGAATCGTATTCTCAAATATTAATTTTTTTTAAACCGCTATGAAAATTTTGTTGAGCTCAATAGTATTTGGTGCATTCCTCATATTGCTTGGAAAGACCAGTTCTAATGTAAAGAGTCTTCTAATCGAAGTGTCTTCCTTAACTGAGGAGAATACTCAGTTATCTTTGAAGCTAGATGAAATGATTAAAAGTAACTCTCTAGCTCTCCGTAAAATAGATGATTATAAATCTGCAATGAAGATTGGGAAGATTTCGAATATTGCGTTATCTAAAAATTTAGCACACCAAGAAAAGTTTGTTGCTGATTTGAATGTTCGTTATGGTGGATTGTTAAACGTAAACAAAGATCTTCAATTAGATTTGAGAAAATTAAATGCAATCATATTATCAGAATACGAAAAACTAAATGATCTTAAAGCTAGATATCTTAGTTCGAGGCAATCGAATAGACTGATGGCAGGAGAAAACAACCGATTACTTAGTTTGAATAAAATAAGCAATCAAAAGGTTAGTCAACTTAAACGCTATATTTCAGAACTAGAAGATGAAAATGAAATTTTTATTAGGAGCTTGAATGCGATAAAGCAGAGCTCAGAAAGAAGGAAAAAAAGTGCGACTCTAGGAGGATATTTAAATGATTCTTCAATTAATGAAGTTGAGGGATTTCAATTGAATTTAAATGCTGTTGGCTATCATTTCTAAATCTATAGAGGTTTGGTTTCATTGATTTAAAAAAAGAAAAAGCACTTCAGTTTGACTAAAGTGCTTTTTATTGGTTTCCCCGCTTGTGCCGTCAGCAGCTGGTGAGGGCTCACGTTTCCCGGTTCATTCCAGGTGGGTGGCCGCCTTGCTGAAATCTGCCTTCCAGTGAAGGCCTGACATCAAACAACCGGCTAAGCCTCCCTTATATATACTAACGGGCCGGGCCCATGTTTGCAGTGCGAACACAGTAGGGATTAGGTAATTTTTATATTATCTAAAGTTAACGTCGAGATTTTTTTTCAGTTCTTTTAAAACTTCATTATGAGCTTTATCAACTTCTTCTGATTTTAGTGTGCGCTCATCACTTCGATAGGTCAATGAATAGGCTAAAGATTTTTTTTCATTATTCAACTTTTCGCCACTTTCGTCATGGAAATAATCAAACAATTCAAAAGACTTCAAAATATCCGAATTAATGTTATTAAGAGTAGAAATAATTTTGTTGTTGGTAATCTCAAGTGGGAGTTCCATTGAAATATCTCTTCGAATTGAGGGAAATTTCGGAAGTTCAGTAAATTTGTCCATTATAGAAATTTTTTCCATGATTATTGCGAGATCGAGCTCTGCAGTATATATAGGAAAATTTGCATCCATTTTTCTGGATCTAGCTGGAGAAAGTTGAGCTGCTTTACCAATTATTGTATCTTTTAAAATAATTTCACAGCTAATGACAGTGTTCTCAGCTTTAGATTCGGATGGAGATAATAAGATACTCTCTCCAATTAACCTTTCTAATACCCCTGATAAATCAAAGAAATCCGCAGCTTGAGGTTTTTTGTTCAACCATGAGCGGTTTTGAGGGCCAGATATCAGCAGGCCAATATTTTGCCTTTCTTCAATCTCTTTACCCCTGGTGAAAACTGTTCCAGTTTCATATAATCTAAGAGTTTCAGTCCCTTGATGGATATTACGCTCAGCTATTCTAAGTAATGAGGCGATTAATCCAGGGCGTAAGTGTGTGAGGTCATCACTTAGTGAATTTTTAAGTCCTATTGCTTTATTGTTTGAGCTGCAAATACAATCACTAATCTGAGATTCAGAAATCAGCTTTAATGAGCGTGTTTCATGGAAGCCAATTGATGATAATTTATTAGACAAATGGCCCACAAAGTCATGTAATTTGTCTGCATCCGAGGGCTTTGAAAACCATCCTCTTTGAATAGATGGAATTTTTTCGATGCCTAAGATTCTTGCTACTTCCTCATATAGATCCTCTGGTCGAGTTAAATCATTTCTATATGAAGGAATGCTCCAGTGAGTTCCGCCATCCTCATGTGATAGAGCTATGATTCCTAAATTACTAAGAATCTCCGTCATTTTGTCCTTCTCTAAATTGAAGCCTAATATTTTTTTGCATTTGTCTAAATGCATTGGAATACTCCGAGGCGGAAAAACATGAGTTCCGCAAATTATAACTTCGTCAAATATTTTGCCGCCAGCCAAATCTTTGATTAGTCGTGCAGCCATTTCAGAGGCCTTGACGACTTGAGCTGGGTCGACTCCTCTTTCAAAACGGTAGCTAGAATCACTAGATAGCCCCAACCTTTTACTGCTTTTTCTAATTGCAGATTGATTAAAATGAGCTGACTCGATGAACACTTCTTGAGTTTTATCGGTAACTCCCGAGTTGGCTCCACCCATTATACCAGCTAGAGCTAAGGCTTCATTTTCGTCGGATATAACTAAATCTTCAGGCTGAAGCTTATATTCGTTGCCGTCCAGAGCCTTAAATTTTTCCTCTTTGTTCGCTTTACGAACTTTAATGTCTCCAGTGATCTTTTCTGAATCAAATGCATGCAAAGGCTGCCCCATTTCCATCATTACATAGTTTGTAATGTCTACTACATTATTAATTGGGCGTAAACCAATAGACTCTAGTTTTGATTGTAACCACTGAGGACTCGGTTCTATCTTTACATTTTCGATTTTTCTTAGAGTATAAAGCGAACATAATTGATTATCCGCTATCTTGATATTTTCCTCATTTGTTTTAATTAGTAGATTCGAAGTGGTTTCCTGATGGTTATCATTTTTAAGGCTTTTTTTACATACAGCTGCTAGTTCTCTTGCGACGCCAATGTGGCTCAAGCAGTCAGGTCTATTTGGTGTGATTTCGAGATCGAATACGGTTGGATAAATCTTATTGAGAGATGTACCAATTTTATATTCAGAGGGAAGGATCCATAAGCCATCACCGTCTAGCCCGCCTAGTTCAGCTTGACTGCAAAGCATTCCCCTAGACTCGACACCTCTTAATTTTGCCTCTTTTATCACGAAGTTATCCATTACAGAAGCCCCTGGAAGAGCCAGTGGTACTTTATCACCTATTGAAAAATTCGTAGCTCCACAGACAATTTGTCTGAGAGTTTTTCCGCCATCGTCTACTTGGCAAACTTGTAACTTATCAGCATCAGGGTGTTTTTCAATTTCAGTGATTTTCGCAACAATAACTTTGTCTGGATATTTTATAATGCCTTCAACTTCGATCCCAGAAAAAGTAAGAAGGTCACTAATTTCATCGTCATTATAATCTGACAAGTCAATGTGGTCTCCGAGCCAATCAATTGAAACTTTCATGAAAATTGTTTTAGGAACCTTACGTCGTTTTCAATTAATAGCCTGATATCAGATATGCCCCACTTAATCATTGCTAGCCGCTCCAAGCCAAGGCCAAAAGCGAAGCCAGAAACTTTGTCGGGAGAGTAATAGTCATCTCCTCTAGCTTTGCAGATTTCATTAAATACATCTGGATCAACCATTCCGCATCCTGCTATCTCAATCCATTTTGATTTTTTCCCCTCAGCCTCAAGTAAGATATCAATCTCAAAGCTTGGTTCAGTGAAAGGAAAAAAATGAGGTCTAAACCTTATAGGTGTACTCATACCAAAAATAGATTGCAATAAATACTCAAGAGTTCCTTTAAGATCAGCCAATGAAACATCCCTATCCACATATAATCCTTCGAGTTGGTTAAATTGACTCAAATGAGTAGCATCAATTTCATCTCTTCTGTATGCAGCTCCTGGCGCAATGATTCGAACGGGTGGATTACATTTTTCCATCGTTCTTATTTGCACTGTAGAGGTATGAGTTCTTAAAAGTCTACCATCTTCGAAGTAGAAAGTGTCTGTTTCATTTCTAGCGGGATGATCTTTTGGTGTGTTGAGGGCATCAAAACAATGCCACTCAGTTTCTATTTCTGGCCCAGAGGCCAAAGAGAATCCCATTCTCCTTAATGCTTTTATTGATTCATCAAGCATTTGAGAGATTGGGTGGCGACCATTTGAAATTATTGGGTCGCTTGGTAAAGTGGTATCAAGGGATTGATCTTGTTTATTATCTTCTAATAGCTGAAGGGCGTTAATTTTTTCATCAAGGCTTTTCGTGATGGAAGTTCGCGTTTCATTCAAGTTCTTTCCCGCCATAGGTCTTTCCTCTTTGGAAAGATCCTTCATTTTAGAAGCTTCGAGTGTTAAACGTCCTTTTTTCCCAAGATATGAAACTCTTAGATTATTTAATTCATCAAGGCTGTTAGCTTTCGAAATCTCGGAAGTTGCCTCTTTTGAAATGATTTGCAGTTGCTCAAGCATGTCATTAATTGACTGCCTTCTTAGTTGAGTACAGCTATAATTAAATGATTGATCTATTTAAGATCCTTATTTATGAGACCGCTCGCTTTTTTTCAATCGCTTCTTTAGCCTTACTTACTAAGCTGTCAAAAGCGGCCTCATCATGAATGGCTACATCTGACATAATCTTTCTGTCCAGATCGACATCTATAGACTTTAGGCCTTCCATGAAACGGCTATAGGTTATTCCTCTTGCTCTGCAGGCAGCGTTAATTCGTTGAATCCACAAAGCTCTAAAGGTACGCTTGTGATTTTTTCGGTCCCTATATGAATAAGTCATCGCTTTGCGGACTGCGTCCTTAGCGAATCGATACTTTGTAGAGCGGAAACCTCTAAAGCCTTTAGCTTTAGCAAGCATCCTTTTTCTTCTTTTTCGGCTGGCTGGTGAATTAGTGGATCTAGGCATTTTTCGTCAGGTTGTTTGGTTTTAATTCGTAGCCTCTGTTCTCACCTGCGAGTTTATATCCCACTTACCGGGGATCAGAACGGTTGGCTAGTGCTAATATTTGGATAATAGCTGTTTAATGGTGCTAAGCTGTATTAATGGCTAAAAGGTAGGTTTTCTCTGAATCGCGGTAGATCCGCTCCAGAAATGAGGGTTGCTTTTCCTAGGTTACGCTTCCTTTTTCTACTTTTATTTAAAAGTAAGTGACGTTTTCCTTGTTTTTGACGCAACATCTTTCCAGTACCAGTCACTCGGACTCGTTTGGATATTGCTTTGTGTGTTTTGCTTTTGCCCGCTGTTCTAGCCATGGGGCGTTGAAAATAGCGGAAAGATTGGATCTCGCAACCGCTTTTTTTATTCTTCCTTTCAAATCGTACTCGTTTATATTAATCATTTATTTATAATTAACCTTAGTTTAATAATTATTAAGGTACTAATGCACCCTTTTGAGCATGTCGATTCTATTAGATAATAAATCTCAAAGCTTTTCTGCGCAGCTATTAGATGATGGTTGCTTTCGATCTGTGCTCGGGCGTTTAGATTTAGGAGTTTTGCTGCTACAATTAAATCCTCAATCGGGTTCTGGACCATTAATTAGCTATGCAAATAATGCGTTGTTGGATTGGACAGGATTTGAATCAAAAAATATTTTAGGATTACCGCTATCAAATATATTTGGCTCTAAAAAACTTAGAGTGTTGGTAGAAAGGTTATACGCCATCGTTCAAAGTGGAGGGGTTTATGAGTTTACTAATAACCTTAAATGTTTGAATGGTTCTGAATTGGAATGCAGTTGGCAGGTGAGTTGTATTTATGATGGAGATGGGGCCGCGACAAATTTTTTACTAACGGTTTATCGTAATGTTAATAAATCATCGGGGGTTTCCACGGTTAATGAGACAGTTGAGAGAAAATATTCCAATAATATAGAATTTACCTCTCATTCCAAAAAAATGGAAATTCTTGCGACGCAAGCTGGTGGTATCGCTCATGACTTTAAAAATATGTTAACAACTGTAGTCGCTAATCTTTCATTAATTAGTGATTCAATTCATGACCCAGAGATTCTTTCGAAGTTAAATGATGCAATGAAGGCTTCGAAAGAAGCTGCTGATTTAGCTGCTCATATGTTAACGTATTCACGAGGCAGTGATGAATGTAAAAAAGAAGAAGTTGATATTTCTCAATTATTAAAAGATGCAGCCAGGCTCTGCACTGCTGGATCTAAAACACGGTGCGATGTTGATATTCAGACAGGGGTTTGGCTGTCGTGCGTTAATAGCATTCAAATTCTTCAGGTGATTAATAATCTTATAATTAATGCTCGGCATGCGATGGATAATGAGGGTGTTATCAAGGCTAATCTTGATAATACTGAGCTTCAAAATGGTGATATACAAGGGTTGAGTGCTGGGAAGTATTTAAAGCTAGTGTTTATTGATCATGGGCGGGGTATTTCTAAAAATAATATAAGTGAAATTTTTAAAAGATTTTATACAACCAAAAAGACTGGTAGTGGATTAGGATTAGCTACATGCCTTTCTATTGTTCGGGATCATGGTGGAACTATTAAGGTGAATTCAATAGAAGGAAAAGGTTCTGTCTTTACTGTTTATTTGCCAGCTATAGAGGGTAGTTTTGTAAGATCAAAGAAAGTAAATGAAAAGGTCATTAGGCAAGGTAAAGGTCGAGTGCTGGTGGTTGATGATGATGAGCGAATCCTAAAGGTCTCAACTTCGATGCTTCAAAATTTAGGTTACGAAGTAGAGGTTGCATCCTCTGGTCAAGAGGGGGTAGAAAAGTTTAGAAGATCTTATAGTGGAGGGAATGTATTCGAAGTTATTTTAATGGATATGACTATGCCTGGTGGTTTGGATGGTGTAGAGGCTTCGCAGGAAATACTAAATATTGATATGAAAGCGAAGATAATTTCAAGTAGTGGTTACAATACCGATGATTCATTGGAGCTTATTGATGCAAGAGATCTCTTTTCTGGAATTCTTTCGAAACCATATGATTTAGAGAAAATGTCATCAATGGTCAAAGCTGTAATAGACTCCGAATAATACTGATTAATCTATTACGGTTTTTTTGTTGTTTTTTTCTTCCTATTTTTGTTAGGAGATGTCAATTCTTCCAAGGCTTTAATGCTGTTTTGAATTGTGTTTGGAATTATCCCTATGGCTTCTGGAATAATTTCAGTAGCATTGGAATCTTTTAGTACTCTTTCTCCATTCGC
>MDTB01218434.1_pt1 | contig 11399 bp, 16 predicted proteins | sample 811161 | NCBI WGS metagenome assembly MDTB01 (sample SAMN05326650, study PRJNA326480) | marine metagenome | isolation source: seawater | place: Mediterranean Sea | collected 2009
ACCCTGGAAGGAGTTGCCCCCTTGCTGGTTTTCAAGACCAGTGCATTCAACCGCTCTGCCATCTCTCCGTTTTGTAAATATCGCATTTTACAGGATATGAAAAATTAGGAAATAGGTTAGTGTAATACACGTAAATTATTAGAATTAGTAAAGTAGCCCCATACATGTCGATTCATCATAAAATAAAAGCCATGGATAAAAGATATCAAATTTTTGGTGCTACACCTTCGCCATATACGCAAAAAATGATTTCTCTTATGAGGTTTAAGCGCATACCTTTCGATGTTCATTTTGGAGACGTTGCGTCTTTATTAAAAGAAAGAAATATCACTCGCCCAAAGCCAATTTTATTACCTGTGATGCTTTTAATGGATGATTCAGGTAATGAAGTAGCTACCACTGATTCCACGCCAATAATTCGGACCTTAGAAAAAAAACATCCAGAACGAAGTGTATTGCCCCAAGATCAGGCTTTAAATTTTATTAACTATTTACTCGAAGATTTTGGAGATGAATGGCTTACTAAATATATGTTTCATTATCGTTGGCACTTTGAATCAGATGCAGATAAAGCAGGAACAATTTTACCCTTAGTGAATTCTCAAGTTAATTTACCAAATGAAATCCTTCAAGAGGCAAAAGAATTTATTTCACAAAGACAAATAGAAAGACTTTGGGTCGTTGGATCAAATGAAGATACTACAAAGATTATTGACTCAAGTTTTAAAAAATTTATGACATTATTTAATGTGCATCTTGAAAATAACTCTTTTCTATTGGGAAATTTACCTACATCATCTGATTTTGCTTTTTATGGTCAACTTTCTCAGCTGATTGGATTTGAACCCACATCGAGGGCAATTGCGCATGATTTAGCCATGAGAGTAATAGCCTGGCATGAACTAATGAATGACTTATCAGGATTGGATGTTAATAAAAACAGCTTGAATATACTTGAGGATTGCCCAAATTCCTTAAAACAAATTCTTAATCAAGTCGGTAAATTTTATATACCCGTTTTATTGGCTAATTCAAAAGCAATTGCAGATGGTAAAGAATCTTGGGAAACAGAGGTTGATGGATCGGTTTGGAAACAAAAATCATTTCCATATCAAGCGAAATGCTTAACATGGATAAAAGATGAATTTAATTCTCTAAATGAAATTGATAAAAAAAGAGCTTTAGATTTTTTAGATGGTACTGGTTGCGAAAATCTTTTTTTTAATTCTTAAGAATCAGAATATCCAACTAATGTTTCTACGCTGTATCCTTGATCAGCAATTAACTTACTTCCACCAAGATCAGGCAAGTCTATAACCGCAAGAATTAAAATATTCTCATTACTGACATTGAAATTTTCAGTAAGCAACTCTGCACATGCTATAGCAGTACCACCAGTTGCAATGAGATCATCTATTATTACAACCCTATCTTCAATATCTATAGCTGTATTTGTTTGAATCTCAATAGAAGTACTCCCATATTCTAAATCATAGCTCTTAGAAAATGTCTCATTAGGAAGCTTGCCAGGTTTTCGAGCAAGCACAAACGGAAGCGCTAAATCTTTTGAAATCGATCCAGCAAAGATAAATCCTCTGCTTTCAATGCTAACAACAACTGATGGATTAAAAGCCTTGGTTAATTCATCCATTGCATTGCATGTTTTTACAAATGCATCAGGCATTTCAATTAAACTTGTGATATCCCTAAACTTAATACCGTCAATCGGGAAATCATTTACGGTTCTTATGTATTTTTTTAAATTATATGGATCTGACATTGAAGAATTCTAGCCTAAAGTAAACTATAAATCACCTGAGAATCATTAATTACTATTGCCTTAACCAATACATTTGATAGCTTAGACCAATTAAATAAACTACTAAAAAGCTTAAGTGAAAATTTATTAATAAAGGGTCTTCAAATGAATCTATGAAAGGATCTCCAACAGGTAAGCGTCTAAAAAAATCTGTTATAGCAGGAACCATATGAAATAAGAGCGTACTGGTATAACCGAGTGCTTGAAAGTATTTAGACATAACCCAAAAATTTTATATTTTTCCATAACAAAACCGCCAGCTATGGAAATTAAGGTTAAAACAGTTAATAAATGGGCAATTCCAAAACTACCTTGGTTATAAATTCCTAATGCTGATGAAGCAACGACTAAGGTTAAACAAAGATATAGTCGTGCTGAAAAATTAATTATAGAAATAATTTTACAAGCAAATAAGGTATAAAAACCTGATAATAAAGCTCCAACTCCAAAGACAGTATGGAACTAACCCAATAGCGTCATTTCTGGCATATAAAACTCCAAAAAAAACTTATTATAATCAATTGTATGAAAATATTGAGTAGACAATATAATCATACTGGTATATAAATTCATACTATGAAATATGCAGGTGTATCAGAGCCATTAAAATTAATCGGTGGTAAATGGAAGATTGCTATCTTGCATGCATTAAGCATGGGACCAATACGATTTGGAGAACTTAAAAGAAATTTATCACCTATAACGCAACAAATGCTCACTAAACAACTTAGAGAGCTGGAGAAAGATAACTTAATTAATCGCAAGGTATTTGATGTAGTTCCACCAAAAGTTGAATACTCACTCACTGAATTCGGATGGTCCTTTGAACCAGTATTGGTTGCACTTTGTAAGTGGGACTTAGGTAATCAAGAAAGAAATGAACAACTAGCTGTTGAAGAAGTAAGCTAGTAAACTTATAGATTAATTATGAAAATAATTATATTAGTTGTATCTGTATTGACCTTAACAACCTGTAATATACCCTTCGTACCATTTATTTAAAGACTTGGATTAATAAGGAACTTCTTTCCTGTAGCCATTGAGCCATACGCCATCATCTCATCAAGAGATAATGCTTGAGCCAAAGAAATCTCTTTCGTATAAGAACTAGCAAATGTGGTTTTAATCTCAGAAGAGACCCTCTGCCTAAGCTCAATATTTTTCTCCATTCCAGCATTTTCAAGAAATGGGGTTAACAACCATCCCCCTATGCCCCAGTACATTCCAAATGAACGATTATTTGGTAAAGAGATTCCACTTTGGTTCAAGGCTCCATAAATATAAACCTGCTTATGTTGAGTAGAACCATAAGGACTAAATTCCTTCATATTGGCACGTAAGGCTATTTCCATACACGAAAGTATTCTGCCACTTAGTTCACCACCGCCTGTTGCATCAAAAGCAAGCGTTGCATTTGTAGCCTTTATGGCATCCACCAGTGAATCTTTAAAGTTTTCATCAGAGATATTGCAGACATGTTCAGCACCAAGTGATTTCAATAAATCAACTTGCTCAGGTTTTCTAACAATATTGATCAAAGGAATATTATCTGCCAAACAGATCTTGACTAACATTTGTCCTAAATTAGATGCCGCAGCAGTATGAATTAGAGCTAAGTGACCTTCACTTTTCATAGTTTCAACCATTCCCAATGCTGTAAGTGGGTTAACAAAACTTGATGCGCAATCTTTAGGCTCAATCCCATCTGGCATCTCAATGCATGCCATCGCTGGTAACACCCTATATTGAGCATACATGCCTCCACCAACTGCAGATACAACTTTACCAATGAGATGTTTAGCATTTTCGCCAGCCTCTGTAACAATTCCTGAACCTTCATTACCAACCGGAAGTGGTTTACCAATTCTTGGTTTCATAGCCCACATTACTGACTTCGGGATATCCATAATGACTCTTGCTTGATTGCCCTCACCCTCAACACGGATAGATGTTAAATCACCTGCCCCAACCAAAGTGCCTAAATCTGACGGGTTGATGGGCGAAGCTTGAACTTCAATGAGCACATCATCTGCACCTGGTTTTGGAACCTCAATATCATGGAGTCCAATTTCGAGTGTTGCGTTTTCAGTAATAGTTGATGTGAGTTGTAACATTATTAATCTCTGGAAATTATTTATTTATAAGCATCATATTAGGCATGTAAAAAAATACCACTAGGCAATTTATACAAACTAGTTATAGCTATGTTAACAATCTAGCCTAGATTAACGCACCGGCCATCATGAACAAGACAACCACCGAAGCTATGAACGAAAGACTTCTTAGCAAAGCAATACCCGCAACATAAGAAAATACATGGATAACTCTAAAGATAAGCCAATACATCATTAGGTAAGATAAATCTGTACTCATAATCACCCCAAGCAATCCAAGCAAAAAGAAAACAGGAACTGATTCTTGGAGATTTGCAAAAGCCTTTTTAGATCTATCGTAATACAAGGATGTATCAGGGTTTGCATCCCTATTGGATAGCATCCATTGCATATTTTTTGTATTGAAGGCTGCTGGCAAAATCCAGGCTTGAATTAATACTAAAATGCATGCATAAATTAAATGTTCAATCATAATTTCTCCTTTTATTAATTTTATTTATTTCCATGACTACCTGCCATATTGGTAACGTTTATTTCCCTAAACTCTGAGGGCATGCTTGTACCCTCACCAGATTCTGGAAAAAATCCATTTGGATATTCTTCTTTTGAAAAATAATTATTTCTTTTTTCAATAATAAGTTCTGCCAGATCAACACAATTGGTATTTCTTTGCACTAATTCGTTAAAGCGAACTTCTCTTGATTTAAAAGAAAGCTTATTAATGTTGTAAGCAAGTTGGTAACAAATATCAACATCACTAAGTTTAGATAAGTTGTTGGGTTGAAATTTATAGGATACACATCCCCCTAAAAAAAGCAGAGTAGTGAAGAATAGAGTACTAAATAAGTTTCTGTGGAACTTCAAAGAATTGCTTAATTAATGGCTTAAATGAATCAAGTGAATCAACTTCATAATTTGGATCAAAGGCTGCTTGATCCCATTTATCGGTAAACTCTTCGGCTTTTTCATACCAAGGCTCATCTTTGTATTGGTTCCTTAAATCCCTTGGTTTACCTTGATAGTGATAATAATGCTCACCCTGAAAATCCTGATGCGTTCGAATAATATGATAGGCATCATCTGAAACATAAGGTTTAATTATTTCAGCACAAATCTGGCCATGATTTGGAACATTAATAACTTTACCAATATCATGGATGAGGCTGATCAAAACCATTTCATCCGATGCATTAGCTCTTCGTGCCATGGTTGCGGTTTGCAGGGCATGATGAAGTTGATCAGTGCCAAATCCGAGGGATACCCCCTCGAGCTGCTCAAGCATAGAAATTATTCTTTTTGGCATGTCAAAGACATGCGGTAGATGCTCATTATAAATGTGATCCCATTCCTCTTTGGTGCTTTGATCCATTCTTGTAAACATGATTTCTCCTAAGGAAGTTTGATTTTAATATTTCTTAAAACAATAGCTGCGATACTTAATAAAAGAATTGAGGCTGCCTCAAAGATTAACTGCTCTGGTTGTGAATCTTTACCCTGAAGGACTATTAACCTTGCAAGCGCAGTAATAGCAATAAATAGAGGGTAAATTACAGGGATCTCATGACTTTTAAAATAAACTGCAACCATTCCAAAGACCTCAGCATAGATAAACATAAGTAATAAATCTGCTAGACCAACAGTTTGATTGTCAAAAACTAACATGAGTTCAAATATAACAGCAGCTACTGTTAATAAGGCTATGGTTATTAATATGGCGTCTTCAACTATGCGAAACATAGTTAAATATTAATATAAGTTAGTAAATTAGAGAAATTTTTCAATTAATACTTCTTTTTAGCTGGACCACATTGGCCTCGTGCAAGAAAGGAAACTTTTGGGCTTTTTAAATTTTTTATTTCTTTACCGCTCATAAAAATATTACCCTCGATTCGACCTTTACCAGTAAATAAGTTCAATGAATTTATAATTTTGTAGTAATCGATAACATATTCGTCAAGATTGGGATGGGGAGTGTTTGGAGTATAAGACTCTTCAAGTGAAATAGTTCGCTCTGATTCAACAAGCTCTTTATTTGATTCGTCCAATAACCAAGTTATAGCAGGATCAACTTCATAATCAACAAGAGAAAGTTCTCCAGTTATTTCATCTTTGCTCCAATATTGATTAACAAAGAAATCTTCTCTATCCCATTTATCAGATATGTTAGCTTTAGCCTTATCAACTAAGAATGGTGTGTACGGTCCAGCTGTGAAGTTTTTTAGAGCATCTCCGATATCTTGTAGATAGTTTCTACTTGGTATTGAATAGGTTGTCTCATAAGTTCCTTTTAATTCACAGAGTATTTCTTCCGCCTGTAATGAAATATTGATAGATAAGAAGATGATGAAATATTTTGAAATTCTCATTATATTAGTTAGATGAAATATACCTTAACCTCTATTTTACTGCTGTTAGTTTTACAAATAAATGCTCAAAATGATCAAATTGATTCTGTTGATGTTGAGAAATATATTGGCACCAATCAATTGGTATGCGGAAAAATTTTTTCTACAAGATACCTTAGAGATACAAAACAGGGAGTGATGTTTTTAAATATGGGTGGCTCCTATCCCAATCAACATGTTGCTGGGGTGACATGGTATAAGCAATATAAACAAAACTTTACCTATCGACCCGATAAAGAGCTTAAAAATAAAAAAATATGTATGGAAGGCTACATAGAAACATATCGAGGACGGCCGCAAATTTTTATCTTTAATGAAAGTCAGATAAAAATTATTGAATAGATATTAGCAAATCTAAGTCAAAATAATTACTGTATGCAATTCTGCTGCTTTATCAAGATCAGCTGAATTAGGAACTTTATTTTTATCTAACTTCACACCCGCAAAAAATGCATCTATGGGATTATGTTCAATCAGCTCTTTTAATTTATCTCTTACAAAAGCATTATCTGAGAAATTAATGGATATATTTTTATTGATTTTTTTTCCTTTAAAGTAAATCTCTTGAGTTTTAATGTCTTTAAAATTTTTCCACCATAGATTTTCTCTTAAAGTTACGCATACAAGAGAGTCATTGATGTGAGCATAGCTTGCTGGAATTTCAAATATTCTTTTAGATCTCCTACCAACAACCCTAAATAAAAGAATCTGATGACTGATCAAGAAATGAATAGGTGATTTAAGAATTAATCTTACAATTGGATTAATAAATCTAAATAAAAGCTTCATTTCATATAGATATGGATGAATATGCTTTAGTCAATATTTGATTGTCCTTAATTGAGACGTTATATGAATTCTTAGATTTATGAAAACTAACATTGTGCTTAACTAACTCATCAACAAAATGGAGCGCTGATCCTCCTTCTATACAATAAATTGAGTCGATCAATCCTTCCGTAAGAAATTTATTTGTATAGGGTATTCTATCTGGCTCTTCATCATAATGAGGGCAACAATTTCCCTTAATAATTCCAAGGCAGTCTAAAACTCTTAATTCGTCATCCCATGAATCAGTAACACCTTTTTCAAACCAGCAAATAGCACCAGCACTGACACCCGACATAATCTTTTCTTCTTGGTAAGCGTTATGGAGTAATTCATCTATCCCCCACTCTCTCCATACAGCCAACATACTCTTAGTATTTCCTCCACCAACAAAAAAAACATCTTGTTCAGCAAATAACTTCTCTAAATTTGGAGTTCTTTTAAATAATGAGAGATGACTAGGATGACATTCAAGTTCGTTGAAAACTTTATAAAAATTTTCAATGTAGTCAGGTGGCTCTGCACTGGCAGTAGGAATAAATAAAATGTTTGGGTTGGATTTCGAAGACTGATCTAAAATATACTGTTCAATATGATTTTCGTGTGTAGTTCTTCCAAAACAACCGCCTCCAATTGCTATGATTTGACGCATCAAGTATCTCCAAATGAATAGGTATAAATATATCATCATAGGTGCAGGAAGTGCAGGCTGTGCATTAGCAAATCGCTTGTCAGAAAATCCTAATTCTAATGTTCTGCTGCTTGAAGCGGGACCTCCTGATAAAAGTTCAAAAATCAGCATGCCCTTGGGGGCTAGCAGCTTATTTAAAGATAAAAAATTTAGTTGGGGGTACGAATCTTCAAAACAACAACATCTGCATAATAGATCAATCAATTCTCCTAGAGGAAAAACTTTGGGTGGATCTAGCTCAACGAATGGAATGATTTATATTCGAGGCCAGGCTGATGATTATGATCAAATTGCAAGCAAGGGTTGTTATGGATGGAGTTATTCGGAATTATTACCACTTTTTAGATCAATAGAAAATAATCAAGAAATTACCAATCAATTCCATGGAAATTTTGGGGACGTTTGGGTTGATAAACCTAACTATACTTTACCAATTTCAAAGCATTTTATTGAAGCAGTAAAAGAAACAGGCATTAAAGAAACAAATGACTTTAATGGTGCAGATCAAGAAGGAGTTGGTTTTTATCAAGTTAATATCAAATCAGGAAAAAGATTTAGCTCAGCAGATGCTTTTTTAAAACCTGTTACAGAGCGACAAAATCTTGAAATATTTAATCATGCTCATGTCTTAAAAATAGTAATTAGTGGGAATAAAGCAATTGGGGTTATCTATTCAATTAATGGAAAACGTCATACTGCTATGTGCGATGCAGAAATCATTCTTTCTGCTGGCTCAATAAATACTCCAAAAATATTGAACCTTTCAGGGATTGGAGACCCTGATGAATTAAATAAACTGGGAATAAAAACAAACATTGCTAACAAAAATATTGGTAAAAATTTACAAGATCATTTAACAGTGAACATTTCTGCTACAGTTGAAGGGCACAATACATTTTATGAAGAGCTCAGGGGTTTAAATGTCATTAAGCATTTAATTAATTATTACAGAAATAAACCCAGCTTATTTTCCTATGCAGCTGCAGATATTGGGGTATTTTTTAAGCTTGATGAGAACTCCCAAAACCCAGACTTTCAAATACACTTTGCGCCCGGTGCTGGTCAATATCATAAAGATGGGAAGATGCGCCCTATCTCAGGGATAACAGCATCAGTCTGTCAATTAAGACCTTTCAGTAGGGGCTCAGTAAAACTTCAAACCGCTAATTATGAAGATGATCCAATAATTGATTATGGATATCTGATTGATTCAAGAGATAGAGAAATTCTACTTAAAGGAATAAAAATTGTAAGACAGTTCTTTGAAACAACGGTCATGCATAATTTAAATGCAAAGGAAGTAGCCCCAGGAATTGATGTAACAAATGATACTGAACTTGAAAAATTTCTTAAAGCTACTGCTTTATCTGTATATCATCCAGTTGGAACATGCAAAATGGGATTAGATTCAACCTCGGTAGTAGATCCTGAACTAAGGGTACACGGTGTTGAAGGATTAAGAGTTGCTGATGCGTCGATACTGCCTCAATTAATATCAGGAAATACTAATGCAATATGCAATGTGATTGGAGTTAAATGCGCTGATATGGTTGAGCGAAATTAAGCATCCTGGGCAGTTGGCCTAATAACTATCTCATTTACTGTAACACCATGATCTTGTTCCAGAGCATACTTAATAGCATCAGCTACTCTTTCTGCAGGTTGTGCAACCGCTCCTACACCGCGCTTCATTAGTGCCTCAAGCATTGATTCATCTTTGATACTTCCAGCAAGTTCAGTTTTAAATGCCCCTGGATATATGCACGTAACCTGAATTACTCCCGAGGATTCAATTCGAGTACCTTCAGAAATGGCCCGAACTGCATATTTGGTTCCAGAGTAAACTGCACTGCCTGGCATGACTCGTTTACCAGCAACTGAAGATATATTGATAATTTTTCCGTAACCTTGATCAACAAAATGTTTATAGACTGCATTCGTTCCATACAAAACACCCTTAACATTTACATCGATCATTTCGTCCCATTCATCAGTTCTTCCAGCTGAAATAAGCGACAAAGGCATAATTCCAGCATTATTAATGACTGCATCAACACTGCCGAAGGTATCAATAGACTTTTGTACCAGCCTATCAAGATCTTCTTTTTTCTTAACATCTGTTACTTCATAGGCTGATGAGTCCCCAAGTTCCTTAACCAAATCTTTAAGTCGGTCTTCTCGTCTTGCACCTAGGGTAACTTTACAACCATGATTAACAAGAAGCTTTGCGGCAACACTCCCAAAACCTGAGCTTGCACCCGTAATAACAACTCTCATATCCTTGAGCTCACTCATAATTTATCTCCTGTTATGAAATTTAATTAAACGTTTTTTCCATTTATCAGTATATAGAGAAAATTCATTCTTTTTAATGTGGAACTCCTTGAAGAGCAAGTCTCTATCTACCATTAAGATAACTAAATCGTTTATTGAGGTTTCAAACATTACATTATGTGCATTGGCATAAGCTGAGCATTGAAGAAAATAATCTCCTATCCAATCCTTTCTTTTGAGTTTTTTTGCAGTTTTAAAGTCGATAATTGCTGGCAATCCCTTATAAACTCCTATGCAGTCAGCAGTCCCTGCATACAGACCATCTAAAATTAGCCCACTTTCTAATCCCCATACTTCATCAATACCGTTGAGACATGAGGAAATAAATTTAGATGAAATTGATTTTGCGAGGAAGCCGTTTCTGTCTTCTGTAAAATTATTCCAGGACTTTCCAAGCAAGTAATTTTCAATGGCCTCATGAACAGCACTTCCAATTAATGTACTTTCTTGAACAATAGCATCAGCTTGTGCTGGGCCTACTTTTCTTCGCCATTGTGTAATGCCAGATTTATCACCGGTAGCATCTAAAACTGTTGTTACGGATGGAACAAGGTCATTATTTGAATCTCTATAAAAGCGCATATCATTTTCTTCGACCCTTTCTAAATTAGGGTAAGAATATTTAAACTGCATAACTAATTAATTGATGATCCACCATCAACAGATATTATCTGACCAGTAATGTAATTAGATTTTTCAGACAGCAAAAAAATAACTACATCACCAATATCTTCTGGCTCACCAATGCGCTCTAATAAAACAGAAGATTCAAGATACTTTTTTGCATTGGGTTCAGCTTTAAAATAATCCTGGACACCTGGAGTGTTGATCGTACCTGGAGATATTGCATTGACCCGTACTTTTCTTCCACTTAATTCCTTGGCAACTGATTGAGTTAAATTATTAACCGCAGCTTTTGCAGCAGCATATATGGAATTAAAAGCATATCCCCTAATAGCTGAGTTAGATGAAATATTTACAATGCTTGAAGTCTCTTGATGTTCATCAATGTAAGAAACTTGACAGGTTAATGCTTTCCAGAGAATTGTAAAACTTAGCTCTAAAGTTGTTTCGACATCACTCAAGTCATACTTATGGAATGGACCTAATCCCTTAGAAGCTGCCGCGCTATTACAAAATCCGTTAATTGGTCCGATTAAAGTATGAGTTTTTTTAATCGCTTCAGAGAATGAATTCATTTCGGTGAG
>MDTB01022425.1_pt1 | contig 11398 bp, 8 predicted proteins | sample 811161 | NCBI WGS metagenome assembly MDTB01 (sample SAMN05326650, study PRJNA326480) | marine metagenome | isolation source: seawater | place: Mediterranean Sea | collected 2009
GTAGTTATTTCACTTTTAAATTCCTATTCAGGCGTTGCAGCGGCAGCAACCGGCTTTGTTCTAATGAACAATGCTTTAATAATTAGTGGTGCTCTCGTTGGTGCATCTGGACTCATTTTAACACAAATTATGTGTAAAGGTATGAACAGATCATTAGCAAATGTAATTTTTGGTGCTGTTGGTGGAGATAAAGAAAACACAAATGGTAAATCACAAGAATTAAATATAAAGAGTTATTCTACTGAAGAAGCTGCAATGATTTTTGATGCCGCTGAAAAAATAATTATCGTTCCTGGTTATGGTCTAGCAGTAGCGCAAGCTCAGCATGCTACAAGGGAGGTAGCTGAATGGCTTGAAGAAAAAGGAAAAACTGTTTTATATGCTATCCATCCGGTTGCTGGACGTATGCCAGGTCACATGAATGTTCTACTTGCAGAAGCGAATATTCCATATGAATCATTAAAGGATTTAGATGAAATAAATCCAGAATTTGAGGACTGTGATGTTGCATTGATTTTAGGTGCAAATGATGTTGTGAATCCAGCTGCAAGACACGATACCTCAAGTCCAATTTATGGAATGCCAATTTTGAATGTTGATAAATCAAGAACAGTTATTGTTAATAAGAGATCAATGAATCCTGGTTTTGCAGGTATCCAAAACGAGCTATTCGGTTATGATAATACAATAATGGTTTTTGGTGATGCTAAAGATATGTTAAATAATCTTATGTCTGATTTAAAAGAACTATAGAGGGTTTTACGAAGGCCTACTTTATAAAAAAATATGGTCCACCTTCAACTTTAGAAATTGTTGAAGTAAAGGAACCTATTCCAAAAAATAATCAAGTAAAAATAAAAGTTAAAAATATTGGTTTGAATTATGCAGAAATTCAATCGAGGAAAGGTTTGTATGGTTGGGCACCAAAATTACCATATGTTTTAGGTATGGAATGTTATGGTGAAATCGTTGCAATCGGATCAAAATGTATTAACAGAAAAATAGGTGAAAATGTTGTCATTGGTACACAATTTGGAACATATGCTGAATATATTGTTGTTGATGAGATACAGGCTCTGCCTGCAATAAAAGATTTTTCTTCTGAACAGAATGCTGCTTTTGCTGTTAATTACATGACAGCTTGGGTCTCATTAGTAAATATTGCAAGGATTAAATCATCTGACTCTGTTTTAATTCAGGTAGCTGCTGGAGGTGTTGGAACAGCTGCTGTTCAAATTGCTAAAGCATATGGTTGTAGGGTTTTTGGTACAACAAGTTGCGATAAAAAAATAAAGCTTTTAGAAAAATTAAATGTTGATGTACCAATAAATTATAAAAAAACTGATTTTACTGAAATAGTTCGGAGCGATAGAGATGGTGGTGGTATTGATATTATTTTGGAAGTAGTTGGGGGAGATGTTTTTAAAAAAAGTATTAATTTATTAAATCCATTTGGAAGAATAGTCGTAGCGGGCTTTGCGAGTCTTGATTTAAATAAATGGAATCCAATATCTTGGATAAAAACATATAAATCAATTCCTAGAGCTTCAGTATCTAAGCTTGGAGAATCTTCAACGGGTTTAATGGCGACTCACTTAGGGTACTTAATTAATAAACCTAAATTAATGACAAAATTATGGCTTGATTTAACTAATTTTGTTAAAAAACATAATATCAAACCTATAGTTGGTCATACTTTTCATTTTAATGAAATTAAAATGGCACACGAATTAATGGAGTCTAGAAATAGCAAGGGTAAAATTGTTATAAAGGTTAATGATTAAGATTGAAAATTATTTTACCTGAAAATGATAATGATTTATTAATTCAATGTAAGGTTGAAACATTTAGATCAAGTGGTAAAGGTGGTCAGCATGCAAACAAAACAGAATCTGCAGTCAGAATAACTCATATTCAGTCTGGTGTAAAAGTTACATGTCAAAGCGATAGAAGTCAGTATTTAAATAAAATTAATTGCTTGAAAGAATTAAGAAAGAGAATAGAAAAAAGAAATTATAAACCACCTAAGAGAATCCAAACAAAACCTACTAGAAGCTCAAAAGAAAAACGTATAAAAAATAAAAAGTTTCAATCCGAAAAGAAAAAAAATAGAAATAAGCCTAATTTTCCTAAATAGAATAATTTAAATGATGTAATTTTAGACTTGATTATGAAAATTTATTTTAAAATATTTATCTTTTATTTTTTATCTTTGGTGGTTGCTAAAGATGATCTTCCTGCTGGTGCGTTTTCTATAACTAGGTTGCATTATAGCGGTGGAGGTGACTGGTATAGCGATCCAAGTTCATTACCCAATTTGCTTGAATTTGTTAAAGAAAATACAAATTTAGTAATTGATACAATTGAAAAAAGAGCTAAAATTGGCGAGGACGATTTTTATTCAAGTTCACATATTTACCTAACTGGTCATGGGAATATAAAATTTTCAGATAATGAGGCGCAACTTTTAAGAGATTATTTAATTGGCGGTGGTTTTCTACATGCAGATGATAATTATGGTATGGATCAGTTTTTTCGTAGAGAAATGAAAAAAGTTTTTCCAGAACTAGATTGGGTTGAAATCCCAAAAGAACATGAAATATTTAATATTGTATTTTCAATGCCAAATGGATTGCCAAAAATTCACGAGCACGATAATAAGAGACCTCAAGCTTTTGGATTATTCTATAAAGAAGAACTAGTCTCCATTTATACTTATGAAAGTGATCTTGGTGATGGATGGGAAGATCCTGAAGTCCACAATAATCCAAAAGATGTAAGGTTAAGTGCATTACAAATGGGAACAAATATTATAGTATATGGTTTATTAAGATAAAAATTAATCAAAATACTAATTCTATGAATTCAATTAAAAACTATATAAACAATGTTAGGCTCCAGTTAGCATTAACTCAATTAAAATTAGGGTTACTAAATGTTACCCTTTTGTTAATATGTTTATTTTTTTCTGCTATTCTAATCGAGTCAATTTTTTATTTAGAAAATTATAACAGACAAAAAATAGTGGAAGTTTTCTTTACGTTGACTTTTGTTACTATTTCTTATATCATTTTTAGATATGTTATTAACAGAAATAAGTTTTTTGGAAATATGAATGATGAAGATATTGCTAGATTTATTGGAAATAAATCTGAGCTAATTTCAGATAAAATTTTAAACGTATTACAGTTAGAAAATAATAAATTAATTGGTTCTAATGACTCATCTTTGATCAAACTCGCCGTTCATAGAATGAAAAGTAAATTAGATGAAATCCCTATTAATGTTATAAATGAAGAAATTCCTAAAAAAAAGATTTTTGACACTTCATTTATAATTTTCATTTTATTTTCAATTTATACAATACAATTCAAAACATTTGCACCAGCTACAACAAGAATTTTGAAACCCAATCAAGACTTCCCTGTACCGAAGCCCTTTTCTTTGGTATCATTATCAGGAAATCAAAGAGTTCTTGGTGGAGATACTTTATTAATATCTATAGCAGCTGTAGGTGAAATTCCTGATTCATTAGAATTAATTTGGTTCGATAAAGAGAAAAAACATAAAAAGAAAATTGGGGTTTATGAAGATATTTATAAACATACATTTAAGAATATTAATTCTGATATAATTTATTGGATGCAGTATCAAAATAAATCTTTTTTATCTTCTTGGAGAACAATTGAATCAATAAAAGATACAATTACTGTAAGAGACAGACCTATCATTCAAAATATAGAGTTCACTATTGTACCACCAAATTATACAAAAGAAGAAATTTATATACACCCAGGTAATATAACTGATATTAATGCTTTAGAAGGAAGTAAAATTAATATTAACGCATCAGCATCGAAATCTTTAAGTAAGGCTTGGATTCTAACTAATGATGGAAGAATATATTTAAATATAGATGATAAAAAAATATTAGGTGATTTTGTCTTATCATCCAATCAAGAATTATCTTATTGGTGTTTAGATAAAAATATGGTTGCAAACAGCAATCCTCCATTATACAGATTTTCAATAATTAAAGACTTATCTCCCGAAATAATTATTTTTTCACCTGAACGTGAAATAGATATAAATGAACGCATGATAATTGATTTTAATATGCAAATTATTGATGATTATGGGATATCAAACGCTTGGATAGAATATGAGATTATACATCCAGACTACCTAAAAGAGGATACGACAGAATACATTTATATTATTGAGGATATAGAAAAAGAATTAAAATCACAGCAGATAAAGTTTAGTTGGGATATAAGCTTATTGAGTCTGGGACCAGAGGATGAAATTCACTACTATATAAATGTTGAAGATAATAATGATTTTTCAGGGCCTTCAGTTACAATTTCACCCCAATATGTAGCACGCTATCCTTCATTAGATAATTTATTTTCTGATTTAGAAGAAACTGAAGAAATTCTTGAAACTGAGGCTCAAGATATGAAAATGAATCTTGAAGATATTCAAGAATTAATGGAAGATCTTGAATTAGAATTATTGAAATCAGACGAAATGTCTTGGGAAAATGTTAAAAAAGTTGAAGAGACTTTAGAAAAAATGGATAATATCCAAGAGCAAATTGAACAAATTAAAGAACAATTTGAAATGATCAATGAAATGGCAGATCAGAACCAATTAGTTAGCCCTGAGCTTATGGAGAAATTTGATCAACTTCAAAATTTGCTATCTGAAATAATGACTCCAGAGATGCTTAAGGCAATGGAGAAAATGCAGGAAGCTATGGATAGCATGGATCCAGAACAAATGCTAGAGGCTATGAAAGACTTTGAATTTGATGCTGAGGCAATGGAAGAACAGATTGATAGGTTTATGGAAATGTTTCAGCAGGCAATGGCAGAGCAGAAGATGGATGAATTAGCAAAAAGACTTGAGCAAATGTTGAAAGATCAGAGTGAAATTATGCAAGATCTAAATGAAAAAACAGAAAGTATGAATGAACTTGCTTCAAGAGAAAGAAGATTAGAGGAAAATTTTGACAAAATTGAAGATTCAATGAAAGATGCAATTTCTTCTGTCCAGAAATTTTCTCCACAAACTGCTGAAGATTTACAAAATCTTAAAGATAGTGATCTTACCAATGAAACGAGTCAAGAACTAACAGATGCCAGACAAGCAATGCAAAAACAAGATTTTAAAAATTCAATGGGTTCTGGTCAAAAGGCACAAGAAAATTTAGAAGATTTAGTTGCTAAGGTTAATGATATACAAAAATTATATCAAAATCAAACTGTTGCAGAAATGATGAATTTATTTCAAAGATTAGTAAATGGAGTATTAAAATTATCACAAGATCAAGAAAAAATGATTATAGAATCTAAAACATTAAAATCTAGAAGCCCTAGATTAGTAGGAATGGCAGTAAATCAAGGAAAAATTAGAAGCCAAACTAATCAGGCGATTGAACAACTCATGGATTTATCAAGAAAAACATTCCATATTTCACCCAAAATTAGTAGATCAATGGGAAAAGCTAGAGGAAGTATGGATAAAGCAATAGCACAATACGAACAAAGACAGGTATCCTCTGGAAGAAAATCACAATCATCTGCAATTGAGGGTCTTAATGAAGCTGCAAATTTAATGATGTCTTCAATGGATATGATGCAAGAAACTGGTTCTGCTTCAGGTTTTGAAAGTTTTATGGAGTCACTATCTGAAATGTCTTCTCAGCAACAAGGTATAAATAATCAGACTATGCAAATGCAGATGGGTATGGGTATGCAAAATCAACAAGGTATGATGCAAAGATTACAAGCTCAACAACAGCAATTGCAACAAGCCTTGCAAGACCTTTTATCTGAAAATCCAGGTGAAGAATCCGGTGGATTAGGTAAAGCAAAGCAGGATATGGATGATGTAATTGAAGATTTTAAAAGAAAAAAAATTGATAGACAAACAATGGACCGTCAAGAAAAGATTTTATCTAGAATGCTTGATGCTCAAAAATCAATGAGTCAAAGAGATTACTCTGAAAAGAGAAAAAGTAAAAAGGGAGAAAGTATGATCTATGATGGTCCAGCGGGTTTACCAGAAGATTATGGTAATAGAAAAATTCTTCTAATAGAGGCCATGGAAGATGCTCTTGATGAGGGGCATACAAAAGAAAATCAAAAAATGATAAAAACATATTTTAGAGAACTTCAAAAAATTGAAAATAAGAATGATGAATAGATTTGCTTTAAGCATAATGATTATTATTTATTGTTTTTGTGACGCGCAAACTATTTTTAATAAAAATATGCTTCGAATAAACGATTCAGAGAAAAAAAAATATAAGCAAGAATCTTATACAAAATTTACTCGCGCAAAATCTTTGGAAAAAGCAGGTTTATGGCAAGAAGCAGAAAAACTTTATAAAGAAATAAATGAGGATGATCCTGGAAACAAAAAGTTCTTTCAACCATTAAAAAATATATTAAAACAAAGAGGTGAGTGGGAGACTTTGATTGATTATGCAGAAAAATATTCTAAAGTTAATATCGATGATTTTACTTTTCAGATTGAAGTAGGAGAAATATATATTTGGGCTGGTAAAGTAAATGAAGCAGATAAAGTATTTGATAAAATATATAAAGATTCAAAAGAAAATCTAAATATAATTAAAATAATTATTGGAACATATTCTAAAAATGGAGTTTTTGAAAAAGCAGAACCTATACTTTATGAAATAAGAAAATCTCTTAAAAATAAAGCTTTTTACTCAATGGAAATGGGAAGATATTATTCAAATAGAATGGCATATAATAACGCATTATCCGAATACCTTTTATATGTTAATGATAATCCAGATAGATTCAACTTTGTATCTGATAAAATCATTAGTTTCGTTACTTCACCAGAAATTGCAGAATCTTTAATTAAACAATTAAAAAAAGATAGATCTTCTAATTCCATCAAGTTATTATCAGATCTTTATTTTAATCAAAAACAGTTTGAAAAAGCATATGATCTATTAATAAAAAATGATGTTAAATCCAGATTGCTTTTAGATTTTTCAAATGACTTAATCAATGAGGAACAATTTGCTTTAGCTGAGAGATTACTGACCACTATTTATAAAAATAGATATTCTGAAAATAAAATAATAGAACAGGCTATATTTAATTTAGCTGTGATTTATGAAAAAAAAACTATTAAAAATACTGATCCTTTACCATTATCAGGTTTTTATAAACAAAATAGTTTTTTTTTAAACGAATATTTAAGTTTTGATGAAAATCAGGCTGAATTATTAAATCAAGCAATAAATATTTATGATTCGTTAATAACTTCAACTAATTCAATTGAAGCCAATTATAGATTAGGAGAAATAAGGTATAGAATTTTAGGTGATATGGATGGTGCGTCTATACATTTTAATGATATTATTAAAAATAAAAGAAATAATAAATATATTTTAGAAAGTATAAATAGACTGATCGATATTTTTGTTGCAAAAGGTGATATTGAAAAAGCTAAATCAATATTGAAAAAACATGAAAATGATAATAGAGTTTCAAAGAAAAAAAATAATTTATCATTTAAAAAAGCTCAAATTTATTTTTATGAAGGTTATCTAGATTCTTTAGATAATTATTTAAACAGGGAATTTTCTGATTTATCATTTAATGATTATTGGTTCAATGATATACTAGAACTAAGAAGTTTACTATTTAATTTTAATGATAAACCAGAGCTATTTAAGTTATTTTCAGATTCACAATTATTACTTAAAAGAAATAAAAGAGAAGAGGCTTTAAGAAAATCGTTTCAAATAATAGAAATATCTGATGTGCCTTTAAAAAATGTAATAAAATATTATGCAGCTAGTATAATGGTTTTGCAGGGTCAAAATGAAAAGGCAATTGACTTAGTTGATAACTTGGAAGGAGAGTCAATTTATATTGAGTTGTCAATTATTTTAAAAGGAGAAATTTATGATTACATACTTAAAAATTCAGATTTAGCAATTGATTATTATTTAGAGTTATTAGAAAAATATCCTAAGAGTATATTTTATGATCAAGTTAGATTAAGATTAAGGGAGTTAGCTAGTTAAATGAAAAAAAACATATTTTTATTAATTTTTACATCATTAATTTTTTCGCAAAAGATTTTGATTCCGATGGATTTTTCTCAAAGTGATCATTTAAAGTCTTATGGTGTTGCATTTTGGTCTTTAAAGCAAGGTATAAATGTAGAATGGCTATTAAATTATAGAGGAGGATCATTTTTAATTGACAGCTACAGTATGATAGAGAACGAATGTAAGTTAAGAGGCATAGTTTATGAAAAAATAAATGCCTCAACATTAGGCTCAATATTAGCTGAAATTGAAAGTAATAATATGGACATAGTCTTACTTGAAAAGAAACCAAAAATAGCTGTTTATGCTCCTCCGGGTAATCAGCCTTGGGATGATGCTGTTACAATGGTTTTAACCTATGCTGAAGTAGACTATGATATTATCTTTGATGATGAGGTTATGAATGGAGAATTGTCAAATTATGATTGGTTACATTTACATCACGAGGATTTCACTGGTCAATATGGAAAATTTCATAAAAACTATAGAAATGCTGGGTGGTATAAACAGCAAAAAGCTGATTTTGAGTCCAAGGCATTTCAATATGGTTTTAAGAGTGTAAGTGAATTTAAAAAAAATATAGCGAGAGTTATTAGAGACTATGTAGTTGAAGGAGGTTTTTTGTTTGCTATGTGCTCAGCTGCCGATTCCTTTGATATTGCGCTTGCTGCAGATAAAACTGATATAGTTGCTTCTGTTTATGACGGTACACCTGTAGACCCAAACTATAAAAGTAAAATTAATTTTAGTAAAAGTTTTGCATTTGAAAATTATAGTCTTTATACTGATCCTATGATTTATGAATATTCTACAATTGATGTTCCTCCAAGTCATAAACCTGTAACGAAAAGTGCTGAGGCTGATTATTTTACATTATTTGAATTTTCTGCAAAATGGGATCCAGTTCCAACAATGTTAACTCAAGATCATGTAGGGGTAGTAAATGGGTTCATGGGACAAACAACCGGATTTAATAGAAATATGTTAAAAAAACATGTCGTGGTATTAGGGGAAGTTGAAAATGATGATATGGTTAAATATATTCATGGAAATGTTGGAAGAGGTACATTTACTTTTTATGGTGGACACGACCCAGAAGACTACAGGCATTTTGTTGGTGATCCTCCAACAAATCTTTCATTACATAAGAATTCCCCTGGTTATAGGTTAATCTTAAATAATGTCTTGTTCCCAGCAGCAAAGAAAAAAGATAAAAAAACCTAGGAAGATGCACTTTCATATTTTTCTAGGCCTTTTTTCCACATTAAACGAGTTAAAAATAAAAAAAATAGAGTAATTAAGATTTGACCTAACAAATAATTTTTGGATGGTCCATATAAAAGTGTTCTTGTTGGAACAGAAGTAATAAATGCCATTGGTAAAAAAGTGAAAAGAGACTTTCTAAGCCAACCGGTATAGATTGTATCCGGACGTTGAGAAAATTTAAGTAACTGGTGACTTAGCCACCCACCAGTGCTAAAATTTTTAAACCAAAAACTTAAACAGCTAATACAGAAATCTATACTTGCCCATATTATTAAACCCATTGAAAAAGAAAAATTAAAAAATATAAAATTATAGAACGTTATATCTCTAGTAGATTCAAAAATTAATTTTATCAAGAGAAAACCAAGAATTACGACGGACAATAGTGTATATGATTTTACATATCTAAATGAAATTAAAAATTGACTATTTATGGGTCTTAAAAGAAAAAAATCAAGATCACCTTTAACAATTAATTGATTGATTTTCATCAGATTTCCAGAAAAAAATAACATGTAGAATGTGTCAGTTAAAAATGTTATAACTAAAAAAATTATAACATCATCTTTAGTAAATTCAAGGAGACTATCAACGTAAGAAAATATAATTGAAAAGAAGAAAAGATGCATTCCATAGTACACAAAATCTACAATTATACCTCCTATGAAATTTGATTTGAATTCCATGTCTCTTGTTAGGCTATTACTAAATAAGGCAAACCAGATTTTAATATATCTATTAATGTTATCCACCAAATCCTTCATATCTTCTTATACCTAATAAATAAATTAAATGACCTATTAGAGAAATAATTATAGCCCAAATGATTCCTACTTTTAATTTACTCATAAATAATGATGGTTCGATATAGCCCAATGCACAACTAACAGGGATATCAACTAAATAAGGAATAGGTGTCATTTCAATTATGTTTTTTATTTTATCAGGAAACATTTTTAAAGGTATTAATTGACCAGAAAGTACCACATTTGCAAGGTTGTATGCTAAAATAAGAGCTCTAGCTTCTCCAAACCAAAAGGCTGTACATATCATGATAAAGTATATTCCATACGAAATAAAAATTGATAAAATTAAAAATATAATGAATCCAAAAATTGAATGAATGGTTTGAAATGATAATCCAGGGAATAAAAAAGGAAAAATGAAGGACATCAAACCATAACAAATAAAATATAATGAGTTGTAGCCTATAAATAAAGATAAATTGTAATAGAAGAAAGATATTGGTCTAATTAAATATTTATTTAGTTCTCCCAATCTTATAGATTCAATCATTTCAAAAGAATTAACCCAAGATGATTTTAACTGTCCAACCATAAGAGCAAAAAAAAGATAAACAATTAATTGCTCGAAGGTAAAGCCATTGATTATTTCTACATTTCTAGTTAAAAAAATTCTTTTCCATAATAGATATTCAATTAGTAAGCCTGAAAAGATAGCGAAAATTCCAACTAAAGCATTGGCTCTATATTCAAGTGTCTGGATCCAAGTTACCTTAACTACAGCATAATATTTTTTTAGCCATTTAAAAATCAAATGTATTTACTCGGATTGTTGAAAAAAGATCGCATAGCATCTTCTACAGGTAATTCTTCAACGGTGAAGCTTTTTGGTTTAACAATGTTAAAAAGTTCAGAAATTAGGTTAGCCATTTTTTCATCTGGCAGTTGAGCTGATAAAATATTTTGATGAATTTCTATTTTGTGTTTACCTAAAACTTGTATGAGTTTGTTGATATCAGAATTTTTTTCAAGTTCAAAAATTAATTTTTTTAAAGGATTTATTTTTTCTATTAATTTATCAAAATTACCATCATAAAGTCCAATCCCATTGTCTATTACATATACACGTTCGCATAAAGCCTGTATGTCATTCATGTAGTGACTGGTTATTAAAAAGGTAGTGTTATGCTTATGATTATATTCTTTTACAAAATCCCTTATTTTAGATTGTGAAATTACATCAAGTCCAATTGTGGGCTCATCAAGAAAAACAATTTTTGGATTA
>MDTB01029366.1_pt1 | contig 11398 bp, 12 predicted proteins | sample 811161 | NCBI WGS metagenome assembly MDTB01 (sample SAMN05326650, study PRJNA326480) | marine metagenome | isolation source: seawater | place: Mediterranean Sea | collected 2009
AAATACCCAAAAAGTTGGTGGCGTGGAATACCACCCGAAGCATTAACCCAAAAACAATACGATAAAACTATTAATAAATACAAAGTCAAAGTTGGAACCACACTAAGATTTTGGGAAGAAAAAAAATGGATAACAAAGTATCACCCATACGGCTGGGTCCATTGGTATTGCGATTTCTTTCAGGGAAAACGTAGCCCAGATGATGTACGCCAAATAGGAAGGTGGAAGCGAACTGCCGGTCCTAGGTCGCGATTTAGATTAATGTTGATAAATATGTTAATAAGAAAAAGAAAAAAATATGATGATTTCCAAGTCAGCCCAAAAATAAGACAAGTTCTACAGCATTGGGCATATGTTTTGACAGCCAGGGATTTCTATCTTGTTAAAAATAAATGATCACCCCCTTCCCCTAAGGCTTAATGCGGACACTATACTAATAATAATAAAATGTATATTATTAACAAATAATAGACATTCTCTTATGCTACCGCAATTAATTTTTGAGATTCTACTTCCCTATTTAATGAACCCTTTTGTTTTAGTTGTTCTTGTAGTATTAGCATTTTTATTTTATAATGAATTTATTACACCTGGTCCAACACTTTATAAAGCACTACCATTTTTAATAAAACCAGATGAGACAGAAGAACCTACACCAATATCTACGTTACCTCAACAGCCCCTTACCACGCCTCTCGATTTAAATAATATGGAGCCCGAGGATGCTCTCAATGAAATATTGAAACCCCCCGACCAACGCGAATCCACTTCCCAAGAAATGCAGGTAGCCGATATGCAAACTATTCCAACTACCGATTTACAAGAGGCTGCCATTTCTAGCCTATCAACACAAACACCCACTGTCACACCTATCCCCGGAGGAGGCCCCAGCATAGCCCCGCCGACAACGACACCATATCCAATTACTTCCGAGCTTCCTATGCCACCTACTGGAATAGAGGAGGACGCCGAGACATATGCCGCGGCGGCGCCAAAAAAGAAGGTATCTTTCAAGAATAGGAAGTCCGGTGATGTTTGGGCAGCCGCTTTTTAACTTGGTACTCGAGTACACTGGGGGGCTTTTCCATAACCCTGTTTCCAGCATATTTTACAATAATGACTTACATCCTTTTCTCCTGCTGAATATTGTATTTCAGTTTCCCAGTCGTGATCGCACGCGACTTCTATGGCCTCGGTGAGATTATCGGCTGTTAATTCTATTTTTTTTAATTCATCTAAAATTTCTCTTTTCCGGCGGATTAATTTTTCTCGGTGTTCGAGGGCCTCCTGGAATTGAATAGGTTGGTTATTTCCAAAAATAACTACTTGATGTTCGCGAACCCGGGGTTCCTGATCCGGTGAATTATAAATTACACTCATTTATATTTGTTTAACCTTATAAATAAGTGTAGCGTATAATTTTTAAGTGTACAGCCGCGTACGTTTATTACATATAAAGACGAAACGCGACAATATTTAATAAAAACTGAATTATGGTATTTATTAAAAACGCGTTTACGCAAGAAGTCACCAAAGACCGCGTCGGCTCAAAAGACGAATATAACTACTTTCGCGTAGGAGGCGGGCCTGATGTTGACCGTTTGAACCCAGAAAAAAGATTTTATGCTAACAAGACAGAGTTCTATCTACATAAATTTTTCAATAGGTGGCCCGGTAATATTGAGGGATATGAAAGCGCTATTCGCTCAAATATAGAAACAGTTGAAAGTCTAATGACTAAGTTGGATAAACTTAGCGATAAACAGGCATATGACGCCTTAATAGGGGCTATTTCAAATGAACCAATTGTTAGTTTCGGTGTTATTCCTGACTATGATGTTTTGGATTCTAAAACTCCACGAGAAGATGATTGGATTTTCCCGAAGAAAGTTTACAGAATTCCAAAAATGCGGGAAGTTACCACCGAAATTGAATGATTAATTAATTATAATCATCGGGATGTAAATTATATTTATTAGAAAGACTTATATTAAATAATATTTCACGTTCTCGCGTAACATCTAATGGATCACAATCGTGAAGCATTTTTAGATATTTGTAATCAATTGCTTGTAATTTGTTATTTATTTTTATTTTATATATGCCATTTTGGCATATTAGCCCAGTTATATACCAGAATAATATAAAAAACATCCCTCTTTACCAGCGTTTTAATATTTATATATAAGTTATAAACATTTAAATAATAAATTCACGAACAAACGGTCCAAAAATTTCATGGGCACGATCTATCTTCATACCTATATTACCCTCGATGGGCAAGCACGCTTCCTCCCTTATAAAAGGGTTGGCTAATGTAATCGTGGTTGTCTGTGAGTAGGAATTATCAATGGGATCTATTCTGTCAGTCCCCGGAATAGGCGTGGAAGTCTGGCCACCATAGTGTACCTGCGCCCATTCAAATCTATCTAAATACCCGAGAGCCGGTGGCCCCACTTCATTAGATTGGTGTTTAGTAATAAGGGACACGGGTCCCGGAGTGACACTCTGGGGCCCACTAGACTGTTTTTCGCTAGAAGGCTCTACTTCCGTAAACCTTTCGGTCGTGTCATCGAGATCCTGATGTTCCTTATACATTTCTAGTGTGACGATAACTAATATAGCGTAAACTACAAAGGCTATTTCGGGAAGTTGAAAAGTCTTAGAAGTCATTAAGTTCTTTACTAATACCATAGAAAATATTAAGCTATTAAAAGGATAAATCTATACTATAAGTATGTCGAAGCAACTTTTCCACTATTATTTTGAGGTTCCAGAGGCCCGGGATGACGAAAATTACGAACAAGTTTCCCGGGATGTTTTAAAAAATAAAATACAACACATAAATAGCCTTAAAACACGAATTGACAATTATTATGATGCCAGCAGAAAATATAATATTTGGAACTGTATGAGTCGCGACCTTCATCCTTATGAAGGAATAGTTGACTTTTTCCAGGATTCTATACGTTGTGTATCCCGTGCTTTTTATAAGTTAACCGAAATTTTGATTTCATTCGATATAATTATACCACCCCGTTCGTCTAGCGGGCTCACGTGTAATAATACGCTACATTTGTGCGAAGCTCCGGGTGGTTTTATTCAATCGTGTTTGTTGTATTATGGTGATGCTATTGACCGTTTTTATACCATTTCCATAGACTCCACGATAAAATATCATAAAGACATTAGAAAAAGTCAACGAGGAACCATATTTATTCGCGATCTTACCATAGAAAACGAATTCGATGAAACAATAGAACATTTACCACAAGAGGGCTTTCCCCTAATAACAGCAGACGGCGCTTTTGATGTTAGTAATAATTACGAAAATCAAGAACACTCAACATTTGACCTACTATTTAATGAAATATCAATGGCACTTTCTTGCCAAGCTCCTGGGGGTTCTTTTATAATAAAAGTATTCGATTGTTTACTTCCCAAAACTTGGAATTTAATTGTTTGGCTTAAATCTTGCTATGAACATGTCTATATATGCAAACCACCGAGTTCGCGCCCTGTAAATAGCGAACGTTATTGTGTTTGTAAAGGATTTAGGGAACATAAATATTATAGACCATTCATAGAACGCGAAAGTCAAGATTGGTTACCCCGATTTAGAAGTAAATTAATAAGTGATATGTTAGATTACCAAATTTCTAATCTCGAAAAAGTGTTCGCACATATTCGCATTGCCGAAGAAACTTCAAACAATTCCAACGAAGCCAATTTGGCTCGTAAAGAACGCATCAATCTAGCTTCTCAAGGAGAAAAACAATACAACTCTATTTATGGTAATATATTAACAACGTTTTCTACTTAGCCTCCTTTTCCTTTTCCTTTTTCTCGTCCTGCCACAACTTACCTATCAACTTACCAACCTCGCCAACACTCTTTCCCGCCCACTCATCTTTATGCTCCTTTCGCATCTTTTTCCCAAATTCTATATAAGGGTTTGGTTTGGCATTAGGGTCTCGCGGTTTCCTTGCCTTCTTTACCTTTCCTCCGGCGTTTACCTGTTCTTGAAGATCTTTAACCTGTTTTTGGAGAGCTTCTATCGCTTTTTGGGTATCGTCTTTAGACGACATAATAAATAAACCTTAATGATTACTTAATAATTAAGGTTTAAATTATTCATATAATACCGCGCGGGTACTGAATTATTATATATAGTATTAGTAAAAGAATATTCCAAAAATGCTAGCTGTAGCAACATTAATTAAGACAGTTTTAAAAAAATTATCGGTTCCGTTAATGATAGCTATACTTTCCGTAATTATGGCAATGTTTGCTATAAACTTTAAATTACTATTTGGACCAATATTAGGCATTTTCGGCTATAATAGTAATGAATTACGAAACTTAAAAGGTTGGAAGGGCTGGGGCCGTGTTTGGCGAGGTTGGAATCGCCTGAGCTTTTTCGATGGAATCTTATTAGATTGGTTTGATGGGAGATATTATACAGATGACGAAATTAAATTAGACCGTCAAGCATTCAAAAATTTTGGCGGAATTTTAGCAATTTTTCTTTTTATTAATATCCTGGTAGCTTTAGGCACTAATAGTGGTGTAAGTGCTTTTTTCCTTTTCCGCACAACTTTATTAAGATTTATCATAGTTGCTTGCCTTGGTGACCTGATATTTAACAAATTTTTCCTAAAACAACCCAAAATTAGCGAATCACCCGAAATAACTACTACACTTGCAAATTTAGAAACATCTAATCAAATTGTCGACACATTAGATGAAGAACTTAACGACTTAATGCCAAAAGTAAAAGAAGCTAAACGCAATCTTAAAAAGGCCAAGAAAGATGTAGCCTACTTTAAGAAAAACGCCGAAGCAAAAAATAAAGATCTTAAGAAATTTAAATACACTAAACAAGAAGCCCTCAATAAAATACCTGCTGCAGAGACCCTGCTAACCAGCACACAAGATGCTTTAGATAAATTAAATGTACAATACGACGCTAAAAATGCCTCACTAGTCACAGAATTAGGTAATGTTAAAAACTTAACTAAGGAATACAAAGGCCATTATTACACTATAATGGTCGAAAAGCGGGAAATGGCTCCTTGGGTACGTGGCCTGTTCGTATCATCTAAAAAGGATGAAGATGAATCTTTAACCAAGAATAAAACCAAATTATTACAAAACATCTCCCTTGGTATGGCATATGTTATAGCGGGATTATTGAACATTATAGTGTACAGTATGATAATGAACAAAGATAGAAAACCTCTTTTATACGCTTCGGTCATAATATGTACACTGGTATTTTTAATAACCCCCATATTGAATATCCAAAAAGATTACACAAAGGACCTCGTCGATCTAGAATCTAAACTCAGCGTCCTCCAGAACTGGGTTAATTTAATTCACCCACGCGCTTTAGATAAAACAGCCAAAATAGTAAAAGCCGGACTAAATTACGACCAAGTACAAACTCTACAAATGGGTGTAGCATTATTCGTAACACTCTTATTTGTATTTCATATAATATTCGCTTGGTGGGAAACACCTAAACACCCCTCTAAATGTAAGGGCGGTCCAATCGAACCTTCAGGCGCCGACGTTACCGGAAACCCTCCCGTAGTAAATGTAACTTATTGCCCTGAAGATGCTCTTCGCATACAGCGCCGCAAATATATACCACAACCTCTTAGACAACGTTTAATTGGTTTCACTGCGGAACCGAATTATAAACTGTTTTACGAAATACCCAACATATTCATACCAGTTCTAATGGGCCTATTAGAAGGCAGATCCACAATGATAAGTGCTCGCAAGGACGGTATAAAGGATGAAGCCGTATTATACGATTACAAACAAAAAGGCTTCATTTACGGATATTGGAGAGCCATTATGATTATTGTATTCGTACGCCGACTTATAGTGTCTGAAGCTTTCAAAAATCAAATGGTAAAAGCACGTTCTTCAGCTAGCGCCCTATCTGGAAGTATAGGCTCCAACCCGAGGGTATTAGCAATGAAAGCTAAACTTTCCGGGCTAAGGTAAACACTTTATTTAAAAATATACTCCTTATCTCACTTTAACTATGGGCCGGAACAAAAAAAATAAAAAACAACCTAAACGCCCTCCACCAAGGAAAAAACATTCAAAACTTCACAACGTTCTCCCCAAAGGTAAAAGAAATAGAAAAAAACGCCAACAACAACATAACGAACTAGTCAACGCTTTTCAAAGCCTCGCAGTTGAAAAACCACTTACTACCGAAGAAAAACTCGACGATATTTACGCAGCCATAGCTGCCATAAAAATACCCCAGGGAACAGACCTAAAAATAGAAGACGACTTATAGTTATAAAGTATACTACTATAAATCGCGTCTAATAAAAAGAACGATGCCTAACATTAAAGCAACGTCCAAATTTCATTCCGTAAACATAACCGAAAATGAAACGCCTTATTATGATATGTATCCAGAAGACCGTTGGTGTCTAGAATGCGGTTGTGTCGAACCAGACCCAAGCAGCGTCGAATGGGTATGTGAGTGCTGTCAACACAACTATCGAGTTGATAAGTTTGGTGTTCCCGATTTCGAAAGTGAATATTGGATGACAAGCGCGTGCGATGTTGGCGAGTCACTCCGGCGCAGCTATAAAAATATGTATATTAATAGCCCGGATGAAGAGCCCGAGGAACTAGGCCCCTGGCCTATAAACACCGACAGTCTTAAGTTCGAAAAACCCGAACCTATAGAACTATTGGTTATTAAAAATGAAAAGGAGACACCCGAGCAACCCACGCTAATTCCAATGAACCCTCCCAACACACCCGCTTTCAAATGGGCGGAACCTCAACCTCTTCGCGAAATGCCTGTGACCCCACCTCCTACAACAGAACCCTCCAAAACAGGTGGTAAATATGTGCCGCCTGGTAAACGACGGGCGGCGGCGGCACAGCGTCGTTAATATTCAAAGGTCTTCAATAAAGTCCTATTCTTAGTAAAATCCCGAGCACGTGTTCGGGACATAATATAAATAGTTTGTGCGTCATACCAGGGTTCTGCTAAAACCCAACCTTGCGGGTTAATAACCTGACCTGTAATAAAATCAACCTGGTATCCGTTCGCTACTTTTGCGCGCGCGGATTCCATGTTTTGTCCATTCATAAGAACCTCAAATCTTACCACGCCCGTGGTATTTTCCTTTTCTTCCCATACTGTTTTTATTTTGCCATTATCCCACGTATCTTCCGGCGTCGCGTGCATTAATTTTCCGTTAAAACGCAACAGTTTTTTCTTAATGTCGAATAGCGCCGAAATCGCCGACCCCCCGGCCCAATTCGAAATACGCGCACTCCATTCCGTTTTTTCTTGGTTTTTCCAAGCCGGTTGGGTAAAATCATAATCAACTATATTAAACTTTCCAGTCGGCGTTTCCAATATAGAAGTCTCCGGCTCACAGACGCCATTATTAGAAGCAGACAAAATTATGGTTAGTTTTATTCCTTGTCCTGAAGCCAATACCACCTTTCTTCCATCGGGGAAATCTGTTATTTCCGTTTTGATATCTATAATGCCTTTGTGGCTATCATCTCCAATTTTTTCACCGAAGCCTAATTGTATACAATTTTCAGGTTTTTCTCGGGGTAAATATGTCAATAACAATTCTCCATTTTGTATATTCTGTACCCTAGCCATCCACCTAGGAACTATATTTGATTTAATATAGTCGATTTTATCATATGTATTTCCTCGATGACAACTTATTAATATTATCTTCCAGGGATCCAATTGCACCATAGGCTCGTTAAATTTATTCGTAAAATATGGCTCTTCCGCATACTCCACATCTTCGCCAAACATATTGCGAATAGCATACGATTTATAATATCCCATTAACCCCGCCGTAGAATGATACCTACCAAAACCCATACCTTTTCTTCCCGTCAATTTATATATTGTCGGCGTCGTCGCTTCTATAGTTCCGTCAAGTTTATCTGTCATTTTATACGGTCTAATTTCACCAGTGCCATCCATATATTCAATGCGAGTTTGTTTAATACCAGTTTCACTATCTTCACTTATCGATTTTACAATTCCGTGATTTTTTTGAGCCAAAAAAGAATGCGTACTTCCCGCCAAATTCACTGAATTCTCTTTCAATTTTTTAACTGTATGTTTTATTCTTTCAGGGTGATGTAAATCATCATCGTCAAATGATACTATTATATTACCTATCGCCAATCTATTCAATATATTCCTTTTTCTTCCTACGCGATTCCATCCATCCAACCATACATAATAATACCGAAATGGCAATTTCGCAAAAATACCTGTACCCTCTCCAGCATCTTTATTATATTCGGGAGAATCATCTAAAATAACCCACTCCATACGCTCTTTTTCAAATGTCTGTTCTTTTAGACAAACAATCAGTTTATTTATATGTTCCCGGCGTTTGTAGGTTGGTGTAATAACTGTGACGTCAGCTTTATTGTTAAAATACCACAAATGGTTAGTGTAAGTGTCATAATCATGCACAGTTATTTTATTTTCCGTGTCGGGGACCTTGAGTGAACGCATTACTATGCCTGCTACTCTAAAAGATAAAGATATTATCATTTCTCGTTTTTTGGGGAATTTAGCATATTCTTTTATCAACGACGGAGGTATATTTTTTAAAATTTTATTAACAGTATCAGTTCGCAACAAACATCTACCCGAAATTAACATAGCCGGATATCCCACGGTATCTACCGGTTTAAAACCTGTATTTTGGGGAACCCAACCTCCATCCATACATACAACTTCCCCGCGTTCTATATACGTCCAAGCTTTATTAATCCACAAAAGATTTTCATCGTTAATTCTATCCAGGGGCCCATGGGGCGTGTCACTTATTTCAATTAAACATAATCCAGAAGCCCGGGAAATCGGCTCTCGGGGATTTTTGGAATTTAACAAAATGTCAGGAATAGAAATAACATCACCAAAAGCTTCCAACCTATCCGCTAAAATACTCGGCTGCGTATGGCGAGGAATTTTCAATTGTTCCGCGACAGAATACCAAGCCGTTCTACGTTTATCAGTGCTCTGGAGCTTATCTATTTCTCTACCGCCTGCCTGACCAAGAGGCTTGTCGGCATCGCGGGGGTTTATAGTAACAACGTTGTCGAATATATAAAATGGATCATTCACATTAAATAATACGTGTCGGTATAAATGGTCTATCCCCCATCCAACTAATCTATCGGCATATTTGGTATATACATCCATAAATCGGGATAATGCCTGGCGACTAAAGAGTGGTGCCGTAACTTCAACGTAATCGCTTCTTCTAAAATAAGAACCTGGGCGGGGGTGGCTGGCCATTATTTCCAGGGATGGGGAAACTTTTCCTTTTACCGGATCGAAACTTGGGGAAGATACTTGGGCTTTATTTATTTTTGCTTGTTTAAATAGAAGTTCTATTTGCTCCGGGGTTAAAGGGATATCATCGTCGACAACTAAAATATAGTCGTAAGTTTCGAAAAGGTCTCGGTTTTCTTTTATCCAGTGATCTAAATTTTGAAATTTACTCGCTAATCTAAAAACAGAATCGGCTAATGTCATTTCACCTGAATATCTGTATTGAATAATATCATATGAACATAATGAAACATTCGCCCAACCAGATGGTGCTTTAGTATTATTACCCACCGAACTGAAAATTAGATTGCTTTTTCTGGTAAATGTGGAAATCGTTTTACACGGGATTTTATTCTTCTGTACCTCGGTAAAATGTCTATTTATACTATCGTGTTCTCGGTGTATAGTACTATCAAAACAATCTCGAGGAAATACAATTGGACAAGATAAAACATACGTATTTGTGAATTTATATATCATATTATCCGCAACAGGTAGACAATTAAAACACAAAATTCTATCGGCGTCTAAAGCACCACAGCGTTTTAGACATTTTTCTGCTCCCTCGCGTGTTATTAAATAACAAACAGTGGAGAAATATTCTTCTGTCCATTTGAGAAATGGACGATTTTTATTGTTGAACGCTTCCATATTAGAAATCGCCATATGTTGACGAGGAAACGAAAATAACATAATTGTATCTGCTCCTGGCGGAGCCGCATCAAAAATTCTCTCGCAATTTATGTTTCTATCACCGGATGGTAAAACTACATCGTCCTCGCATATAACTCCATATTTTTTACCGGATTTCAAAAAATGTTTAAGAGCATCAACTTGGCTACACAAAAGACCAATTTCCGCAAGTCGGGAATCCGGGATATTTATATTTTCGGTATCTTTTATTTCTGTCAAATTTCCAGATAAATTGTACCTGGGATCTTTACCCATAACTGGCCACATATCCCCGCCTCGAGGACCCCGGGCCGGAATTCTTTCAGCTTCTAACTTGTTATCTGTAAACTGTTTTTCTAGCATCGCCCGGCGAGCGTTATCGTGTTCTAAATTAATGTAACCGTAATATGTGTTCATTGGGTTTATATCAAGACTGGTTATGCCTTTTTAAATGTTTTAACTTATTAAAAGAAACTCAGCTACACTAAACTAGTATACTAAGTTATGACCACTTTTATAGAGCCAACAGAGAATACGGAAGAGATTACTAAACACCCATTTGAACACAAGTGGTTTATATGGGAGCACCGAAATGACGGTGAAACTTATGCCGATAATTTAAAATGTGTATGTAATTTTGATACGGTTGAAGATTTCTGGCTATATTGGAAATATTTACCTCAGCCGGTTGAATTCTTTTTTGCCCCTAAACAACCCCGAAGATTGATATCTAATAGAAGTGTTGTATCATATAGCATATTTCGAGAAAATATAAAACCCGAATGGGAAGACCCTGTAGCATCCCGGGGTGGAGAATGGCGAATCCGTAGATTTAAGAATCTAGATGATGTTAATGCTATATGGGAAGAAATAGCGCTTTTAGTTTTGGGTTGTTCATTAAAACGTAGCGAAAATATTATCGGTATTCGAGTTGTTGATAGTTCGCATCCTACTACTAATAAAGCTATGTATAATGTAGAAATATGGTTTGATAATATGGCTTATGCTGAAGATATCAAGGTTAGTATTGGAGAAAACATACCCGACCTCGATGTTAGTAAAATGTATCTTAGATCACATTCAAATTGATTATTTATCGATGTTATATATAAAATGTCAACATTGTTCACAACAATATTAGCGGAGACTATTCACAAAAATAAAAAGAAGATCCCGCCACCCAAAAAAAATAAAAATAAAAAAGTAGAAGTCATATCAAAACTTGATATGTATCCATTGTACGATATCCGGCTTAAACATTACCAACAAGCGGCCAAATCCAAAACCCAAAAATATGATAAATAGGCCAATGAATAGGTATTAATTCTGGAATTTCGTCATCATCATCAT
>MDTB01060602.1_pt1 | contig 11398 bp, 13 predicted proteins | sample 811161 | NCBI WGS metagenome assembly MDTB01 (sample SAMN05326650, study PRJNA326480) | marine metagenome | isolation source: seawater | place: Mediterranean Sea | collected 2009
AAAGCACTAAAAAATATAAATAAAAATGTACAAATTAAAAAAAACGACTTTAGATAAAAAAATTATCTTTGTTACTTCAACAAGAGCGGACTTCGGTAAACTTAAATCTCTTATAAAAATAACAAAAAAGAGAAAAGATCTTAAGGTTTATATAGTCATCACAGGGATGCATATGATTGGAAAATTTGGTAATACTTATAGAGAGGTTTTAAAAGTATTTAAAAAGAATGTTATTAAATTTAAGAACCAATCTCTCAATGATAGATTAGAATTAATACTCACAAAAACTACAAAAAAATTTTCTGATATTGTAAGAAAATTAAATCCTGATTTGATAGTAATTCACGGTGACAGGGTAGAAGCATTAAGTTGTGCATTAGTTGGATCTCTAAATCATATTCTAACAGCCCATATTGAGGGAGGAGAGGTATCAGGAACAATTGATGACACTATCAGGCACGCTGTAACAAAATTAAGTCATATTCATTTTGTAGGATCCAGCTCCGCTTATAAAAGGGTTTTAAAAATGGGAGAAAATAAGAATAGTATATTTAATATTGGCTCACCCGATATTGACATTATTAAAAAAAAAAAACTTCCTAATATTATGAATGTTAAAAAAAGATATTCAATTAATTTTAGTAGATATGGAATTTTACTTTGGCACCCGGTAACATCTAAAATTTTTTCAATTAAAAAGGATACCCAAAAAATAATAAATTTTCTTGAAACTTTAAACAAAAAAGTTGTTATAATCTATCCAAATAATGATCCTGGTAGCAATCAAATTATAAATATTTATCAAAATATAAAAAATAAAAACTTTAAAATTTTAAAAAGTCTTAGATTTGAGAGCTTTCTTTCTCTTTTAAAGAATTCTGAATTTATTATCGGCAATTCCAGCTCAGCTATTTATGAAGCACCAATATTTAATATACCTTCAATAAATATTGGTGATAGACAATATAAAAGATTAAAGCTAAGCACTATCAAAAATTATGAGGCTGAAGATCTTAATAAGACCAATTTTTTAAAATTCATAAATAACTTTAAAATAACAAAAAGAAATATTTTTGGTAAAGGCAATAGTGATAAAAAATTTTTAGAAATTTTGATACGAAAAAATTTTTGGGGAATATCAAAACAAAAATTTTTTTCTGATGGTAATAGATATGAATTTTATAAATAAAGATTTCAAGCTAACATCCTATAAAGACCCTTATCCTTATATTGTCATAGAAAATTTTTTTGAAAAAGAATTTTTCAAAAATATTGAAAAAAAATTTCCTTCAGAAAACGATTTCAAGAGTCAAAAAAATAAAATTAACCGAATGAATTATGATACATCAATTAAAGATAAACTATATGAACAGTTACTTAAAAAAGAGTCTGAATACAAAGAACTTCACAATTATATTTATAGTGATAATTTTATTAATTATTTTATAAAATTATTTCAGGATAGTATTGCATCGGAAATTAAAAATGAAAATTTAAAAGATATATTAAAATATAAGATTAAATCTGACCCATTTGAAACTGAAAAAATATTATCTAAATTAGATATTAAAGAAAATTCACCAGATGAAATTTTGTATCCAAGACTTGACTTGGGAATGGGAACTTTAGGTTATGGAAAAAACACTGGAGGTAAAGGAATTCACGTAGACAACCCTCAAAGACTAATATCTATTTTATTATATTTTGGTGGTTATAAACATATTAAAGGTGGTGAGCTTAGGATCTGGAAAAAAGTAAATGATACTCTTGAAATTTCTAATATAATTAAGCCTACCCCGAATTCACTAGTTGCTAGCTTACAATCTAATATTAGTTTTCATGATGTTAATCCAGTAACAGAGATCGATGGTACCAGAAATGCATGTTATATAGCAATTTCATCTAATAATAAAATTTGGAAAAATCTAGAATACAATCAATTTAATAAAAAATTCCACAAAAATAGAGTTAAAAAAAATAATAGTATTTTTGAAAAAGTTATAAATTTTTTCAAATAATAAACTTGATTTATAATGAGTATAGATAATGAAAAAATCTCTCAATGGTTGAATAAAAATGATATTGATTACATAAATGATTTTAATATTTCAATAAGATCTTGGTTAAAAGCAGGCGGTGTAATTAAGACTTATATAACTCCAAAAAAATGAGCAGGAAATAATCAAAATAATAAATTTTTTTAATGAGGAGAAACAAGAATATGAAACTCTAGGAAATTTATCTAATGTGATTATTCGTGATGGTTGTATCTTAACACCAATAATTAATCTAACAAAGTTAAGTAAAATTTCTCAAAAACCTCATTTAGATAAATTAGAAATAAATGTTGATGCTGGAGTATCTATACCTAGATTCGCTAATTACATAATGAAACAAGAATACTCTGGAACGGAATCTCTTATAGGAATTCCTGGAAGTATCGGTGGAGGAATATATATGAATGCTTCTTGTTATGGTTCCGAATTAACTGAATTTTTAGTAAGTATAAAATCCATAAATTCAAATGGTGAAGTTATTATCAGAGATAAAAAACAAGCTAAATTTGATTGGAGAAAATCTATTTATCATGAAAATCAAGAAATAATAACTAGTGCAGTTTTCCGATTCCCATTCTCGTTAAAAAAAGATATCAACATTATAAAATCTAAAAAAGAAAAAATTCAATTTCATCGAAAAAAAATTCAAGAAAGTGATTATCCAAATCTTGGGAGTTTATTTGCTACAAAAGATTTATATTCAGATATAAAATTTGTTTCAATAAAATTCTTCTTTTTGTATTTATTTAATAAATTTGTATTGATATTAATTAATAACAAAATATATAATAAAATTGATATATTAAGTTTTAGAAAAAAAATTAATAATATTTACAGAAAAAATTTTCAAATCAACTCTAATCATAGTTTTTCTTTATCAGATAAAACTATAAATTGTTTAATTAACAAAGGAAGTCAAAAGGCACAAGATGCAATAAAAACTGTCTATACAATTAAAAAAATTGTAGGTCGAAAGGTAAAACTAGAAAATATAATTTTAGATAAAATCAAATGAATATTTCATTACACACTTTTTTTTATGGAAACAATTACGGTGCTCTTTTACAAAGCCTATTTTTAAAAACATATTTAGAAAATCAATTTGACGCAAATGTTTATTTCAATAAATATCAACCATCCCAGTTTCTATACAGAGAAGAAATAAAGCCTATAATAAAAAAGAATATTTTTCATTCATATCAAGGAATAAAAAAATTTTTTAAATTAAGAAAGTGGAAAAAAAAATATATTAAATCTCTTCCAAGTAAAAAATTTATCCCTTCAAATTATGATGAAAATTCTTTAAGTATATACGGAAGTGATGAAGTATGGAATTTCAGTAATCCTTTTTTGGCTTTGATCCATTTTTTTTTGGAAAATCTAATAAAAATGTTAAATTTAGTTACGCTGCAAGTTTTGGAAATATTTTATTAACAAATGAAAACCATAATTTGTTAAATGAAATCGAAAGTTTATTGAGACGTTTTAAAAATATTTCAGTTAGAGATTTGAATTCTCAAAATTTTTTAAAAGATAAATTTAATATTTCCTCAGAGATAGTATTAGATCCAATTTTTCTAATTGATAATGAGTTTAAAATATTTAATGAAATTGAAAAAAAAAAGACACCTAAAAAAAGATATTGCCTAATTTATGGTAAATATTTTTCAAACGATGAAATAAAAAAAATTGTCCAATTAAGTAAAAATCAAAATTTATTTATTTTATCAGTTGGATACTATAATAGATGGGCAGATTTAAATATCACTAATGCTGATCCTTTTGAATTTTTAAAGCTTCTTAAAATTTCAGATGTTATATTTACCTCAATGTTTCATGGCATACAATTTTCAGTAAAATATAATAAAAAATTTTGGTACACTATTGATCCTTATAGAAAAAACAAATTAGATTTCTTTTTAAAGACACTTAAGCTGGAAAACAGATTAATTGGTCCCAATCTTAATTACGAGGATGAAATTGACTACTTATTTATTAATAAAGAAATACAAAAAAAAAAAATTCAATCTCGGAAGTTTATTATTGATATTATGAGGAATTTTAACTCTTTATGATTATAAATAAATATTACCATTTTCCCTTAATTTTTTCTTTAACATATTTTCTGTCTTTTTATTTTAGGTTGGATTTAGCTGGTGGAACTATTCCTGATCTTCAAACTCACTGGAATTTTATTCAAAAAATAAGAGATGTTGGACTTTTAAATATTTTAGAAATTGAGACTGGAGAAAAAAGTTCATTTGGGGTTGATAGTAAATTATTAAATTTTCCTCTTCATCATATAATTTTTTCCCAAATTTATTTTATAAATGATAATTTAAATGCATATTTAAGTTTTTATTTTCTACTTTGTTTGTCGGTTCCTTATCTTTTTTATCTATGTTGTAAAGAAAGGTTTGATAATATAGATAAATCAAAATTAACAGTCTTTTCCTCAACCATATTGATGTTACCGAATTTTCAGTCATCAGCTATATGGGGTAATAATCATAATACAGCGATAATTTTTTTTCTAATAGCAATTTTATATTTAATTAAAGTTGAAAAAAATAAAAAACAAAATAATAGTCACATTTTTATCTCTTACTTTTTCCTGTTTTTAGCGACATATACTAAACAATATTATCTAATTTTCTTTCCAATATTTTTTTTTAAATTCTTTTTAAAATTTAAATTTAATATAATTTTAATTACTTTCTTGAGTAGTCTTTTGTCGATTCCTGGTTTTATATTTTTGGTTAATAATTCCGGGCTTATTAGAAATATATTATTTTCTGCAACAAACTTTACTTCTTCCATAATAGTCGTTAGTTCAATAATAAGTTTATATTTAATTCCATTTTTGATAATTCAGGCAAAATATAATCAAAGTTACCTTAAAAGTTTATTTGAACTAAAAAAATTTTATTTTGTTGTTATAATTTTTATAATTTTTATTACTTTATCTTACAAGAATTTTATTTACCATGAGCAAATAGGTGGTGGTGCTTTTATTAAATTAAATAATTTATTTTTTGATAATTATAATTTTTTTTTATTTTTATCGATTTTACTATCGTTAATCTTAGCGTCTTTATCTCTTAATAATTCAAGTGATATTTTTTTAACATCTATAATATTGGTTTCCTTTTCATCTGGCTGGTATATTTTTCAAAAGTATTTTGAACCAATGTACTTTATTGTTTTTGTCTTGCTGTATGATAAAAAATTGTTATCAGATTTAATGAAAAAAAATCTCAATTTAATTTACTATTATTTTTCATTTTACTGGATTTTTTATTTTATTTATAAACAAAAAGAAAAAATTTTATTATTTGTATAAGGTGCTCTAATGTTGAAAAATATAAATCGTATTTTTAAAGTTTTAAAAAAAAATGAAATTAGATCATTATCTTTGATAATTATTTTGACGGTTCTAGTCACTTTTCTTGAAATGATAAGTTTAGGATCGATTCCAATTTATGTGACTTTTATTTTGGACTCTGAAAAATTACTTAATTATATATCAGATTTTTCATATCTTCGGTTTTTGAACGAATTTTCAGAAAAAGATATTTTACTTTTTCTATCTTTTACAATGATTTTAGTTTTTCTTTTTAAAAATTTATTTCTTGGTTTTTTTTATTATTTAAATGGAGTTGTTTTGAGAAGAATTCATAACAGATTTTCTAAAGGAATTTATAATAATTATTTGTATACTACTTATTTATTTTATACTTCGAAAACGTCAGCTGAGCTCACAAGAAATATGGCAGAGGTAACAAGGTTTGTTGCATTAATCGGACACTACATTCGTTTGTTATTAGAAATGTTGGTACTAAGTTTCATAATATTATTAACGATTAAAATAGATCCAATCATTACGATAATTGCGCTAGTTATATTTGGATTATTTTCATTATTATACTTAATTTTTATCAAAGGATGGCTAGCTAAATCGGGAAGAGACATGCAAAAGTTTACAAAAAATCAAATAAACGTTTTGAATCAAACTTATTCGGCAATTAAGGAAATCAAAATAAATTTAAAAGAAAATTATCTTTATGAACTTTTTTCAAAAATAACTTTTAGAATGAATAAGATAATTCTCTATGTTGATATTTTAAGGAGAATACCAAGATTAATGTTAGAGATAATCGCTATTATGTTTGTAGTATCGATTTCGATTTACTTTATTTTTTATAAGTCATCAAACACCGAGTTAGTCTCAATTTTATCTTATATCGCAGTTGCTTCTATTAGATTGGTTCCAGCTTTTACAAATATAACTTCAGCAGCTTCATCAATAAAATATATGGAACCATCAATAGATATTGTTGAAAAACATATTAATCTTGTCAGTAATTTGAAAGAAGAAAACCAAAAGAACTTGGAAAGCTTAAATATTGATAAAAACAAGTATAATATAAATAATATTTCAGTCAAAAACTTGTCATATAATTTTAATCATCAAAAAAAATTGATCACAAATTTAAATTTAGAAATAAAACAAAATGAGAAAATTGGAATTATTGGTGAATCAGGAGCTGGGAAATCAACATTTTTAAACTTACTTTTAGGTTTAATCGTCCCCACTAAAGGTAATATCAAATACAATGACAAAAATATAGGTTCAGATAAATATTTTATTTATAATTTTCTTGGATACGTACCTCAAGATACCGTATTATTTAACGATACTATTAAAAATAATATTCTACTAGGTGATCAAAATTTAAACCTAGACAGACTTCATACAATCATCAAAGATTTAGAACTAAGTGAATTAATATCAAGTTTGCCGAATGGTTTAGAGACTCAATTAGGAGAAAGAGGTATAAATATTTCAGGAGGTCAAAGACAAAGAATAGGGTTAGCTCGAGCTTTATATAAGGATCCTCAAGTATTATTTTTAGATGAGGCAACTTCTTCTTTAGACATAGAAAGTGAGAAAAAAATATTAAATAATATTTTTAATTATTGTAAAAATAAGATTTTAATCCTAGTTTCACATAGAAGAGAAACTTTGCAAAGATGTGATAATATAATGAGACTTCAAAATGGAAGTTTAGAAATTATAATAACTGATGATTAGAAAAATTTTATATAAAATATTTTGGGCAATTGGTAGACATACCAGAATTCATTCAATAAATAGAGCTTTAGTAGAGATAAATTATAACGATATCATTAACAAAAAAAAATATTCTGATGAAAAAAATTTGATTAATTTTGGTTTTAAAGTCTATTCTCAATCAGATGAGGATGGAATATTAGAGGAAATATTTAATAGAATAGGAGTAACCAAAAAAAAATTTATTGAATTTGGTGTTCAAGATGGAACAGAATGTAATACAACTTACCTATTAAAGTCTGGTTGGTCAGGTTTGTGGGTTGATATGTCAACGAATGAAGAAAAACTAAAATTAGATTTTAAAAATTTTTTAAACAAAAATTTGAATTTCAAAAAAGAAACCATAACAAAAAAAAATGTAAATGAAATATTAAATCAATTTTATTCTGATAAAGATGAGATTGACTTACTATCGATTGACATTGGTATTAATACATTTCACATTTTAAGTGAGATAAAAATTAATCCACGTGTGATTGTAACTGAGTATAATGCAAAATTAAGAGATAGGATTGAGTGGGTTGCAGAATACGATGAAAAAAAACAATGGCTCAAAGATGATAATTTTGGTGCATCATTAAACTCATTTAAAATAATGATGGAAAAAAAGGGATATCTTTTGGTATGTTGTAATATTACCGGAGTAAATGCATTTTTTGTTAGGAAAGATCTAATAAACTCAAAATTTATTGATGACTATTCATCATCATTTCATTACGAGTCTTTAAAGTTATGGTTATTAAAAAAGTTTGAAACTGAACAAAACATAATCATTTAGTTTCTCTGATAAACTTTTTTTACAGCCTCACAATATTTCGAAAATCTAATATTTGAAATTGGAAATACATCATCGATTATCACTTTGTTTTCAATTTTGTGTTCACAAACATTTCTATTGTCCAACATTTTCTTAGAAAAAACTAATTCATTAGGATATTTTTTCCATTTAGCTTTTTCATAAAAAATATTTTTATCTAGTGTTACTCTCCCAAATTTTTTTGAAAGAAAATATTGCCTTTCATAAGAAACCTTAACAGTCGGTATTAACTTTTTTAAATAAATATTTTTTTTGATATTCTTAATCTTAAGGCTTTCCATATTATCCAAGGATTTAAATTTTGAAATCAATTTAATTTTTGAATAAGCGTTGGAAGTTTTTACCTCTAAATTAGCATCTTCTAAATTTAGCTTTGATCCATAAAATCTTAGTCTTATTTTATCTTTTGATGCCAAACCTTCCTCACTAAAATCAAACAAAGAAAAGTTTTTAAAATCAAAATATACAGAGTTAATTTTTCTTTTATAAAAAATTTCTTTAAAACCATTAGCAATAATAAATTTCAAAAATTTATTATAATTATCCCTTCCTATGATTATGTATTTATTCTCAATTCTTTTCATTTATCTCAGTTTTTTTTATAATTGATTTCTCACTAAATTGTGAATTTTCTAAACATTTTTTGCTTATTTTTTCATAAAACAATTTTCCATCACTAAATTCTGGTTTTTTATTGTATAGACTCAGACAAGTGTTATTTTCAGAATTAACATTTATGGCTTTTATCTTAACAAAAGACGAGTCTTTTATTGCTATTCCAATATTGTTTCTCAAAATTTCAACATTTTTTAAAAATACTTTGGAGTTTTCCCCAACACTTATTCCTTTATCACTGCAATCTTTGGAAATTACGTTTTCAAAATTATAGTTTCCAAAAGATAAGTCTATACAATCACCATCTGAGTCACTAGATGAGATTTTTTTTATATCTACATTTGAAAAATCCATATCTATACCATCTGATACACTACCGTTTATCTCAACTTGATTAAATTGAATTTGAGAACTGATAACATTAATTCCATCCTCACAGGAAGAATTTTCAATCTTAATTGTATTAATACTTGCTTTAACGTAGTAAAAATTTACACAACCAGTAATGTTATATTTTTGTAATTTAGTATTGATTTTGTTTAAAGAATTCAATTCACTATAAGTGATGTTGTTTATTTTTGGTAATTCACCAAAAAATATAACTGTGGTGTCTCCCGCTGAATTAGAAAATAAATTTATATCATTGATTTGATTTTTCTCAGATGCATATAAAAAATAAAGCTTATTTGCGTCTAAATAAATTTCTTTTTTATTTTTTGATATGTCTAAATAAATTTTTTCGGTAGATTGTAAAGGTTCAGTAGTTAAAAAAGTTGGATGAATTTGTAAATCTTTATCGATGTCTGGAGTATAAAATATTTTATTTTTTAAAATTTTTACTAACCTACTATTAGTGACTTCTTTGCAAAAATTTTTGGAGTCTAATTTGATTATTTCACCAGTGTTAGAGATTAAATTTTTATTATTGTATTTTAAATTATTAAATTTAAAACACTCATAATTTTTATCATTTTTTTTATAATAATAAATCAAAGGATAATTAGGCTGTAATAAAGGAAGGTTGTTGCTTTCATTCAAATTAATTTTTTTTTCAACGTAATCAGAAAAATTTCCTTTTATAACTTTTTTTTTTAAATTTTAAAAAATTTGTACTTAAAAGAGACCAATAATTTTCAAATTCATTATTTTTTATAGTTAATTTATTAAAATTATTTTTAATATTTTGTTTAAAAGATTTATCCATGAATTTTTTTTCAAAAAAAATAAGATTTTCCTCTAAATAGAATTCACTATTTTTTGTTAATCTTTGGTTTTGACAAAAATTTGCATCTTTTTTTTTTTAGAAACAAAAATGTTTTCTTAACTTGACTGAGATTATGAAGTCCAGTGCTTACAATTAATGGTTTCTTAAATTTTGAAACGTAGTCTAAAAGTGGAAAATTACTCATCTCACCAGATCCAATTTTAAATGCTGAGACTCCAAATTTTATAAGTCTATCTACAGCATTTCTTGAAAACGGTGTACTTAAAAAAATCATACCTTTTTTTTCCACATATTTGAATAATCTAAATTCCTCTTCCTCGGTCAGTGAATTCTTTTTAATAATCGAGAAAATATTATTTTTTGAATTTCCTGGCTTAATTTTTTTTGCTTCATTAGACATTTCATCGTCGATTGTGTGGGTTTGATGTTTAATAATCTCTGCACCAGAATTTTTTGCAGCGTCTACAATATTAAATGCTGTTTCTATTTTACCTCCATGATTAATTCCAATTTCGGGTATAATTAATGGCTTAGAATTATCGTCAATAATTCTATTTTTAATTTTAATCATTAATTGTTAATTAAAACCGCTTTATAATAAAACTTGGTACTTTATAAAAGCTCATTTTTTTTAACTCAAGTTTTTTGTTTTTTTTTAAAAAATTATCTACAACTTTTGTTGCGCCCTCAACAGTCCCATAATCGTCAACTAAAATGATACCATTTTTTACAACTTTATCTTTCAGTTTGTTTAGTACAAAATTTGTTGCATTAAAAACATCCATGTCTAAATGTAGAAGAGATATTCTCAAATTAGGATTTTTAGTAATAAATTTATTTAGTGTCTTTAACACATTTCCCTCAACTAATTCGAAATTATCAAATTTTTTATCTTGTAGAATTTTATCAAGGCTTTGTTTTGATTTTGGTTTACCAGCATCCGATGTAAAATCTCTTTTTAATTTTTTGTCATTTTTTCTTTTTTGCTCTGGGAAATCCTTAAATGTATCAAAACCATATATTTTCCTAGAATAATTATTTTCAATGATCGATCTGAAAGTTAAAAACCTTATTAAACTATTGCCCTTGAAAACCCCAAATTCAAGAATATCGCCAGGTAAATCTTTTATTAGTTTATAAATTTCATACTGATAAATAAGTTTTCCTACTCTTGAAATATTAGTTTTTTGGTAAAATACATTTTCAGCCTCCCAAACGGATATATTGTTTTTTTTCATATTTTTATGTAAACAAAATAATAAATAATTTATCCTTTTTTTTTGATCATTTGTAAACTATAAAAAATTTATGTCTAAGCTTGAGATAATTATGTACCACTATGTGAGAAGTAAAGGTTACTCAAATTTTAGAAAATTAAATTATCTTGATTTCACCTCATTTAAAAAACAGTTAGACTATTTTCAAAAAAATTATAACGTCCTTGATCCTTCAATATTAAAGGATAATAAACCATCGCTACCAAAAAAATCGTGTATCTTAACATTTGATGATGGATATAAGGACCATATTGATTTTGTTTATCCAGAACT
>MDTB01054163.1_pt1 | contig 11397 bp, 9 predicted proteins | sample 811161 | NCBI WGS metagenome assembly MDTB01 (sample SAMN05326650, study PRJNA326480) | marine metagenome | isolation source: seawater | place: Mediterranean Sea | collected 2009
ACAAGTTTCCTGGATTCCGGAGATCAACCAAAGGGTGGCGCGTCATTCGGAGCGAAATTCATTTGTACAGCCATTTTCAAATGACGAAACGATTAAGGAAAGATGAAGAAGAAAGCGAGGATGAATCTGCAGACACTGATGTCACTGCTGTAGACAGCGATATATATTTCTACACTGAAGTGAGCCGAGAAAGTGTCCTCAAACTGATAAAATGTGTCAAAGAGCAGCTGCAAAAGCATAAGGTGTTGACGATTCACATTCACAGCGATGGTGGCTGTGCATTTAGCGGACTTGCCGCCATGGACTTTTTGCAGAAAATTCCAGATCTGATCACAGTGGCGGAGGGTATCTGTGCATCGGCTGCTACATTTATTCTTCTTTCCGGGTCCCAGCGTATGATGCTCAAGCACTCCTTTTTGCTTGTGCATGAAATTTCGTCATTTGAAAATGGCTGTACAAATGAATTTCGCTCCGAATGACGCGCCACCCTTTGGTTGATCTCCGGAATCCAGGAAACTTGTTGAACTACGTGGCAAAAATCTACAAACGTGCACTCACTCATTACAGATGCGCCAGTGAGGGCAAGCATTTTTTGTAGTTCTTCCCAAAAGAGAAGCAGTGCCCACTCGTTTTCAACCATCCAGTCTTCAAAAGTAAACATCCATTTTTCCTGTATGCCACTCTCTTCCTCGCTACAGTCTGAAACATTTTCTTCGTTGTACCAGTCCATTCTGATTTGCATATAACTTTTTTTTTATGTGACACGTTGACGCACCCCGATGGGCAATTGCTTCACAGCAAAATCAGAAGAGGTGGCGTTGGACTTGACGGTGGATATCGGCTTCAAAATTGTGGAACAGTGCATTGATGAAGGGTCACCGGACCTTGGTGAGGCAGTCATTGAAGCCGTGGGAGATTCTGTTTCAGAATCAATGCAACCGAAATACGAGGGCAATCGACGTCACAGAGCTTACACAATCTAGGTGCGTTCATATTGTTTTTTTTTTTTGTGTGTACTTACTTGTACGGTAAGTTGCCCTTGCATTTCAAATCACTCACAATGTTTTTGCTCAGGAGGCGGACAGGCAACAAAGAAGCCAACAGGATTCAAACAACAACAGGTAAAAATTGTCTCAAATTGTTTGATTGTTATTTATTGACAGTGTGCAGGAGGACGCTCTACACTGAAAAAAAGGGATGCATATGCATCGGTAGTTCGATTCTACCTCGGTGTCACTCTTCTTCTTCTTCTACCTCAAACTCCTTCTGCAGACGACATCCATGAAAAAACTTCGAATGGCTTCTGTTTCCTTTGACCATTGCTACACCATCCATTGACGTCCTTTCAACCAATTTGGGCCAAGGTAGTCTTTCCTCCTTGCCAGTGTTGTTCTTGCCAACAGTGATTTTTTTTCCAGCCAGTGGACCTTGGTAGTAGTCAGGAGTCCATTTTGGGGGATCGTGCCCATTTTCTTTGCAAAATGAATAAAACGCCTCTTTGAATTCCCTTTCTCTTACGTATTCTTCCTTTTTGTCGTATCGAACCCTGCTGGAACCCAAAAACGATACCAAGGCATTGGTTGACGCCTTCATTATTGCCTGGGTGTATGAGAAGTACTCAGGTGCAAATGTTGCAAAACCAGCATCACCGTATTGAGAGTTCATTGCACGAAATGCTCTGTTGCCTTTGATGATCATTTGAGCAACTCCCTGAAACAATTTTTCCTTCAAAGAAGTGTCCAGATGCTCTTTGTCCAATGTTTTTTCAAAACGAACTGCCATTGTTCTTCTCGCGATACTGCCAGAGTTGTCAGAATATGATGGCGTCTCATTACCCGCCATGATTCCAGGGGCACTCCATAGTTTTACTACAGACTGCTTGTTTTTTCTGTCAATAGAAATGCTCTCTCCACTCACCAACTGCTGAAATTTTGCCTGACAAAGGTTGAGTTTTGAGGTGACTTCGCTCATGTGCCAGATGTACTTTTTCTCAAGCCCATCCAAACAAAAAATCGCCTGGCCAGTATTCGAAATCACACCAATGTCCTCTGGTTCGTACATATGGTTGATGGCGTCAATCCAGATCGACTTACCAGTTCCCGCCATACCCACTAAAAAACAAATGATTTGGTGATTTTGAACTTCGTGAATGTTGTACTGCATTCGGCCACACCCCATCGACCATATGCACCTCTGCACCTCCTCCTCGAAACCTTGGTAGTTCAAAATCTGGTCATGTGCTGGTGTAGGTATCTTCATCCAATCACCAGAACTGAAATCGCCCTTCAATTCAGGGTAATATGTGCAATCGACGTTTTCGAAAAGCTTTGCTGCCACAACTCTTTGTGACAGTTGGGATATCGGTAAAATATCTTCCCCATCTATGATGTTGATTGTATCCGTTTCAAAGCTGTAGAATTTGTCATTTTTGCCATCATACACTCCATTTCGAAAAGCCCAAACATTTCGATTTCTTTCAAGCACCGGAAAGTGATTGTCGTTGCACCCAATGTTCAACTGCTCCTCCAAGAACGTGACATTTCCAGCATTACTTGACATCAGCTTCCAATGTTCTTCTGAGTTTTCATATGAGCATTCAGTGTGAATGAAATCTTTGATGGAAAACTTCTTTTTCCAATAGTGGGAATCTTTTCCAAATTGTTCATAAACGTGTCCATCATACTTTTTGTATGGCCGCAAAAAACAAACCTGTAGGAGGTGACGAATCAATTTTTGACAATCTGTGAGTTTTTCCTTGTCTGAGGAAGAACACATCTGCAAAATCGGTGCATTTGATGTGTTGTCTGTATCCTGAGCGACTGTTACATGCATCATGTGACACAACGGCTGGATCGCAAGAAAGGCAGCACCCACAAGTGTTCGGCAACGATTGAGATTAAACAATATTTTTGACATGGCCCTTTCATCATTTGTGTCTTCAGAAACCATTTGTTTCCGCGCCTGTTCCAGTGTGTGAAATATTGTACAATACTGATTTTTGGTTTCTTCAATGTCCCGTACCGATATATTTTGTAGTCTCTCAATTTCCACAAGCATCAGTTTGCATGGCCATTCACAAAAATTCTCCGCTCCAACACTGTCCATCCAATCAACCATTTCGTTTGTCAAACAGACCATGTCTTGCACTGTCAAGGTATGCAGTGAGTCTGACATGTCGAATACGTCCTGCATCATTGGGTGATCCCTTTGCCTTTTGGATGCCCTGCGCTCAACCGACGAAGAAATGGAGTTGGTGTCTTCATCGTCAGAAGAAGAGGCCATGATACTTATTCAAGGTCAAAAAATTACAGGCACTAACACGACCGTCGAATATTTTTGGATCAACAAGTGAATTTATTACAAAAAAATTTTTTTCTTTGACTATATTTTAAAAATGCCTTCTGTCCTCACTGCCGCTGACCATGTGCTCGAGAAGGATTTGCATGTCGTCGACGGAGCTTTCAAAAAGCTCACCAGAACTGCACGCATGGCTCTGACAGTTGCCAGTGGCGCAACACATGACCTGATTATCAATCAGCCTGCGTTTTCAGTGCTGGAGGATCTCACGGTCATGATCGTGGACAACGCCGATGTCGTATGTGCCTCAGCCGGCACGATGGATTTGTCAATTGGCACCGCCGCTGGCGGGGGGCAAATCGTGGCTGCAAGTTCAATCTGTGGTCGAGGAACAGGAAGTGAGTCTGGAAAAACTCTGGCGCACCATATTCCGTACAAGATCATCTCTGACGGTCTGGGTGTTGCCCAAGATGGCCTCAAAACTCGGTATGGGCAATCCAATCCTACTCACAACGAAGCTGTTGCCCTTGTTGGTGGTGCGACCCACAGTGAGACAGCTCGTGATCTGTATGTGCGTTTGACCAACGTTGGTGCTACGATTGGTACCACACCTGAAATGTTGGTTCAGGCAACCTTCCGTCACATTTTGTAAAACACAAGTGTTGGCACCTTTTTGAAATCGATGTGAAATAAAAAATTCTGTTCATTACAAAACTATAGGATCATCTTCTGTGCCTTGTGTTTGCTGCCATCTTCCTTCGGCATTCAATCTTTCAAAACTGTTATATCTCTGGACCCAGGAGTCAGGGAGCTGACCTCGCAGCGACAAAGACCAGCCTTGCACAGGTGGTACCACCTGTTCTGTGCGTAAGAGGTGATACAAACCTGTGCGTCGCACTATGTTATCGTTGCCGTCCATTTCAATGATAGCCCTTGGAAACCAAAGGTTTGTGCTATTATTGTTGAGAACCAGGTCTGGAACCCGCACACCATATACCATGTTATTGCTCAGGTCCCGCAGCAAAGAGTCAGCATTTGGGAAATCACAGCTGTCACCGACTTCGTAGTCGTCGGGGTCTTCAAGAATGTTATATACAGCCAGAAGTTCTTCGCCGACTTGAATGTCTCTGCAGGCCATCACACAAACACCAGCTGGTACGGACACCCATGTTGTGGTGACTTCCTGATTGTTTTGAGTGTGGTGAACTTTGACATTGCAGTATGAGTCCACAAATTTGCAATTGGCCGTCTCTCCGTAAATAGAGCTAGGTTCATTGATAAAGAACATGTAGTTTTTCACTGTGTCTGTGAGCTTTAAATTGAGATCAAATTCTGGCATGATGAAATATTTTCCATCCCTTTGAATCTGCATTCTCTGTGCATTCGTAACATTTGGATCTCCATCGTCGAAACGATACCCGTGGTTGTAGCCAACCATATAATCTAGAATGGTCTTCAGGTTCACCTGCTGATCAACCACCGCCTCGCTGGCATGCACCCCATCAAAGAAGCCCACTAGAGTACCTGCCCTGATGACGCCAGTAGCCACAAGACCTCTTCCCTTCCCAGGAAAGTCCTGCACCTCCAAGGAATCAGCGCGGATGTTTGGTCTTGCCTGACGCCTGCTATTGAAATGTTGTTGGATATCGCTGGCGGCCATTTTTGTGAAGATATAATATATGACCAACAAAAAATGGACAGAAGTGGTCACAACATTTCGTGTATGTTTCAGAGAGGCAATTCTTATGTCTCCTATGTATTTCTTGATCTTGAAAACATCAGCATGATTTCCCTTTCAGAGAAAGGATGCAAAACAGTTGAAACGGCATCTGTCCCTTCCTTTTGTCTTTATGAAAGTGTTCTGAACATGGTGGATCCATGTGGACGTCAAGTGTTTTGCCCACCCAAGTGCACCTGCAACCAAGAAATATGTGCAGATGGTTTTGAATTGCAGCATATCAAAGTAAAAACGTGTCTGAGTTTACCTGAGGCGCTGGCGGAGGTGTACAAGCAAACTGACGTGACGGATACAGACCAGCAAGTTGAGATTATGGAGCAACTTGCATATTTGACTAGTGTTCACTGGAGACGTGGCTACGACCTTTTGATAATTTATCAGAAATCTTTTCACAATCGCTGTGCACTTCAATGGACCATTTCTTCCGTGAACAAAACTCCAGAGTTTGTGCCGTGTGCAGGAAACTTTTTATTGTCTGACACAAATCTTGGCCCAGGTGCCATTGTTTTTGAGGAACTGTCTGATCAAGAAATTATTGATATGGACAAGGAATACGAATATGTGTCATATTGCAAATTTTTAGCTTCTGCATGTCAGATAAAGAGTGACACAAGAAGCGAATCAAACTCATTGTTTATTTATGGATTAGACGACCGTGATTAAGAAATCCATTTGTTGCACTTTTGAAGGTTCTGGTGTATTCTTTTGCCTTTTCGGTTTGATGTCATCGGTGTCTTCGACCAATTCTGGCAAGAAATCACCGGTCTCTATAAGATGGCGGCGCGATAGTATTTTGGCCCATGTGTCTGCCAGAATGCTCTGCTTTGTACTCCACCAGTCTGGGTCCAGTTTGATTTCAATTACGTCGAAATACTCGTCGGCGAAGGGTCCCTTGTAGGGAACATATTGCACAAAATGACAGATCTCCAATTCACAGATATGAAGTAGCATCTGCACCTGGTGCATGTATGCAACTGGAATCTTGCTCGCGTCCCCCCTGACTGGTTTTCGTTGTGGCGGACACTTGATTTCAATCAGGATTTTATCATGGGTGATTCCGTCTGGGGAACCACCCATCCAAGGAATTGATTTGTGCTGAATCAAGTTGAAGGAATACACATCCTTGTGGTATCGATCACAATATTTTTGCAGTGCAGTCTGCTCCCATGCCTCCCCCCATTCAGTGTTTGCATTGCCCTTGTAAGTCTTTTCACCAAAAGACTCGTTGCATTTGGTATGAATGAAATCACTCTGAGTCTGATATTTGTTCTCACCTATTGCCGCCCCGGCGTCTGAAGCAGTCAGCATCTTTGATCGCTGGGTCAGCCACTCGCTGCTCTTTTGAGCCCCAGAAAATTCCCGTTCCTTCAAGGCACTGACCCACTCGGGGCACTCCGTTATCATTCTTTTTGTCATGCAGTGCGTTACTTCAATATCACATTGTTTCTGTAAAACTGGAGATTCGGGTCGTGACGTCATAATACCGTTGGCATATAACGAGTAAACTATATTTAAATCACTGTAATCAAACGCACCAATATGAACGAAGGATGCTTTCTTTGTGTGATTGTGGTGTGGATAGTTGCTTGCCTTTCAGCCGTCGGCCTCAAAAACAGGGGTTCAAAGTGAGGGATCCAACAAAAAAGCCGACCCTTGACAATTTTTAGTTATGAAATTCTTGAGGGCTGCTCGTTTGTTTTGCAGATCCAAGATTTGTTTTGTATTAATCCCATTCTCACTCAACACAAGTTGATATTCTTTGTCAAGTCGCTCAAACCTCTTAGTCACATCGTTGAGCTCGCGCACAAGTTGCGAATTTTCGAATTCCAAACCTGTTGACTGTGTCAACTGACTTTCAAGATTCTGTATTTTTGATTGAGCCTCACTCAACTGGGTTTGCCCATTGTGCATCATAGAATTGTGTTGAGTAATCAAGCTTTGAAGTTTTTCTGTCAGTTCATTGATAGAATTTTGTTTTTCTGTCAGATCATTCACAAGCCGTTCTTTTGTCAATTGCAATTCAGCTGTCATTGCAATTGCACCTTGAGATTGTGATTCCATAATTTGCAATTGTTGATCAAATTCCCTTTTTTCTTTGTCAAGATTGCCCTGCAGATTTTTCAAATCGTTCTCTGCCTTCCGAATTTGCTTCTCTTTCTCTTGTTGTAGATGTTGAGAAGATGACAGCAACCCCTGTACACGTTCGTTTTCCAATTTTGTTTTTTGTAGCTCAGATTCCTTTTCATCCAACTTGAGCTTTGAATTTTTTGACTGTGACTCCAACACCATTATTTTTTGTTTCTGGCTTTGAATTTTTTGAGATTGTGACTGATTTTTTTTGGTCATTGCTACCATGTCTTGTCTTACAGTATCTATCTCTTGTGTCATATCCGTGATTTTCTTGTTCTGTGATTGGTTTGATTGTGCAAATTCTCTTACTTTTTGTTGTGACAACTCAAGGTCAGATTGTGCTTTCTGCAGCTTTTGATCTAGATCTGTTTTGATATCTTGAATTTCTGATTGACTTTTTATTGCCTCTTGAATTTCTTTCCCATGACGTTCCTCTATCCTCTGTAATTCAACAGAATGCACTTGATTTTGAGCATTTATCTTGTCTTGCAATTCTTCTTGCCCCCTTTGAAATTCTGTCTTTTTTTGGTCCAGCTCAGATTTTTTTTGCTCGAGCTCACTTTGCAAATTGATCATTTTTGATTCGTTTTCCTGCCTCAGTGCATCCAGCTCACCTTCATATGTTTTCTGCAATGCTCTCTTTTCGATTGTTTTTTCTAAATCATTTTTTTCTTTTTGGTCAAAAATACGCTGAAGTGACTTGATTTGTTCTTGTTCCAGATCCGAAATTTTCTGTTCATACAATTTGACTGTTTCTTTGTTTTGTTGTTCATACTCTCTTGTCAATTCCTCTTTCAAATTTATCCGTTGATCTTCAAAAAGTGTACTTTCCTCTTTGAGACTCTTCACCTGTGCCTCAAATCGCGACGTGAGCTCAGCAATGCTATTTTGGTTATTGAGCACAAGCTCTTCGGTTTCTCTGAGATGATTGGTCTGCATCTGTTGTTGAGACTCTTGTTGCGATCTCAACTGCTCATTCAAAACATCCATTTGAGATTGTAGTTGGATTTTCTTCTCAGAAAGCTGTGCGTTTTCCTGTGAAGCATTTTCAAAATTCGAGGTGGCCTCATTGAGTGCAGCCTCCTGCTCCGCAAGCTTTTTACGCAATCGCTCTTCCTCTAATTCTTGTGTCTTGATCCTTTCCTCGTTACTTTTTTGCTCTTTGGAAAGCTGCGATTGCAACAAAAGCAGCCTTTCATCCCTTTCTTGGATTTGTGACTGTACCTCATCAATTTGCCCTGTCAATCTTTGCACTTGAGAGTTGTTTTCTGCAATAACATTAATTAGTTGCTCCTGTTGTGTTTTGATTTGCTCTCGCTCCCATACCTGATCATCCAAAAGCTCGTCCATCTCCAGCCGCAATTTGTAAAGTTTATCCTTATTTCCTTCAAGCTCATCATTGACTTTCTTCATTTCTTGACTTTGTTTATTCTCCAGCTGTTGCAACTCATCCACAAGTGTGTTTCTGTCTGCTTTCGCCATCTCGATTTGATAAGTTGTATTTTTTTCAGTTGGCTGTTGTTTTCTTCCAGTACATTTTTTTGAAACTGCAGCTTTTCAAACTCAGCTGCCGCATCTCTGCGCTCCTCTTCCAGTTTATTCACCTGGGATCGCAGGTCTTGAACAGATTGCTCAGAAGCCTCAAAATTCTGTGTTATGTCTTGATTGTGCTGTTTTAAGGCATTCAGATCGTTTGTGTAGGCATCAAGCGTTGACTGTGCCACACTCAGCCGCTCTGCAGCCAGCTGACTTTCAAGCACAAGCTTCTGCTGCTGCACCTCGCTGTCTGCTACTGTTTTTTTGAGAACTGAAATCTCCACATCATCAACTTTTTGTTTCAAACGCAGACGTTCCAGGGCAAATTCTTTTTGAGTGTTGTCTTGTTGTATTGAGTCGATACGCTTTTCGAAACCCTCGCGTAAAGTTTGCTCTGAGAGTACGGCTGTCTTCTTGACATCCTCCAGCTTCAGCTCGGCTTCTTGGGCAATTCGTTCAACATCCTTCTTTTGCTTTTCTCTGGCTTGAAAGGTTTGCTCCAGCATTTTATGTTGCTTGAAAAGAGCTGATTTTTGATCCATCTTTTCTGTAATGAGATCCTTCTGAATAGCGATGATTTGCTGCTGTAAAGATTCATTTTTGGTTCTGAGCTTCTCGCCTTCAACGGAAAGGTACCTCAAATCGATTCGCTGTAATACATCATCAAGATTTTGCACCAGGCTTCTGTTCTGCATTGATACGTTCAGCGCAGACACATACTTGCCTTGATTTTGCAGTTGAAAACCAGAATATTTCGCTGTTGTGTTTTTGACAATCTCCATAATTGAATCTATCTGTTGTTGGAGCATTGAGTCACCACTCTTTACGGTTTTTGTGTATTGATCCTCTAACTGCAGAAGCAGATTGTTGACTTCTGCAATTGATTGTAAAAATCTCTGTACGTCCTTGTCTTGTGTTTGGTCAAACTTTTCTGGCAAATTCTGAATCAGTTTCAGTTTCTCTGTTTCAAGATCCATGTTTTTTTTGAAAAGTGCTATATGATTGTCAAGCACATCTTTGAAATTTTCAAGTCCCGTTTTGATGTCGGTTATTTTGCTGTCTATCTGTGCACTACTCTCCAAGCGCAAAAGATCATTGTTTACATCCTTCACCACCTTTTCTGCCTGACTCAAAATATCCATAATTTGTACATCCTGAGATTTCCAGTCAATCCGAGACTTCACACCATTCTGTGTTATTTCGATCTGTTTGGTGTCGTAATCTAATTTCTGTACCTTGGCAGGATTACCCTTCAAAAGTATCATTTGACCGGGCATCGCAGAAGGCTCTTCTTCTGGGCTTGACAAGTCCGGCACAGGATCTACCTGGGCAGGGGGGGAGAGAATAGGGTCCATTGCAAGAAAGTTATCAATCTTACTCAAAAGCTCATTCCGTATCGGTGACTTTTCAAATGTACCCTTCTCTTTTTCTTCTGGCTGTTTGGCAAGAAATGAGTCAACGGCATTCAAAATCCTGTTTTGTTTTTTCTCCTTTGACTGCAACTTCTTGAACATTTGTTCATAATCTGAGAATTTCGAATCGGCATTCAATGACTTGGATCGAGAAACTCGAGGAATCTCACTTCTTTTTCTTCGCCGACTTTGCATGGTGTTTAAACATACATAAAATTTTCAGATGATCGAATAAACAATTGATGGATTTTGAAACCCTTCAATTAGACTGTGATCTGAAGCATTTGGTTCTTGATAAGAATGTCAGACAAACACGACATGGCTACCTGGCCATTGAAATTGATGACGACGATTGTTCTGGTAGATTATGTCATGGAAAACGTTTTCGAATGCTTCACTGGTTGGATTTTTTAAATCATACACCTGGTTTTTCAGTTGATCATATCGATTTCAATGTCAAAAACAACAGGCGCTCAAATTTGCGCTATGTGCCCATGTTGGTAAACTGTATGCGGAAAAAAAAGGTGTATGGGGTTTTATAGAGGAGTACGCGAAAATACCTCTGGCACCTTTTCCAGCAGGTACGGTAGTGTACACATTGGTACTTTTGAAACGCTTCATGACGCAGCTTTGGCTTACAATATCGCCTTAAGGTATTCATTTTGCCTCAAAGGATATTCCAGGTGGGCCCATGAATTTGAAAACCCAACTAAAGTGGGAATACCCCCACCAAAGATATCATCGTCGGTATTTTCCGCTCTGAAAAACAAAAGGTTACATTCGCAAGCATTGAAAAGACCACTGTACGACGATTTTTGGGAAATTTCACATCCGGTACACGTATCCACAGGATTGGATAAGAATTGTTTTATTGTGGTGCAAGAAAGTGATGCCTGTCCCACATGTGTGACATGTTCTGGCCCTGTCAAAAAAAGACGTGGTGCATCGTGGAAAAGTGCCCCTGTCAGTTTTTTCAAGTGTGATGTCTGTCTTTTTCGACAAGAGTAAGCAATTTTCTTTTGCGCGGGCATTGCATCCATTCTGCTCGCTCAACTTTCATCTTGATATTCATCCGCGCATTTCCAAGAAGACCCCTCAGTTTGTAGAATGACAGGGTGCAATCGTCGTTGATAACACGAAACAATCGACAAGATGTGGGAATATCGTACTGACCCCATTCTGACAACGCTTCACTGGCCAAACGTCTGGACCATGTGTCTTTGTCCTTCTCAGCGCATGGAAATACGTCAGGGTCATACCGAAGCTTGAAAAAGTTGTTTATCA
>MDTB01112940.1_pt1 | contig 11397 bp, 11 predicted proteins | sample 811161 | NCBI WGS metagenome assembly MDTB01 (sample SAMN05326650, study PRJNA326480) | marine metagenome | isolation source: seawater | place: Mediterranean Sea | collected 2009
ACTACTACGTTGATAGGCTGGATGTGGAAGCGCGGCAACGCGTGTAGCTGACCAGTACTAATAGCTTAATTGGCTTGATTTATGCACTGAAAAAATTTTTGATTACGGATAGTTTATTGAAAAAAATTTACAATTAGAAAATTTTAAGGATTATTTAATCTTTCTAAATACCAAGTGAATAATACCGCTTAAAATTTCTTCTAGTCCTAAGGTGGGATGATTTTTTTTGATCGAACTCCAATTTTTTCGAACTAAACCTAATTTATTTGAGATAGATTTATTATATCTTGCGCTTTCATTAAGTTTAATGACTAATTCATAATTATTTTTTAAAAATTGATCAATAATTTCATTTACAGAAAATCTAGGAAAAGAAATTCCAGAAAAATAAAAATCAATCATTTGTTTTTCTCTTTCCGTATGAAATTTTGAAACATATTTTTTATATTCATTATTGTTCATAATAACATGTCCCCAAGGTATACCTGTTGAGGCATATCTGTGCGGACCTAGATATGAAAAAAAAGATCTATGTTTCAAATATATTAAAGTTCCTTTTTTAGATACCGATACAAGATTTTTTACTGTAAGAGGCAAGTCTGAGATATGCTCAAGAGCTTTACAATAAATTAAGTCATACTTTTTTTTTATTTTATTTAAATCAGAGGCACCATAGGAGTAAAATCTCATTTTTTTTTCTTTATTTTTTAAAAGGGTGATTTTTCTTGGTAAAAAAGAAAAATCTTCTTGAACTAAATCTTTAAAGTATTTTTTGATATCTAGCTTAAGATTATTTCTTATCAAATATTTCCTCATTTCTGAAAAAAGTTTATCACGGTCATGCTTTTGCCAACTAGTTTTATGTTCTCCATCATAAAATGGATCGGTTCCATCACAGGAATGTAATTTTGAAAAATTTAAAATTAAACGAGGAACCAAACCATTTCCGGTTCCTAAGTCTAATAATTTTTTATTTTTAAGGTTGTAATTAATAGACTCCATCAAATCAAAAAATTGATGAATCTGTAACAATATTCTTCCTTTTTCAAATCTATTAACTAATCTTTCCGGTGGCGAGTCGTAATATTTCGTTCCCGGTGAAGTAGGGTTTAAAAAATTTAAAAGATTTTTTCTTATATCAACTTTTAATTTTTTGTTTTTTAATTTGAATACTTTTTTCATTAATTTATAATTTAAAAAATCTTTTCGAATTCATGATATGAAATAATTTGAAAAAGATTGAAAGATGTATTGATTTTTCCTTTCAATAAATTCTCATAATTATTTTTAACTTCGTTATAATCAAATATATCAGAATTAACAAATTTTGTTGAATTTATTTTATCCATAAAAAAATCCTTAAGCTCTTTTTTGAACCAATTTCGTTGCGGGTCTGCTACTGCTTTTTTATTTATTGATAAATATCGATAAATTTTATTTGTTTTTACGTAATTTTTTAAAACTACTCTGGTCATATTTTTTTTATATTTGAATTTTGAATCCAAATTAAAACCAAATTCTGCAAGTTTATGATTTAAATAGGGTATTCTTGCTTCTACTCCATGCTTCATTGAAAGCCTATCTGAGTACTTAAGGCTTCTTGGAAGATTTATGTAATTTATGTCAATTAATTGTGAATTTTTAAGATAATTATTTGCACTTAAATCAAAACCCTTTTTAAATAAATTAGAATATTTTGTTCTAAAATCATAATTAAAATTTTCAGCAAACAAATAATTTAGACCATCTTTTGTCAAATTAACCTGATCTAAGATATTAAATTTTGTGTTTTTATTTTTTTTCAAGTCATAATAATGTGCAAAAGTATTGTATTTGTAGCCACTAAAAATCTCATCTCCACCTTGTCCAAGTAGAATTACCTTTGTCTTGTCTAATTTGCATTGATCATAAAGTCTGTAATCCCCGAATAATCTAATAGATGTAAAAGGTGACTCAAGGGTTTCTATAATTCTGTTAAAGTTTTGAATGACGTAATCAGGATTAATCATAACATTAGTGTTCTCTAGGTTAAATATTTTAGCCATTTTTTTTGCTTTATTTGTTTCTCCATATTTTCCACTGCCTAAAAAATCATATGTATAGGTTTTAAATTTTGTACTAATGTCTGACAGATTTTTTGCCAATATTGTACTATCAGTCCCACCGCTCAGAAAGAGTCCCACATTTACATCTGACAGCAAGTGTTGTTTAATTGAATTATTAAGTAACTCTTTAAATTTTTCAGCCACATCCTTTTCGCTCAAAATAATATTCTTTCTAACTATCTGCCAGTATTTCTTAATTTTGAAATTTGTTTCATCTACTAACGCAACACTAGCAGGTAACAAACTTTTAATATCTTTAAAAAAAGAAGTTCCATCGTGGTCCATTCTTTGGTTGAAAAAAAAATTATATGCTGATTTTTCGTCAAGTTTCTTTCTACCAGAAAATTTAATTATAGGTTTGATTTCTGAAGAAAAAACAAAATAGTCATTATTTTCTAAATAATACAGGGGTTTCATACCAAATCTATCTCTTCCAACAAAAATTTTTTTAAGTTTTTTGTCATATATCACAAAGCTAAACATTCCCTCTAAAAAATCCATCATTTTAAGTTTGTACTTCTCAAACAAATTCACCAATACTTCTGTGTCAGAACTTCCTCTTAGTTTATTAAAATTAATTTTCTTTTTTAGATTATCTTTATTATAAATTTCACCATTAAAGACTATTACATATCTTCCACTAAAACTTTCCATAGGCTGCCTCCCATTTCTTGATAAATCTAAAATATTTAATCTATAAAAATCCATCATGACATGATTATCGATGTAGTGATGATTGTCATCTGGTCCTCTATGGGAAAGATATGAGCTAGATAAAAAAAGCTTTTTTTTTGAAAAGTCTTTAGAATTTCTTTTTTTAAAAACAACTATAAAACCACACATACTGTATTAACTTCCTAAATTAATAAATCTACTTGATTGCTAAAAAACCTTCAAAGTTAACAAACTTTAAGATTGATACGATATCCTTGAAACCTGCCCTTTTTAACATTTTTAAATTAGCATCGCTACTAAATGGATCCATTACACCTTTAAGACTTTTTGATTTTGATAAAATTTCCTCAGGAGAATATCCTTGTTCAATTTTATAATCATTATATATTTGTGTTGTCATATCCTGAAATCTAGCATCTGGAGCTCTCACTTTTTCAAACAACATAAATGCCCCACCCCAATTTAAGTTTTTATAAATTTTACTAAACAAAAATTGTCGTTTACTTGGATTGATAAATTGCATTGTATAAAATGAAGTTATAAAAGAACTTTTTTTGAATTTTATACTCTCTATTTTTTTATTTATTATTTTTATACTCTTATTTTTCTTATTTCTTTTTTTAGCTATTTGGCACATCTGCTTTATCTCATCGACACCATAATAATTATGTTTTCTACTCTTCATTTTACTTGATAAAGCTTTTAGAAAAGTTCCGGTAGAGCAACCAAGATCATAAATATTGCTATCTTCCGACAAAAAAAAATCTGAAAATTTTAAACCCAGGTCGTGAGACCATTCATAAAGTGGTACAGACTTTTTAATATGTTTGTCAAAATTTTTTGCAGTATTGCCAGAGAACTTCCAGTCACCATCATTGACATATATGTTATCACCCGCTTTTAATTTAAATTTCATTTAATTAATTCTAAAACATTAAGGCACCATAATATAGAGCGAAAATCACCAAATAATCAATATATAGTTAGTATTTTTTCTTTACTGTTCAATTAATGAACGTTAATATGTTCAAAATTTGAACATTTAACTATTTATGAATAACAATAACGAAGACCACTTTGAAGTTTTAAGAAAGATTCAGAGCAATCCTAATTCTACCCAAAGGGAACTTGCAGCAAAATTAGGCTTCAGCCTAGGTAAGTTGAATTATTGTCTCAAAGCTTTGCAAAAAAAAGGATTGGTTAAGATTGAAAATTTTAAAAAAAATCCAAAAAAAATTAACTACTTTTATGTTTTGACTCCTGCGGGTATATCTCAAAAAACAAAATTAACTATAAACTTTATGAAAAGAAAAATGCAAGAATATGACTCGTTAAAAAAGGAGTTAAAAAATAAAAAATAAAAGATAAAGATATGTGGATAATTCTTAAAATAGATAAAAAAAAATTTAATTTACTTAAACAAGATTTCAAGAAAAGGATCGGTGAAGACGTCACTTTTTATAAACCTAAAATGAAAATTTCGACATATTTTAAAAACAAGTTAGTCAATAAAGAAGTTGATATTTTAGGAGATTATGTTTTCTGTTTTAGCGAAAGTTTTAATGAAAAAAAGATATTTAGTTCCATAAAATTTTCAAAAGGTCTCAAATATTTTTTAAATGGCTTTTTTTCCGTTCAAGAAGAAATTAAAGATTTTATAAATAAGTGTAAAAATCTTGAAAATGAAAATGGATTTATATCTTCAAATTTAATAGACTTTCAAAAAAATAAAGATTATCAGTTTATCTCAGGGCCTTTTGCAAAAAAATTATTTACAATACTTAATTTAGAAAAAAATAGAATTAAAATTTTATTAGGAACTGCCGAAACATATATTGATAAAAATAAATATTTATTTCGAGCAGTTTGATAAAAACTAAAATATTATGCTATACACTTGTAAAATAAGTTTTTTACAAAGTGCGGAGCTATGGAAAAAAAATAATAATGAATAAGGAAATCGTAATTATTATTCCATCAAGAATTGGATCTAAAAGGCTTAAGAATAAAAATATTCTTAAAATTAAAGATTTGCCAATGTTTGTTTATGTAGCTTTTGAAGCAAAAAAATCAAAATTAAAACCTGCAATTTTTGTTTCATCTGAAAACGAAAAAATAAAAACAATATGTGATAAATTTCATTTAAATTTTATCAAAAGACCTAAAAATTTATCAAGTCCAAAAACAGAAAAACAAGAAGCAATAGTCCATGGTGCGAAATATATTAACAGAAAATATAAGTTCAAACCCAAATACGTAATTTCGCTTCAATGTAATTCTCCACAATTCAAACATCAGGATTTAGATAAAGCTTTTAGATTTTTTAAAAAAAAATTTTCAACTAAAGAAAAAAAGGAGCTAATTTCAGTTGGAAAAGATAACTGCCAAAATGCTGCATTTAGAATTATGACATACAAAGCAGTTTTTCAAAAATCATTGAGTACTAATATCATAGTATTCTATACCGACTATATAGATATACATACTAGAAAGGATTACGAAAAAGTTTTAAAAAAAATTAAGTGAATGAGCAAAGATACGTTTAATAGTCGAAGAAACTTTAAAAGAATATTAAATTTAAAAACTTTTTATTTACTATTAAAAAAAAAGTGTTTATTTAGAAAAATAAGAATTAAAATATGACAAAAATAATAGCTGAGCTTTGCCAAAACCATAACGGAGATATAAAAATTTTAGAGGAAATGGTACACGCATCAGCCGAGTCCGGTGCTGATTTTGCTAAAATACAATCGATTGATTCATCAGAGCTTACTCATAGAAAGAGGTTTGATGAAGGTTTAGTCGAAGGTGAAAAAATTAAAGTCATAAAACGTCCATTCAAGGCAGAGTATGAAAGATTAAAAAAACTGGACCTGAGTGAAAAAAATCATGCTTATTTTATTGAATGTTGTAAAAAATATAACATCAAGCCTATGACAACGATCTTTACCTTGTCAAAAATTGATATGGTCGAAAAACTTGGTTTTAAATCTGTAAAAATAGCTAGTTTTGACTGCGCTTCACACAGATTAATCGAGGAAATTTCAAAAAGAAATTTTGATCAAATTTTGGTTTCTACTGGCGCAACATTTAACAGAGAAATAAAAAAAACTGCACGTATTTTAAAAAGTGCAAATAAGAAATACGCGTTACTACATTGTGTATCTATTTACCCAACAGGTATAGAGGATGCCAATTTATCCAGGATTAGTTATCTAAGATCTATGTCAAATAATGTAGGTTTGAGCGATCATTCCAACCCAGAAGTTAGTAAGAATTTAATTCCGGCAACTGGATTATATCTTGGTGTAGATTTTATAGAAAAACATTTTACAGTTTTGCCAAAAGATAAAACAAAAGATGGGCCAGTTTCAGCCAACCCTGCACAATTAAAAGAACTTACTCAACTAGCAAAATTAGACAAGGATGGACTTAGAGATTACATAGATAGAAACACTGACGATTATAATATTTTGTTAGGATTGAAAAATAGAGATATGACAGAGGTTGAGTTATTAAACAGAGATTATTATCAAGGAAGATTTGCAAGTAAAGATAGTAACGGCAATCATATTTTTAATTGGTCAAATAAAAGCCTAAAATAATTAAGAGTGAAATTCTTAGAACTAAAAAATTGTCCGGTTTGCAAATCAACCAATTACAAGGTTTTTAAGTATGGATATCAAAATCTTTATTCTGAACAAATTGCTCTTAAATTAAATATTTCAGAGAAAGTCTTAATTAAAAAACTTAAAAATCTTAAATGTGGTAAATGTGGTCTGATATACAAGTCAAAATGGTTTGATGAAAAAATTTTAAAAACACTTTTTAATAAAATTATTTCTGTTCATCCGAAAGGTTGGGATGCTAATAGTAAAAAATTTTCTCAAGATTTTTTCAAAAAAAATATAAATTTGCTTGGAATCCTTTTAAAATATAAATCAAATAGGCTTCAATTGAACAAATTAAAAAGAGAATTAACTTCTATTATTGATTCTATAAAAGAAAAAGATAGTAAAATAAAAATTTTAAAATTTAAAGCAGTAAAGTCAATAGAAAATAATGACATAAAGTCCCTTAAAAAAAATTTTCATCTCTTAAAAGAAAATTTTAAAGATCCTGAAGATTTTAAAAGATTTAAAGGTTTTAATTCATCTAGACTAAATTCTTTTATCCAAGATTTAACCGGCGAAATAAAAACATATACAGAAGTTGGTTGTCCTTTGTGGGGAAGTATCGAAAATTTTAATAAAGCTGGAGTTGAATGTAATTTTATAAAAGGGAAACCACATGAGTTTTGGGGTTTAAATTGCAAAAAAAACAATATTTTATGTCATCAAAAACTAAGCAAAAATATTAAAAAATTTTCTAGTTTCCCTATAAAAAAAAAGAAGGTTGATTACACTGCAATTTATTTATATTTAGATCATGTGTTAGATCCCTATAAATTTTTAAAAAAAATATTTAACTTTTCAAGATCTGTTGGTTTAATTCTTGAACATTCAAAAAGTGGTGTTCCCGTTCAACATTTTACTGGTTGGAGCGCACAGTCTGTAAAATATCTAGCAAAAAAATTAAACAAAAAAGTTTATTCAGGATTTGACCCTTTAAATAATACGGGAAAAGATTTCTACCTATTAAAATAGATAAATGCCAATTACAAATAAAAAAATATCTGGTTGTTACAAGTGTTTTTCAAAACTTGTTGCATTATCTAGAGACAAAGGAAAAAAAAAATATCCGATTATCTGTTCTAAATGCAAAACAATAAATCGAAAAATAATCAATCACTGTTATTTATGCAAATCAACGAAAAATGAAAGCTGGGGAAAACCTATAAGAAATTTTTATGCTGTTCGATGTAGTAAATGTGATCTTGTATATCTTAAAAACCCACTAACTGATACGGTTCAAAATCTTTTCTACAAAAACTATATGAAAAATGTTCATCAAAGAAGAAAAATTAAAGTTTTTCAAAGGTCTAAAATGTATCAAATCGAATTTAATTATTTAACTTCCTCAATCGGTATTAAAAATTTCAAAAAAATTAAAAATGTACTAGATGTGGGATGTGGTGGAGGGTTTTTTTTAGATTTATTTAAAAGAAATAAAATTAAAACTTATGGAACAGAAGTAGGAGAAGACTCTTTCCTTGAGGCTAAAAAAAAACATCAAATGTATTATGGTGAATTTAATAAAAAAATGAAAATAACAAAAAAATTTGACTTAATAATTATGAGAGGGGTAGTCGAACACGTTACAAATCCCAGAGCGTATATTACTCTAGCTAAAAAATTAATTAAAAAAAATGGGTTTTTTTTTATAACTGCAACTCCAAATTTAGAAAGTATAATGGCAAAGATATTTAAAGAAAGATGGACGCTTCATACACCAGAAACTCACATAATGCATTTAAAAGAAAGTCACCTAGATAGCATGATTGAAAACAAAAATTTTAAAAAAATTGCTTCAAGCCCCATGTATCTTCAGACCCCCTATGAAAACTTTAGGGAAGATATTAAAAAAATATATAAAGAAATTTCATTACAGGATAAAGGGCTGAAATCAACATTAGAAAGCCCACCTTTTTTTGGAAGTATTGTAACCGCTTTATACAAAAAATTTTAAATTTTATTTTTCCAAACTAGTTGAAAAGTATTTCATAAATAAATGAAAAAACTATTTGAAATCTTAAAACTTTTAATTAAATGTAATTTTAAAAGTTCAATTGAAAAAAAAGATATAATTATTTATGATTGTGTTAACTCTTTTGAGCTCTCGAAAGTTTTAACCAACAAAAAATATTTAATTCTATCTTCACGCAAAGAGAGGATAATAGAGCTTTTTTTTAATAAGAAAATTATTCTTTTTATTTTAATTAATTTTTTTTCAAGATCTGTAAAATTGAACTATATGATAGGATTGATAAAAGAGATTAATCCTAAGATTGTAATTACTAATATTGATAACTCTCCAGAATTTTCACTATTAGCAAGATATTTTAGTGGTAAAATAAATTTTATCGCCATTCAAAATGCTAACAGGCTAGACATATTTGAGAACAGAAATAATTACAATAAAGTCTTTTTTCTTCCTATTTTGCTATGTTTAAGTGAATTTGATGTTGGACTTTTTAAAAAAAAAGATATTTATGTAAAAAAGTTTTTGGTGGGTGGATCACTACGTAACTCATATTTTCAGAACTTTTTGCTAAATAATGAGAAAAAAAAAACGTCATCATATGATATTTGTTTTGTTTGTAAAAAAGGTATGATTTTTCAAGATGATGGGGTTACTGAAAATCATATGATTACAATATTAAATTATTTAGCCCAGTATTTAAGAAAAACAAATAGAAGTGTCGTCTTACAAGCTAAAAGTGAAAAAAATGAAACAGAAGAGGCTATTTACAAAAAAGTTTTTTCAGGATGTAATTATAAAATTTCATGGAAAGAAAATTTTAGATACGGGTCTTACAAAAATATTTCAGCAAGCCAAATAGTTATAGGATTACCATCAACACTTTTACGCGAGGCATATTTTTACAAGACAAAAATTCTTTGTTGTGAAAAAATTCAGTCTAAAAAAGACTCTCATCCTTTTGGGGGCTTAAATTATTTAAGTAATTTTTCTTATAAAGGATTCGAGCAAAGATTAAATCATTTATTTGATATTAATTATGAGCAATACTTGGATCAATTAGAGAAACCACGAAATTTTTATATGAGTAATACTGATACTATTAAATGTATAAAAAATCTTGTAAACAAAGAATTGGAGGATAAAAATAAATATGTTCAATAAAAAATCACTTTTGATTACAGGGGGCACCGGTAGTTTTGGAAAAGAATGGGTTAAATATATTTTAAAAAAATATAAGTCAATTAGAAGACTGGTTATTTTTAGTCGTGATGAACTTAAACAGCATGAAATGCAAAAAGAATTTAATCTTAAAAAATACCCTTGTATTAGATATTTTATTGGCGACGTAAGAGATAGTGAACGATTAACTACTGCCTTAAGAGATATAGACTACGTTATACATGCAGCTGCTTTAAAACAAGTTCCAACCGCAGAATATAATCCAATTGAAACTATTAAGACAAATATAATTGGAGCTCAAAACTTAATAGAAGCCTCATTAAAGAATAAAGTAAAAAAAGTAATTGCGCTATCTACTGATAAAGCTAGTTCTCCAATAAATCTATACGGAGCTACAAAACTTTGCTCAGATAAACTATTTATTGCAGCCAATAACATAAGGGGTAAAAAAAATATTGTCTTTTCTATTGTTAGGTATGGCAACGTGATGGGTAGCAGAGGTTCTGTAATACCCAATTTTTTAGAAACCAGACACACAGGAACGCTATCAATTACAGATAAAAGAATGACAAGATTTAACCTTACCCTTCAAGAAAGCATAAAACTAGTAGAATGGTCATTTAAAAATTCACAAGGAGGGGAAATATTTGTACCGAAAATTCCGAGTTATAAAATTTTGGATTTAGCTAAAGCAATTGGACCAAAATGTAGAATTAAAACTGTAGGTATTAGAGCAGGAGAGAAACTTCATGAAGAGCTAGTCAGTCTTGGAGAAAGTCAAAATACTTTAGAAACCAAAAATTATTATATTATTTTACCGTTCTTAAATAAATTTTACCTAAACTATTTTAAGAAAAAATTTAACGCTAAAACAGTAAATAAAGAATTTGCATACAGAAGTAATTCTAATAAATTTTTAACTATTGCAGAACTTCGTAGTTTGATCAAAAATATTAAATAGATTAATGTTGGGTAAAGTTTATGTAATCCTACAAGCAAGAATTGGGTCTAAAAGATTGTATGGAAAATCTGTAATTCCAGTATCAAATGAACCTTTAGTAATATTGTGTAATAAAAGACTTAAAAATTCAAATTTAAATGTCACAACAATTATTCCAGAGGGAAAAGAAGACGATTATTTGGCGTATATATTAAAAAAAAACAAATTGGAATTTTTTAGGGGTGATAAGTTTAATGTATTAAATAGGTTTAAAAAATATACACGAAATCTAAAAAGTGATGATGTAATTATTCGAGTAACCGCTGACAATCCTTTGGTAGACGGAATATTTTTAAAGAAACTTATTAAAATTTTCAAAAATAAAAAATTAAATTATTTATCTGCTAGTGATAATATAAAATCGCTTCCATATGGTATCCAGGCAGAATTATTTAAAGTAAAGCATCTAAGGGAAACTATTTCAAAAAAAAAAACTGTGTTAGAGCATGTAACTCCACATATTAAAAAAAAATATCTAGACAAGAAATTGAAAATTTTTATTAAAGGTTACTCAGAAAAATCTAAATTAAGATTAAGTATTGATACTTTTGAAGATTTAGAGAGGGTAAAAAGTATCTTTAACTCTTTTTCTGGTAGTCCATATTCAGATTTATCTAAGATTTTAAAAAGTTCAAAACTTCAAAAAGAAATAAAAATAGAAAATACTTCAAAAATTGTTTTAGGCACTGTACAGATAGGAAAAAAATATTTTGACCGTAATGTTAAAATATCACAAAATCGTGCAAACAAAATTTTATCATATGCTTTAAATAAAAAAATTAATTTTTTAGATAC
>MDTB01161008.1_pt1 | contig 11397 bp, 9 predicted proteins | sample 811161 | NCBI WGS metagenome assembly MDTB01 (sample SAMN05326650, study PRJNA326480) | marine metagenome | isolation source: seawater | place: Mediterranean Sea | collected 2009
GAAAGCCATGATGCAGGTTTTTTTCGGCACTCAATTTAGGTTAACCGAGGCAACATGGTTTCAGCTCAGTTTTCGCTGGGGGCTTTTTTTCATGGCTGCTGCCATTGGTAATGAATTGGCTTGGCGTTATTTAAGTGAAGAGAATTGGGTAATATTCAGAACTTTTGTGATGTCTCCGGCAACAGGAATTTTTATGCTGGCACAATTACCGCTTACGCTTCGTGGGCGCCTGACCCTTGAGGAAGATGCCTAACTTCTCTTGAATTTTTAAATTCTTGTGCCACGTGCACATTTATTTCGCAGTGCTTTGGCAGTGTCTCGGATGGAGGCCAGCTCTTCGGGGTCTTTCCTGTCGAGGTTCTTCAACTGGAACGCCATGCGTGGATTTTTCCTAAACTGCTGTTCATGTTGAGCAAGAAAATCCCAATACAGAGCAGTTACGGGGCATGCTTCCGGCCCATGTGCTTTCTTGGGCGTATAAGGGCAGGTCTTACAGCAATCCGACATGCGATCAATATAGGCTCCTGAGGCCGCATAGGGTTTTGTTCCCATAATGCCGCCATCACCAAACTGGCTCATACCGACAACATTCGGCAGGGACACCCAGTCAATTGCATCCAGATAAAGCCCCATATGCCATTCATGCACGGCATAAGGGTTCGCGCCATATTGCATCAGGAATAGTCCGAGGACCATCAGTCGCTGAATATGATGGGCATAGCCTTCTGACAACACACTGTTAAGTGCGTCGGCAACACAAGCCATATCGGTTTCGCCCGTCCAAAAGAATTCAGGGACCTCTTCATTGGCATTAAGCTTATTTAATGCCGCATAATCCGGCATATAATGCCAGTAAAGCCCTCGCACAAATTCTCGCCAGCCCAAAATTTGGCGGATAAAACCTTCGACAGCATTAATGGGGGCATCCCCTTTTTCATAGGCCTCAAGGGCAGCTTCGCAAACTTCAGTCGGGGAAATCAGATGTAAATTCATCGCCGCCGACAGCCTGGAGTGATAGAGCGTCACATATCCTGTAGCGATGGCGTCCTCATAGGTGCCAAAATTCGGTAGCCGATAGGCGATAAAATCTTTCAGTGCCTGTCGCGCTTGATCCGGTGTTACGGGTTCGGCAAACCCCTCACTTTTCCCCGGTGCATCGGGGAACATGCGGTCAATCATAGCTTGAACCGAACGCGTGACATCATCTGGTTCAAAGGGTTGGCGAGTGGGGATAAGAGGGGGGCCCTCTTTATCAAAACTTTTGCGATTATCTTTGTCAAAATTCCATTGCCCGCCAACGGGATCTTTACCCTCCATTAACCAGCCGGTTTTGCGTCTCAGCGGGCGATAAAAATCTTCCAGAACAAGTTTTTTGCGGCCTTCTGAAAATTTTGCAAAATCATCCGGCGTGGTGAAAAAATGATCATCCTCCACCAACACAAACCGATTGCCCGCAGCTTTGGTGAGGGTTTCTTGAACATGCCAGTCACCGGTGCGGGTGACGCATATTTGATCCGGTTCGAATTCTTTGGCGGCACGCAGCATGCCCTCAGCAATGCTTTGAGGTGCTTCTTGTTTTTCGGTTGTGTCATCAAGCGCATAATAAAATACTTGCTTCCCCTCGGCACGACGGGCATTGCGGAAGTGGCGCATGGCCGCAAAAAACATAATAAGTCTTTTTTTATGCTGTCTGGGAGTGGCTGCCTCAATGGCTTCCGTCATGACGATTGCGTCATTATCGGGGTCAAAGTCGCTAAGAATTTGCGACGCCGGGTTGAGTTGGTCACCACAAATGACAATGAGCCGCTTCATTATATTAACCTGCCTGATTGGGTGGGGTCTGACTGCCCGTTAATTTCATGAATACGTCTTCAAGGTTTGTGCCTTCGGTTTCCAGATCTGCTATGGAAATATTTTTTTGTCGAACATCATCCAGTACTTGAAGTGCGGTTTTTTCGCGCGGGTTAAATGTTAGCGCCAGCCTGCCATCCGACTGCAAAGTTGTGTGATAGCTTTCCAGACCTGCCGGAACTTCAGAAAGTGTCGTGTCGGGACGAAGCAAAAGTGTTTTGCTATCCAGCAGGCTCAACAGTTTTGGTGTGTCATCACAAATAACAAGATCGCCATGGTCAATAATTGCAATCCGGTCACAGAGCGCTTGCGCTTCCTCAAGATAATGTGTTGTCAGTACAATCGTAACACCTTGTTTGTTAAGGGCGCGGACATAGGTCCAAAGTTGGTGGCGCAGTTCAATATCCACTCCGGCGGTCGGCTCATCCAGCACCAGAATGGGCGGTTGATGCACAAGGGCTTTGGCAATCAATAATCGCCGCCGCATACCACCTGACAGAGTCCGTGAATAGGCATTAGCCTTATCGCCAAGACCAAGGGTTTCCAGAATCTCCATGCTGCGTCTTTGATTGGCCTTAACTCCATAAAGTCCTGCCTGTAAATCCAAAGACTCAAGCGGTGTGAAGAAGGGGTCAAAATTAATTTCTTGAGGTACAACCCCAATAGATGCGCGTGCCATGCGTGGATTCTCATCAATATCAAATCCCCAGACAGACGCTTTGCCGGCAGATTTTATGACTAGCCCTGCAAGAATATTGATAAAAGTGGATTTTCCTGCACCATTAGGTCCCAAAAGGCCGAAAATCATCCCACGAGGAATTTCAAGATCAACCCTTTTGAGGGCTTTTTTTTCGGACTGACCGCCGCTGGCCTGATATGTTTTTGTGAGCCCTTCCGCTGTGATAGCATTCTCAATATCGCCATCAATATTATTGTCAGGGTTGGATAAATTCTGCATTATTCTTCCTCAAGCTATTACCAGAACTAGCACGCGGTCAGTTCAAGGCAAAGACTAAAACCAAAAGCAAGGAGTGGCCCTATGAGCCTCAAAAAATCGGATCACCTCTATCTCGTTGATGGTTCAGGGTATATTTTTCGTGCTTTTCATGCATTGCCACCACTGACAAGAAAAAGTGACAAATTACCCGTTGGCGCTGTTGCCGGGTTTTGCAATATGCTGGTGCGGCTGATGGATGATATGGCTGCAGAAGAAAGCCCAACACATCTTGCCGTAATCTTCGATGCGTCCGGTAAAACATTTAGAAATGATATCTACCCTGAGTATAAAGCCAATCGGGATGCGCCCCCGGAAGACCTGGTGCCTCAATTCCCTCTTGTGCGAGAAGCAGTGAAAGCATTTGGCATTCCTTCGGTTGAGTTGCAGGGCTATGAGGCTGATGATTTAATTGCGGCCTATACTCATGCTGCCACGCAAAATGGCGCACGGGTTTCGATTGTGTCCTCTGATAAAGACCTTATGCAACTCGTCACTGACCGTGTGAATATGATCGACACAATGAAAGACAAGAAAATCGGTCCCTCAGAGGTGCTTGAGAAATTTGAGGTTGGGCCTGAGCGTGTGATTGATGTTCAATCGCTTGCCGGCGACAGCGTGGACAATGTGCCCGGTGTGCCGGGTATCGGAATTAAAACGGCAGCTCTGTTGATTAATGAATATGGCGACTTGGAGACACTTCTCGAACGCGCCGGAGAAATTAAACAGAATAAACGCCGTGAGAATCTTATTGAATTTGCCGACCAAGCACGGATAAGCCGTGAACTTGTGACGCTTCGTACCGACACGCCTCTGCCGGTTGATTTAAATGATATGGGTCTGACACCTCCGGAAGCGGGGATGTTGATGGGATTCCTCAAGGCAATGGAATTCAACACACTGACTCAGCGTGTCGGAAAACGCTACGACCTAAGCGCTGAGGATTATGAAGCTTCGGCGGAACTGGCGGCTAAAACCTCTGCGGTTTCTTCTTCAGGCGCAATTGAAAGCCCTGCATATGACTTGCCGTCCGTTGTGACTGACATGCCGCCAATTGACGCCGCAGCATACGAATGTGTAACGGATATAGCTGTGCTTGATAACTGGATTGAAGCTGCTGTATCGAGCGGTCATGTGGCGATCGATACAGAGACCGATGGCCTTGATGCGGTGAGCTGTCGCCTTGTGGGTGTGTCACTTGCCACCCGCCCGGGTCATGCCTGTTATATTCCGCTGGCGCATGGCATTGGTGAAGGGCTTGCTCTTGCTGATGATGTGCCACAGCAACTTGCAGAGGCAGATGTTTTGGCGCGGCTTAAGCCACTTTTGCAAGATGCATCGATTATGAAGATCCTGCAAAATGCCAAATTCGATTTACAGGTCCTTACCCAACGCAAGATTGACGTTTATCCGGTTGAGGACACAATGTTGATGTCCTATGCCCTTGCCGCAGGTCAGCGCGGTCACGGTATGGATGAGCTTTCCGAGCTCTATTTGGGGCATAAGCCGATTTCTATTAAAGAATTGCTGGGCACAGGCAAGTCGCAAATTACTTTTGACCAAGTGCCGCTTGAGAAAGCCACGCCCTATGCTGCTGAAGATGCGGACATCACTTTCAGGCTTTGGCAGATGATGCGGCCCGAACTTGTCAAGGATGGGGTGGTGAGTGTCTACCAGACAACTGAGAAACCCCTTGTGCCTGTGATTGTAGATATGGAGAAAAACGGCATCTCTGTTGACCGTAATGTGCTTTCCCGTCTGTCAGGAGAATTTGCTCAGAAAATGGCTGCAATGGAAGAGGGTATCTACAAATTGGCCGGTGAGACTTTTAATATCGCCAGCCCAAAACAACTGGGTGATATTTTATTCGATAAAATGGGACTGCCCGGCGGTAAGAAAACTAAAACCGGCGCATGGGGAACGGGCGCTGATGTGTTGGAAGGTTTGGCAGCTGAAGGGCATGATTTGGCAGCACAAGTACTTGAATGGCGCGGCCTGGCAAAACTTAAATCTACTTATACTGATGCCTTGCCTGAATTCATCAATCCGGATACCGGGCGCATTCATACTTCTTATTCACTCGCGTCAACAACAACCGGAAGACTAGCTTCGTCAGATCCGAACTTACAGAATATTCCTATCCGTACGGAGGACGGGCGGCGCATTCGAACAGCTTTTGTGGCTGAGAAGGGAAATCTTCTGGTCAGTGCAGATTATAGTCAGATTGAATTGCGACTGCTTGCGCATATTGCCGACATAGACTCCCTGCGTCAGGCTTTTGCTGATGGTCAGGATATTCATGCGATGACGGCCTCTGAAATGTTTGGTGTGCCTTTGGCGGATATGACAGCTGAAACACGCCGCCGCGCTAAGGCAATAAATTTTGGAATTATTTATGGTATTTCGGCTTTTGGTCTTGCGAACCAACTGGGCATTTCACGTGGTGAGGCAAGTGCTTATATCAAAGCCTATTTTGAGAAGTTTCCGGGCATCAAAGATTATATGGAAGCGGTCAAGCAGGAGGCCCATGCACATGGCTATGTCTCTACCCTCTTCGGGCGGCGTATTTATTTGCGTGAGATAGACAGTAAAATACCGGCGCGGCGCGCGTTTGCTGAGCGAGCTGCCATTAACGCACCGATACAAGGTACAGCAGCTGACATTATCCGTCGGGCAATGATAGCCATGCCGACTGTTTTGAAAAAGAAATCCCCCAAATCACGAATGCTCTTGCAGGTCCATGATGAGTTAATCTTTGAAGCGCCGGAGTCTGAAACTGATAAGTTGATGCAACATGTCAGAGAAGTGATGCAGAATGCTTGTGCACCGCGCTTGTCACTATCTGTGCCTCTTGTAGTTGAAGCTCAAGCTGCCAAGAACTGGGACGAGGCGCATTAAAAGAGATTGAGATTTTTATTATTCCCGGCTGTTCTTAACTTATTCAGCAGCAGGGGCGCATTCACGCACATCATTGCCGACATAGTCCATGAATTTTTGGAAGTTTGAAACAAACATGCCAACAAGCTTACGCGCCTGAGCATCATAGGCTTCTTTATCTTCCCATGTATTGCGCGGATTCAGGATAGAGGTGTCTACGCCCGGCACACTGACGGGCACTTCAAAACCGAAGTTTTCATCAATGCGGAATTCAACATTATTCAAGCTTCCATCCAGTGCGGCGGATAGTAGAGCGCGTGTCTCTTTAATCGGCATTCTGTTGCCGATGCCGTAAGGTCCACCGGTCCAGCCTGTATTCACCAACCAACAACTTGCATTATGCTCGGCGATAAGGTCGCGCAAAAGATTGCCATATTCTGATGGATGCCGCGGCATAAAGGGTGCGCCAAAACAAGTTGAAAAAGTCGCTTCTGGTTCTGTCACGCCCTTCTCGGTGCCGGCAACCTTGGCGGTATAGCCGGAAAGAAAATGATACATTGCCTGGCTAGGTGTCAGGCGTGAGATAGGTGGTAAAACTGAAAATGCATCCGCTGTCAGCATTATTATGCTTTTGGGGTGGCTCGTGCGCCCTGTATCCGATGCATTTGGAATAAATGATAGCGGATAGGCACCGCGGGAATTTTCAGCAAGAGTATTGTCATCAAGATCCAGCTTACGGGTTTGCGGATCCATCACAACATTTTCCAGTACAGTACCGAAACGTTGTGTGGTGGCATGAATTTCCGGCTCCGCTTCTGCGGAGAGATTAATCATTTTGGCATAGCAACCACCTTCAAAATTAAACACACCATTCTCTGACCACCCATGCTCGTCGTCTCCGACAAGTGTCCGGTTTGGGTCAGCTGAAAGTGTTGTTTTACCGGTTCCGCTTAGGCCGAAGAAAACAGCCGAGTCATTTTCGGTGCCAACATTTACTGAACAGTGCATAGGCATGACGTTTTTGGCCGGTAGCGTATAATTTAACATTGAAAAGACTGATTTTTTGGTTTCACCTGCATAGGATGTGCCGCCAATAAGAACAATTTTACGAGCAAAATTAACTGCGATAATTGTCTCAGTTCGTGAGCCATGACGCTCAGGGCTCGCTTTAAAGCTTGGCAAGTTCACAATCACAAATTCTGGATTGAAGTTTTCAAGATCTTCTGCGGGTGGCTCAATTAAAAGGTTTTGAATAAACAGGGAGTGCCAAGCCAACTCGGTATAAACCCGTGTTGGCAATCTATGCGTCACATCTGCGCCGCCGTGCAAATCCTGAATAAAAAGCTCACGACCTTCGGTGTGAGCTTTCATATCTTCATAGAGATTATCAAATTGTTCTGCGGTGATAGACTTATTATTATCCCACCATACGGTGTTTTCTGTTGTCTCGTCCCGCACTATGAATTTATCTTGAGCTGAACGTCCGGTATGTTGACCGGTTTTTACAACAAGAGCGCCGCCATCAGCAATTTCACCTTCGCCACGCTCCAGTGACATCTGGTAAAGCGCAGCAGGGCGGTGATTCCAGTGAAGGGCTTTGAGGTGGTTAAACCCGTGAAGGTCGGGGCCAAATTTACTTTTAATAAAACCAGTTTGATCCATGATGGCAACACCCATTAAACCCTTTAAAAACAAATCGCAAAAGAAAAAAGCATATCAAAGAAACTTTTTATCTGTTTAAATTATTTACAATGGCACACTTTAAGCGCGGAGCATTTGACTCTGCAACGTAAAATTATCCTGCTTGTGAACAACTAAGTTAGAGCTAAACTAGAGCTTAGCAACAGCTTATTTGGGGAAGTTCCTGAAAGTTTCCCAAATAAGGTTTAGAGAGGATAGAAAGAATAAAGAGGGGAATTTGACACGTATTGCGCTTGTAGATGACGACAAAAACATTGTTACCTCGCTTTCTTTAGCTTTGAAGGGTGAAGGTTTTGATGTAGAAGCATTTGAGGATGGTGCCGCCGCGCTGGAGGCTTTGACATCTCAGCCTTCAGATAGCTTTGATATCGGTATTTTTGATATCAAGATGCCTAAAATGGACGGCCTTGAACTTCTTCGCCGATTGCGCGCTACGCATGAATTGCCCGTGATCTATCTGACGTCTAAAGACGATGAAATTGATGAGCTTATCGGCCTTAAAATGGGGGCAGATGACTATATTACCAAGCCGTTTTCTCAGCGACTATTGATTGAACGCGTGCGAACTATTTTGCGTCGTACCAAAGCGCGGCAGGTCATATCAGAAGATGAGGATGATATTATGGAGCGCGGCGGGTTAAGGCTGGATGCGGCGCGGCATGAATGCTTGTGGGAAGGCCAGCCTGTTAATTTGACGGTGACGGAGTTTTTGATACTTGAAGCCTTGGCGCAACGGCCGGGCTTTGTCAAAAGCCGGGATGCGTTGATGGATGCGGCCTATGATGATCAGGTCTATGTTGATGACCGCACTATAGACAGTCACATAAAAAGACTTCGCCGTAAGTTCAAAAAAACAGACCAAAATTTTGATGCGATTGAGACACTTTATGGTGTCGGGTACAGGTACAAGACGTGATCGGGTTGAGCTTTTTAAAATCAGGTCTCTCGGCTCGTCTGGTGGTGATTAACAGCCTTGGACTGTTGGGGTTTTTTGCCGGCATTTTGTTTTTAGGCCAGACCCGTGAAAGCCTCACCGATGCCTATACGCAAAGTCTTGAGATGCAAGCGCAAATTATTGCCGAGGCTCTGGGTGAGTCTGCCGGAGATGATACCGATACCGGTGATATTATTAATGATATTGAGACCGATGAAAACGCCATACAAGCCGGACAAATTATGGCACCGCGGCTGAATGCCGAACTGACTGAACAAATTCTTAGGCGCATTATTGCACCCACATTAAATCGGGCTCGGGTTTACGATCGTCAGGGGCAATTGGTGATTGACAGCGATATTTTGCTTCATTCCGGTGCGGTCATTTCCCGTGATTTACCGCCACCGTCATTCACGGCGCAAAATGATAATGCGCCCGCGAATAATTTACAGCCAACCGACACAGATAAAGCCGGCAAGGGCACTGCTTTATTGGATGCCATTAATATCGCCATGCAGGGTGAGATGCGCGCATCGGCTCAAAGAACCCCCAATGGTGACGATATTGTGATGGTTGCTGTGCCGGTTCAACATTATCGTGCAATTATTGGTGTTCTCTTGTTGACTAGCCCGCCCGGGGAGATTGACCGCCTCGTTGCGGCTGAACGCAGCTTTTTGGCAAAAGTTTTTCTTGTCGTGCTGGGTGTAACATTGATTTTATCATTCGCACTGGCCGGGACTATTACCATGCCTGTTCGTCGTCTTGCGACGGCTATTCAGGCGTTTCAGGCAGCGGGCGGTTCTTTACCCGCACCTGATATTGTGCCTGATTTTTCTGATCGTCAGGATGAAATCGGCGATTTGTCGCTGGCATTACGGGATATGCTAACCCGTTTAATGAACCGGCTGGACACGATTGAAAATTTTGCAGCTGATGTTGCTCATGAACTGAAAAACCCTCTTGCCTCAATTAACAGTGCTGTTCAGTCACTTGCCTCAACCTCTGATGACGAGGCGCGTAAACAGCTTATGGATATTTTGCAGGCGGATATATTTCGCATGAACCGCCTGATTACAGATATATCGGAAGCCTCTCGCCTTGATGCAGAGTTAGGGCGGGCAGCCGCTGAAAATTTTGACCTTTCAGATTTGCTGAAGCAGATGGTCCCTCTCGTGAACGGCGATATTCAGTTAAAAATAAAGGCGCAGGTGAGCATTAACGCGCAGAGAGACCGGATTGCTCAAATCATTCGTAACCTGCTGGATAATGCACTGTCTTTTTCTTCGGCGAAGGAAATTACAGTGCGATTAGATAGCGACCGGACAGGTATTTTTGTTCATGTAGATGATGCTGGGCCGGGACTGCCTGATGGGGTAGAGCATAAAATTTTTGAGCGGTTTTATACTGATCGCCCAAATGAGCATGACCTTCATTCCGGGCTTGGTCTCTCAATTTCGCAACAAATAGCCCGCGCACATGGCGGCAATGTGACTGCTCGCAATCGTATTAATGCCTATGGTGCACGGTTTACTTTATTTTTGCCGCATCAAGGAAAATAAAAAGACAGATGAGGCGCTTATGACAAACCTGCAAGATAACCCCTCACTTCATGGAAATTGCCTATTGGTCAATGAAATCGGAGTGCTGATTTTAGGGGAGCCCGCCAGTGGTAAAACTGGTCTGGCATTTTCGATGATTAATTCAGGCCGCGGCACTCTTGTTGCGGATGATCAGGTCATTATTGAGCGTGTGCATAAAATCTTAATGGCGCAACCGCCTGAAGCCCTGCAAGGATTGATGCAAATTCATGGTATTGGCATTGTAACTTTTGATTATTTAGCACCTGTGCCTTTGCATTTGATTGTTGAGCTTGTGCGGCATGCGGAGGTACCTCTCGTGCCTGAAAAAAGTGAAAAAGAAATACAAGGTCTGTCTCTCCCTTTACTGAAATTGGCGGGTCATGACGCAAGTAGTGCTGATAAATTATGGCTGGCGACAGATCTTTTGAAAAAAGAGATGCTTTTTAACGGGTAAACTGTGACACAAAGTCTGTCTTGCTTGAGACGAATTGGTCAGGCATGGTGGTTGTAGGAGATAATATGATCGGTCTTGTGATAGTAACACATGGCGGCCTCGCCAATGAATTCAGAGCTGCACTTGAGCATGTTGTGGGTGATCAACAACAGCTTGAGGCCATTTGTATTGGCCCGGATGATGATATGGAAAAAAGACGCGAAGACATTGCCGTCGCCACCAAAGATGTTGACAGCGGTGACGGAGTGATTTTGTTGACTGATATGTTCGGCGGCACACCATCTAATCTAGCGATTTCTCTGCTGGATCACGGACGGGTAGAAGTGATTGCAGGTGTAAACTTGCCTATGCTCATCAAACTTGTTGGTGTGCGCGAAAAAATGGGCCTTGAGGAAGCTGTGGAAGCGGCTCAAGATTCGGCGCGTAAATATATTTCAGTGGCCAGTAAAGTTCTTAGCCGAAAAGAAGATTAATGCCTGAAGCCGTCGTGGAGATAACCAACAAGCGCGGCCTTCATGCGCGTGCTTCGGCTAAATTTGTTACCTGTGCCCGCAATTTTGACGCCAAAATAGATGTTACGCGTGAGGGGACAAATGTTCCCGGAACGTCAATAATGGGTCTGATGATGCTGGCAGCCAGTCTCGGTTGTTCAATAAAAATATCAGCAGATGGCGCCGATGCAGAAGCTGCATTGGCCGAACTGGTCGCGCTTGTGCAAAACGGCTTTGGTGAGAATGATGCCGATGAAAGCGCTCAATAGTAATCTAAATTTTAATGATTTTAGAGAGTCACTGGTTTTTTAGCCCTTGGGCCACATATCTATCAAATATAGATGCTGCAAAACATATAAAGAAATCTTTATATTGTCATTGCCTTCGGCCTTTCAGGCTGATAAAAAGCCGATAAGTTAATGGAGATACAACATGGCTGAAGATTATAAAGTCGCAGATATGAGCCTCGCTGACTGGGGCAGAAAAGAAATTGCGATTGCGGAAACAGAGATGCC
>MDTB01167864.1_pt1 | contig 11397 bp, 12 predicted proteins | sample 811161 | NCBI WGS metagenome assembly MDTB01 (sample SAMN05326650, study PRJNA326480) | marine metagenome | isolation source: seawater | place: Mediterranean Sea | collected 2009
AGGATATTAAATTGTTAACACAAAATCAAATAGGCGTATTGTACATGGTTGGAAGTGTAATTTGCTTCTCCATCATGGATATATGCGTTAAGTGGTTAGACTATTATCCTATAGGACAGGTTTTATTCTTAAGATTTTTTATAGGGTTCATTCCGATATTTTTCATAATACCAAAAGATAAAATATTTTCTTTTTACAAAACTACGCGTCCTGGTCTTCATGCTTTTAGAGCAATTTGTGGAGCTTTAGCTATTATCGCATTGTTTTTTGGATTAAGAGAATTACCATTAGCTGATGTCGTGTCTTTAACTTTTGGTGGACCAATATTTGTTACAATTGCATCTATTGTTTTTCTATCTGAAAGGGTTGGAATTAAAAGATGGTCTGCAGTTTTTCTAGGATTTATGGGAATGTTGTTAATTATTCAACCCGCTTTTGTAGACCTGAATTATTATTATATTACTCCTGTCATATTTTGTATTTTTTTTGCCTGTGTTGCTATCAGCGTTAGATCGCTCTCTAAGACAGAGGCTAACTATACAATAGCATTTTATTTTACATTACTTTGTTCAATTTTAGGTTTAACTACAATTTTTTTTAGTAACTGGGTAATGCCAACTCTAATAGATCTTTTGTTATTTTTTGTTCTTGGCTTGTGTGGAAGTGTAGCTAATTTACTATTAACTCAAAGCTACAGATTAGCGGAAGCGTCTCTTGTAACACCAATAAAATATTTGAGTTTAGTATTTGCTGTTGTTTTTGGTTACTTTATTTGGAATGAAGTTCCAAAAATTTTAACTTTATTAGGTGCCGCTTTAGTCATTACTAGTTCTTTAATAATTTTTATGAGAGAAAATAAACTAAAGAAACAAATAATTACTCCAAGAACATGAGAAAGCCTCCAAAATACTGGGCTAAAGCTAAAAAAATTTTATCTAAAAAGGATAAGGTGATGAAAAAACTTATTAGCAATTATAAAGATGGAAACCTTATAACACGTAATGATGTTTTTTTTTCATTATGTAAAAGTATAATTGGTCAACAAATAAGTGTTGCTGCTGCTAATTCAGTTTTTTTGAAATTCAAAAAAAAATGTAAAAATAAAATAAATGCTAAAACAGTAAATAGATTATCATTTAGTAGTTTAAAAAATTGTGGTTTAAGCAGGCAAAAAGTAAAAGGTATTAAAAATTTGGCTAAAAGAATCCTTAATAGAAGTTTTAAACCAAATTTGATAAAAAAAATGACAGATGAAGAAGCAATACAATATTTATCGAATTTAAAACAGGTAGGTAGATGGTCAGCAGAAATGATTTTGCTTTTCACTTTTAATCGATCAAATATTTGGCCGCTTCAAGATATTGGATTGTTAAGAGCTATCTCAAATAATTATAATAAAAAATACTTTCCGCCAAAAAGTTTCTTAGATGTGCTCTATAAAAAGTTTACACCCTATTGTTCTGTAGCGACCTGGTATTTATGGAGATCTATTGATAATGAACCAATTCAATATTAAACTCCTTGAATAGTTTGATGATGACGTACAGCATAGCCCTCTAAAATATCATGTGCTTCTTGATATTCTTTAGAATTGTAAAATAAATTTGCTTCATCATAAGATGAAAACTCTATAACAACAGTTCTAGGCGATTTATCACCTTCATTGGTTGTAGATTTGCCGCCTCTAATTAGAAATTTCCCTTTATACTTTTCTACAGCTACTTTAGCTTTTATAGCGTATTCTTTTAATTTTTCTTCGCTACTTATACTCTTATAAACACAAACTACATATCCTTTCATTTACTTCTCCCTTAAAATAAATTAGTTTTTTTTATGGCTGATAAACTTATCATAGATTGGAAAAAATATAATTTAATAGTAGAAAAGTTAGCAATTCAAATTCACCAAAGTGGATTTAAGCCTGATATGCTTATTGGAATTATGAGAGGGGGAGCACCGATCATAGATGTTCTTAGTAGAATTTTTAAACTAAAATGCGCTTATCTAGCAGTAGAGTCATATTCTGGAAAAGGAATTGAAGATAAACAAGGTGAATTAGTATTCTCAAGAGAGATGAGTTCGACTGTTTTAGAGATGAAAGGAAATCTTCTATTATGTGATGATTTATCTGATACTGGGGTCACTCTTAATAAAAGCATTGATTGGTTAAAAAAATATCCTCCTTTAAAAGAAAATATTAAAGATATTAAAACAGCGGTCCTTTGGAAGAAAAAAGACTCTACTTTTGAGCCTGACTTTTGTGCTCAGAAACTAAATGGCAATCCTTGGATAGTCCAGCCTTTCGAACGTTATGAAGAAATAAGAGTGGAAGAATTAATTAAAAAACATAGCAGTTAATTAAGGGCCAGTTTTCACCGGCCCTTGTATTTGTTAAGCTACGTAAAAACTTAATACACTTAAAACTGCAATAACCCAAATAGCAGGAGAAGTTTTGTTAAATTTACCTGTCAAGATTTTGATTAAAGCATAAGATATAAATGCTAAAGCTATACCATTACTAATGCTGTATGTAAGAGGCATTGTTATCATTGCTACTACTGCAGGAGCAGCCTCGGCTATATCGTCCCACTCAATGTTAGTAATATTTCTGACAAAAAGAATAGCAACATACAATAACGCAGCACCATCTATTTCTTTTGGTAAACTTGTTGCTAATGGAGAAAAAAACAAACAAGATAAAAATAAAACTCCAATAACCAGTGAAGTCATTCCAGTTCTACCACCAGCTTTCACTCCTGCTCCCGACTCAACATAACTTGTGACTGTTGTTGTTCCCATAAGAGCACCAGCAACTGTTCCAACACTGTCTGACAGCATTGCTTTATTGATATCTTTTACTTTTCCTTGTTTATCAACTTTTCCCGCAACGTTAGCTACAGAAGTTAAAGTTCCGCAGTATCGAAAAAATCAATAAATAATAGTGTAAATATTACAGTAGACATACCCGCCGTAAAGGCAGCTGTTAGATCAAATTCAAATAAGTAGGTCATTGGCGGAATAGTTCCAACAACGCCATTGAATTTAGCTAATCCTGTAGCCCAAGCAATTATACTAAAAACTAAAATACCAATTATTATATTACCTTTAACTTTCATTTTTTCTAGAACGATCATTACTACAAAAGCTAAACAACCAAGAAGAACTAAAGGATTCTTTATATCTCCTATAGTAACCAAGGTAACTGGATGATCTCCAACAACTCCCATAATTTCTAGACCAATAATTGCTAAAAATAATCCTATACCTGCACCAATTCCAAGTTTTAAACTTTTTGGAATTGAATTAATAAGCCAAGCTCGTATTGGGGTTAGAGAAATTAATAAAAATAATACGCCAGCAACTAAAACTGCACCTAGCGCAGCTTGTGGGGTATAACCCATACCTGCGACTACTCCAAATGCAACAAATGCATTAATACCCATTCCAGGCGCTAAGCCTATCGGCCATGTCTTACCGTAGAACGCCATAATGAAACATGCTATCGCAGTTGCTAAAATTGTTGCAGTAAAAACCGCACCAAAGTCAAAAAAACCTTTTTCTGGTCCAGCGAATTCGCCAGAAAGAATAAAAGGATTTAAGAACATGATGTAAGCCATAGTAAGAAAAGTTGTAACTCCAGCTATTACTTCTGTCCTAAAATTAGTCTTATGCTTTTTATACTCAAAATATTTTTCCATCATAATTAACCTTTCTGTTAATGTTAAATACTCCGATTCGACTGTAAAATCTTTTGAAATTTAGCCTTTTAGACGATTATACAACCTACACTCAATATTTCTGTTTATAAGTTTTAGGTATAAAATGATTTAAGTAATTATGATGAAATTGAGATTTATTACTTTAACTTTAATTGGTTTTTTAATCCTTGCTTCATGTCAAACAGTTACAAAAAAAATTGATGAGAAAACAGCATTGGAAGAAAAAGAATTGAGTGCATGGTTAAATAAGTCAGAGACCGAGCTTAAAATTCACTATGGACAACCTGATAAAGTCGAATTTCTTAACACAAGAAACAGAAATTATATTTATATTTCAGAAAAGTTAAAGATTAAGTGTGAAAGAAAATTTGAAATAAACCCTAACAATATAGTAATTGGTTTTAGCAGTAAAAATTGTTTTTAAAGAACGAACGATAAATTAAAATATAGCATTTTTTTTTAGAGTTTAAGAAAAATTAAATTTTTATTTATTTAAAAATTTTTGCTGTTTTTAAAATAAAAGAATATTCTTCTGCCAATTCTGTTATAGCATTATCTCTACCACTCATACCGCCATGACCTGCAGCTTCCATCTTACATTTTAATAGTTGAATATTATTGTCAGTTTTTAAATCTTTGAGTCTTGCTATATATTTTACAGGCTCAGAGTAGAGAACTCGATTATCAAATAAAGAGGTCGTGATTAGCATTGAAGGATAATCTTTTTTTTCAAGATTATTGTATGGAGCATAAGATAATATATATTCAAAGAATTCTTTACTGTCTATGGGGTTACCCCATAGTTCCCATTCTGCAGGAGTTAGTGGTAATTTTTCATTAAGCATTGTTGTCATTGTGTCTACAAACGGAACTAGCAATAACATTGAAAAAAATAATTCAGGAGCCATATTTGCAACCGCTCCACCTGTAAGACCACCAGCAGAGCCTCCATAAAAACATACACCTCCTTTGTAAGTATATCTTTGATCAACTAAATGATTTACGCAAGCTATATAATCTAAAAAAGTATTTCTTTTTAATTTTTTTTTACCTTCCTCATGCCAAGCATCACCTAGGTCGCCACCACCTCTTACATGCGCTATAGCAAAAGTTATTCCTCTGTCTATTAAACAAAATCTTGAAGCACTAAAGGAAGGTGAGATACTATGATTGTAAGCTCCATAAGCATAAAGAAGTACTTTAGAATTTCCGTCCTGTTTAGAATTTTTTAGTCTAACTAAACTGATGGGTATCATTCTACCATCATGTGATTTGGCTTTTATACGCTCAACAACATATTTATTAGGATCATGACCTGAAGGTATTTCCACTTCTTTAACTAATTTTTTTCCTTTAGTTGATATATCATATTCATAAATTTTACCTGGTGTTGCCATACTTTCCCATCCAACTCTTATTTTAGTTGTATCCGTGTTTCTTTGCATCAAAGAAGCACTTGGAACTCCTATCACTTCATCAGAAATTTTTATTTCTTCCTCTTGATTCGATTTAATGTTTCTCACAAATAGTTTTGGAATAGCATCACATTTTTCTGAACGTAAAATATACTCATCGAGAAAATCTAATCCTCCAATAACTGTTTCTTTTTTTGCTGGTATAAATACTTCTAATTCGTTTATTTGACCTACTTTACATCTAAGCACTTTATAATCTCGTGCATTTTCATTGGTATGGATATAAAAATAACCTTTCCATGAGTCTATTGAGTATCTTACATCCATCTTTCTTTTTTGGAATAAAATAGGTTTAATTTCTTTAGCATTAAAAGGAAAAAAGTATTCCTCTGTTGTAATATGATCAGAGGTAGAAATAATAAAAAATTTTTCATCCGAGGAAAGACTGATAGAACAGGTAAAAGTTTCATCTTTTTCCTCAAATATAAGTTCGTCTGTTTCAGCAGCAGTTCCCAAAATATGTTTAAAGATCTGCCTAGGTCTATGAAACTTGTCTAATTTAGAGTAAAAAAAACTTTTACTATCCAAAGACCATGTGATTCCACCACTAGTGTTTTCAATAATATCTTTTGTATTCTTCCTTGTACTTAAATCTCTTACAGAAATTGTATAATATTCAGATCCTTTTAGATCTAAGGAGTAAGCCATATAATTATCACAATGTGATACGCTTACAGACCCAACTCCAAAATACTCAGAACCACTGTTCTTTTTTTCTTGATCCCCGTCAAAATAAACTTCTTCTGGTTTAGAGTTATCTATTAACTGTCTGATCCTTTTTCCATAATTTCCCTTTGCTTCAGTCTTAAACCAATAATAGTATTTTCTATCCTTAAATTTTAATGACGTATCGTCGAGTTTAATTTTTGATTTAATTTCATTAAATAAATTTTTTTGAAAATTTTTTACATCATTAAAGTAGTCTTTAGTAATTTTGTTATTAGTATCGATATATTTTTTTACTTCTGGGTCTAACTTATCTGCATTTTTGAGCACTTCTAGAATATTAGGCTGGTCAACCCAAGCGTATTCATCCTCTAAAACAATATTATGATATTTTTTATCATTCTTTATTTTTTTAAGTTTTGGTATATTCATAGGTGAAAACTATATGAATTTATTATTATTAGGAATAACCATTTTTGTCATTATTTATTTATTTTTAAATTGGTTTGCCCGCACTAGCTCAAAAAAAATTGCCACAAACATAAAAAAAATTACTGTTTATTTATCGTTGATATTAGCAGCAATACTTACAGTAGGTGGAAAATTTATATTTTCTCTTCCATTTTTGTTTGTTATTTTAAGTGGTTTAAAGATTAAAGGTTTAACTGCTCTTCAAATGTTTCAACTTTGGAGACTAATTCAGTTTTTGAAAAATTCAGGTAGATTTTCTCAAGGCCAATTCGGGCAAGCCCCTGGTTCTACAAATATTTCGAAAGATGAGGCTTACAAATTGTTAGGTTTATCTAATGGTTGCTCTAAAGAAGAAGTTTTAAATGCAGTAAATAAACTACAAAAAAAAATTCATCCAGATATGAATAGAGATGTTAAGACAGAAAGATTATCTCAGTTAGTAAATGAAGCCAAAGAAAAAATTATTAAATCAGATTTTAGTTAGTTAATAAATTCCAGAGCTTTTGTATAAACTTTTTCAAAAGATATTTTTTTACTACCCAAGGTGTCATGAGTTGTCGACTCTTCTGTTTCACCTTCGGGAATTATTACTGAAATATATTTTGAATATTTTCCATAAGCCATTACAGGACTGTCCATAAATAAAGCTATACATTTAATCTTCAAAGCTGACGCAATATGTAACCAGCCAGTGTCGTTTCCAATATATAGTTTACAATTTTTAATTATTGGTAAAGTATCATTAATTTTTAGATTTTTAAAAGAAACACAATTAGCACCAATGCTTGAACTTAAAATATTATTAATAATTTCTTCATCATTTTTACCTCCAGCTAAATAGAATTTGCATGGAGTAATAAAGTTAATTTTTTTACATAAATTTATATAGTTTTCAACACTCCATCTTTTTGTTGGTCCACTTGCCGATATACCTAAACAAATGTGGGTAAAATCCTTACTTAACTTGTTTTTAAAATTATCAATTTTTTCTTTTTTTAGATTTAAAGTTGGTTGAGTTGATACAATTGCTCCTAATTCATTTTCAGTAAATACTTTTGCAGAGGTAACAATGTTATCTTTTTTTCTAAATAAAGGATATTGAGAAATATATTTAATACCAGCAAATTTTGTAATCAACAGATATCTCACAGAACTATTAAAAATAAAAACTTTGTCAAAATTTTTAGATTTAATTTCTTTTACTAATTGAAAAAAACCTTTGAAACCATCGTGAGAACCTAATTTGTTTTTTTTTCTATCTAAAAATAAAATTTCGTTTACATGTTCATCGTCAATAAGCAGCTCTTTAGCTCTAGAGTTATCTTTTACTAATATTGAAACTGAATTTTTATAGTATTTTGAGATTGCATGAATATAAGGAAGATAAATAATCATGTCTCCCATACCAATTTTAGGTTGTATTACTAGAACTTTCATTTTTGAATTTATTAATATAACTTAGATAGAATAAATTAGGTGAGATTATGACGATAAAAAAAGGTGTATATGCCGCCAGTCTAAGTGTCTTAAATGAGGACAATACATTGAATATAGCGGCAACGATTAAACATGCAGCCTCCTTAATTGAAAATGGTTTACATGGTGTTTTCTTTTTTGGTTCAACTGGTCAAAGTCAACTTATTTCTGTGTCTGAAAAAAAAGAATTAATAGCAACTATAGGAAATCATAAGTTAAAAAAAAAATTCTTTCTAGGAACAGGATGTAATTCTTTAAAAGAAAATATTGATATCATCAAATATGCTATGGAGTATGAATTTAGAGATTTCTTAATAATGCCGCCAGCATACTATAAAGCTAATACTGATGAAGGAGTTTTTAATTTTTATTCTTCTTTAATTAAATCAGCTCCTAAAATTAAAATTATTTTGTATAATTTTGAAAAACTAAGTGGTTATAAATTTTCAGCTCAATCAATAAAAAAACTTGTTGATATATATCCTAATAATATAGTTGGATGTAAAGACTCCAGTTATAATTTGTATGAAAATTTAAAATTAGATAATTTTTTAATGTTCCCTGGATCAGAGGCTAAACTTTTAAAAGGATTAGAACTAGGTTGTTCTGGATGTATTTCTGCTGTTACAAATGTTACTCATTCATTAGCTAGAAAAGTTTTTGATGACTTTGAAAAAAAAGAAATACAATCTACCAATGATAAATTAATTGCAGTAAGAGAAACATTTGACCAGTATAATCTAATTTCTGCTTTACATAGTTTCTTATTATCTAAAGACAATAATTATAAAAATATCTTACCACCTCTAGTCTTATTATCGAAAGAAAAACAAAATGAATTAATTAATAAATTAAATAATTTAAAATTTATATTTGATAAAAATTTGGCGGCTTAGACATGTTATTAGCAAGAATACTCTCTAAAATTTATAAAGAAGACGGAATAATTTTAGTAGACGCTAAAGGACAAAAATATATTTGCGGTAGTCCAAAACATCAAAAACCAATTATTCTAAAGTTATTGAAAGAAAATTTAAATTGGAAACTTATTATAGATCCAGAAATAGAATTCCCCGAAGCTTATATGCGCAATGAAATAGTTATTGAAAATGCTTCGTTAAAAGAATTTTTAATGCAATTACTAAAAAATTTAGGTCGAAAAGAAGTTTCATCTGCGAGCCTCTTATCAAAAAAAATATTTCAACTATATAAATATTTCACAAATTTTAATTTACCTGGCAAATCTAAAAGAAATGTAGAACATCATTATGATATTGGTGGAGAAAGAGGAGAAAAACTTTATGATATATTTTTAGACAAAACTCATAGACTTTACTCGTGCGCTTACTGGAAAAAAGATACGCAAACTTTAGAAGAAGCTCAGCAAAATAAAATAGATCACATTATTAAAAAACTAGATATTAAAAGAGGAGAAAAAATTCTAGATGTTGGGTGTGGATGGGGAGGCATGGCTTTTGAAATAGCAAAACAAAAGAACTGTGAATTAACTGGTATTTCACTTAGTAAAAATCAAATAAATTATTGTAAAAACAAAGCTAAAGAACTTGGTTTGAGTAACCAAGTTAAATTTGAATTAGTAGATTACAGAGAAATTAATGGTCAGTTTGATAAAATTTATTCTGTTGGCATGTTCGAGCATGTGGGAAAAAAATTTTATAATACTTTTTTTAAATCTATGAATAAATTACTTAAAGATGATGGAATTTTTCTTTTACACACAATTGGAGTAGTAGATAAACCTACTCCCCCAAATAAATTTATAAATAAATATATTTTTCCAGGAGGAGTATGTCCCTCATTTAGTCAAATAATTCAACCGATTGAGAAAACAGGTTTAATTGTAGCTGATACCGAAACACTTATACGACATTACGATAAAACCTTGGAAAATTGGTTAAAAAGATTTCTAGATAAAAAAAACGTAATAAAAGATCTTTTCGATGAGAGATTTGTCAGAATGTACGAGTTTTATTTATCAAGTTGCGCTGCAGCTTTTAAGTATAGAGATTTGGTAGTTTTTCAATTACAAATTGTGAAGAACTTTGGGACAGCTCATAGAACACGGGATTATATCTATAAAACCTGATATTTAAAAAGAATCAGGTATGAAAAAGAAAAAGAAAAAGTCAAAAAAAAAAAGAAAAAAATTTCTCATAAAAAGAAGAAATAATAAAATTTTTAAAAAGAGAAAAGTATCAAAATTTAGAAAAAAGAATAAAAAATTTAATAGAAAAAAAATAAAAAAAAATAAGACTAAAAAAAAAAAGATCAAAAAAGTAAAAAAAATAGATAAGAAAACTAGGTCGTTGGTAAAAAATTTTTTAAAAATCAACGATAGATTTAAAAATTTTTTTAGTTTTTCATTCAATTTAGACAAGTCTCTTCAAAATTTCTTCCAAGGTATTTCAAATAGAGTTTCTAACATTAAAAAAGTCATTCAAGAAGAAAGAGAAAAACAGAAGCAACTTAAGACCCAGGCTATGGAAAAAGAAAAAGTAGAAGTTCAAAAGAGAATGAAATTTGAACAAGAAAACGAACTTAAAGCAAAAGCTCAGGAACTTAAAGAAGAGATAAAACTTGAAAGAGAAAGAAAAAAAGAACTTCAAAAATTCGTAAGACTAGAGCAGGCTGAGGTACGCAAAGAACAAGCCATAAAACAAAAAAGATTTCTTGAGCAGATAAAGCTCGAAAAGAAAATTGAACAATTTAGGAAGCGAGAAGCATTAGAAATAAAAAATTTAGAGAAATTTGTATTAAGTCAAGAAAGAGAATCATATTCGAGTGTTCAAGAACGTATTGATAAAATTAAAGAAAAATACCAAAAACTTAGAGATCAAAAGATAGCTGATCGGGTTAAAGCACTAGGTATCGAAGTTAAAGAAGATGACGATCGAACAGCACTTCTTGAAAAAGAAAGAATTTATAATCTAGAGAGACAAAAAATTGAATTTGCCTTAGAAAGTTTCTATAGATCTGCGCATAGTTTATGTTTTCAAATTAATAAAAGGTATATTCCTAAATATTTAAGCATAATGAGAGTAGTTGATAGACGATTTGAAACAGGAGAAATTTTTATTAAATGGGATGATGTTCCAGATGATGAGTGGTTAATTTTAATCTATATTAAAAATAATTCACCTGATGAAGGTATTGTCATTGAAGATAAAACAAATCCAGAAAAAAACACCTCACATGAATATCTATCTAATGAAATCTTTAAAGCTTCTGATATGATGGTTGATGCTTTGACAAAATTATTAGATAGCGAGAGAAACAAAAGAAAAATTAATCAATAATTTGATTGAGTTTTTTTACCTCACCAATACTAAATATTATTGCATTTTCTTTTTTAAATCCAAAATTTTCAGCATTTTCTTTAAACCTTTTTGGAGGCTCCATAATTGGTTCGAGAGACAAAACTACAGTCCCCCAATGCATTCCAATTACTTTTTTACTTTTTAAATCCTTTGCCACACTTAAAGCCTCTTCAGGATTGGTATGATAAACTGACTTGTCTTTAACAGGCATAATTGGAAAAAAATTATAGGCTCCAATATTTATAAAAGTTA
>MDTB01008483.1_pt1 | contig 11396 bp, 8 predicted proteins | sample 811161 | NCBI WGS metagenome assembly MDTB01 (sample SAMN05326650, study PRJNA326480) | marine metagenome | isolation source: seawater | place: Mediterranean Sea | collected 2009
GGCGACAGTAAGAGGAGGAATACGGGGACAGGCATACGATCAAGCTTGTAGCGACTTTGATACTAAGCATGCTGCCTTTTTGAATATGAAATTGGATACGAGGCCCTATAAATAAAAAACTTTTTATATTAACGCGTTCTTAAACAACCATCTTCTAGTGGAACTAAGGGTGTAAAGTCTTGTAATGCAAGAAAATCAGGACGTGTTGGCTTTCGTATAAAGTTCTCAACTTTATTGAGACTTGAGAAGACCATAGCCCTACTCCAGGGAGACATATTAGGTCCAGATCCGTGCAAGGTACACCCGTGAAAAAAGATGGTCGATCCAGCCGGCCCTTTTGGAGCAACAATTCCATTTTTTGCTATTTCACCATTGATCGTTTCCTTTGTATAAGGACTACCGACCGCATCAGCAGACAAACGACCGTACTCCGGCACCCGTTCAAAATCACTGTCCGAGTCGATACGTCCATCTTTATGTGAACCTGGGATAAACATCATTGGACCATTAAATTCGTTCACATCATCGAGGAATACCGTTGCGTTTATAACGGTTGGTTCCGGCATCCCGTCGTCCTCATACCATGTTCTATAATCCTGATGCCAGTGCCATATTTCACCATCATGTGCTTCTTTTGCATTTATTTTAAATTGGTGGAGGTAGACTTCTCCTCCCAACAATTGCTGCGCAGGGCGCACCAAACGCGGATGCAAACTTAACTTTTTAAAGACCTCATCCTCGAGATGAGGCGCGATAGCCGATCTGACCGAGTCACTTCGTCGTTCCCTTAAAATCCTTGGACCACGATCTTGCAATATAGACGGCAAACGGGCGTTTAAATTAACTACTTCATCTGGGTCAAACAAATTAGGCATGAATAACATACCCTCTGATTTGAATTCGTCTATTTGTGCTTCGCTTAGTTCCATCATTCCTCCAAATATTTAATCCATGAAATGTAACAGAACATGATCCATTCACTTAATAGGCATCACCGTATCGGGTAACCACATAGTCAGCGGGGGATAAAATGTTACGGCCAACAACGTCGCAACCATTGTGAGGAAAATCGGCCACATATAACGCCAAAATTCTGTTATTTGAATATCTGAGATCTTACATAACAAGTACATTGTAAGCCCATAAGGTGGCGTGATTAATCCTATCAGTAGATTAAACACTGTTATGACCCCAAAATGAACTGGATCAATCCCTAGTGACTCTACCGTCGGCATGAGCAAAGGAACAAATACAAGCAATATCGGTACGGTATCAATCATGCTGCCTAGAAGCAAAAAAACTATGTTAACCATCAAAAGGAATATAAATCGGTTATCGGTTATACCTGTGAGCCAGTTTTCTAACGCAACCGCCGCACCATAAAGCGTTAGAAGTTTTCCAAAAGTGGCCGCGGCCGCAATGATTAGAAAAACCGAGCCAACGGTGCGCACCGAAGACATCACTTGCCGTCCAAAAATTGAAGGCGTCAATTCACGATAAATAAATCCACCAAGGACAATAACCGCTGCAACTCCAAGAACTGCCGCTTCGGTAGGAGTTGCTATTCCGCCTAAAATACTCCCAAGAACGATTATTGGTAACAATAACACTGGTGACCCCGATATTGTGGCGTCAATACGTTCCTTAACGCTTGCTCTCCGCTCAGTTGGATACCCCTGTTTTTTGGCGACGAAGTAGGCCTGGATCATTAGAAGTAAGCCCAGAACAATCCCAGGGATTGCTCCGCCAAGGAATAGTCTGCCAACCGATTCCTCTGTAGCTGCTGCGAAAATTATAAAGGCTATACTCGGCGGAATAAGCGGGCCTATTGTTGCCGCTCCGCCAATTATCGAAGCAGCATAACCTGTTGGGTATTTGGCCCGCTGCATTGCCGGTATGAGCAGTTTCCCGGTTGCCGCTGCATCCGCCAAGTCCGATCCAGACATGCCAGCCATAATCATATTAACAATAACACTTACATGCGCCAAACCCCCAGCTATATGTCCTACAAAAACTCTGGCCATTGTTACGAGCCTAAGTGTCACCCCACTAGCCAGAGCAAGGTCACCCATCAGTATAAAAAATGGAATTGCTAATAGGACAAAGTGATTAATTCCCTGCCACATTGTGGTGGGCAAAGTGGAGATAGGTATATGATCCGGTGCGATAACTATCCCAACAATCGTGGAGGCAATAAGTACTATTGCCACTGGCACTCTCATGAAAAAAAGGGTTAAAAACACTAATAAAATAATCGATAACGGAGACATTTTACCTCAGACTGTTACGTTTCCAGTTGACGGACGCTTATTCATTAAACGAAGAAAAATTGATCTGGTACAGTGTAAAGCCATCAAAGAAGCCCCTAAGGGAATAGGGTACGCGAACACGGAGAGGGGAAACCCCATTTCTATGGTAAACATTATATCCAAACCGCGGGCAGTAACCCAGCCGAGCCAAGCTAAAATTACAAAGATCACCAATGCTATAATATCACCAGCAACTCTAAGGTATTTCTGAACCAGCGTTGGAAATAAATCAAAAACCGCGGTCATACAGATATGTTCCTCTTCTCGTTGAACTAATGTAGCTCCAACCAGGGCTAACCAGACCATACAGAGCCGACTAAATTCCTCGGTCCACGGGAAAAGAAAATAATCAACAAAGGCCTCTGGGACAAAGTCTGCAAGTATATAACGGCTCACTATTTGAAGGATTGCCGTTATAATCATAATCACCATCAAACTTAAGCAGGACAGATGTTCAAAACACCCTATCGCATTAGATACGCGACCACCTGTCTGCCATTCTGCTCTCATCAAAAATGTTAACCAGCCACCACAGAAAAACCCAAATACTATCAAAAAAATTAGACTATTAGGGGTAGGCAACATTTCGTCAAAAACCCGTTTCAACGATAATTAATTTATTGTCTAGTCGCATTATTTACATTCCCAGGCTGAGTTTCGAAAGAATACTGAAAAAACCAAATTGATTGGCTCCCAAACATTATTATTAGCCGCTGGCCTCCAAACACCTTGAGCCTCGTCGCTAACAATAATGTTATTAGAAAACTGGGTGACTGGACGGAGTAGCCAGCCACCCGGCAAATAGACTATTGCGCGGCTTTTACCTCCTCAATCAATTTTGGGCCAACCAAAACAGCAAATTTTTTGTGCACCTTGTCCGCTCTTGCCTCAAATGCGGCGCGATCCGGCGTGATTATGTTGATGCCACTTTTCTTCATCTTGGCGATGGCGTCTTCATTAGCCTTGTTGGCTCCATCACGCATTGTTTCGCCTGCGGCTTTAGCAGCCTTCATAATTATCTCTTGGTGTTTTTTCGATAAACCTGAAAACCTATCCAAATTCATGAGATATACAGTCGCCGTAAATATATGGTTAGTCACCGCTAGATCCGTCGCTACTTCATAGAGTTTTGCATCACCCATTCCATGATAGTTGGTTTCTACCCCGTCGATCGTTTTCTGCTGCAAACCACTGTATACTTCAGGCCAAGCCATTGGAACTGGGTTGCCACCGAAAGCTCGGATTGTTTGAACATATAAAGGGTTTTCAACGATCCTCATTTTACGCCCCTTCATATCTCCTGGCTTTTTAATACCAAAATCGTTCGTTAAAAAGCCACGAAAACCCCAAACACCAAATCCGAGACCCTTAACGCCCTTGGGTTCCATCAGTGCAAGAATTTTATCACCAATAGGTCCAGATAATACTTTCCATGCAGAGTCGCTATTTTTCCAAATAAAAGGCAACTCTGTAATACTGAAGGTTGGTTCAATATTTGCTGCCAATCCGGATCCCACCATGGCGATATCCAAGCTCCCAAGACGCACTTGTGAAACCATTTCTAACTCGCCACCAAGTTGACCGTTAGGGAATATGGTAACACTTATGTCGCCATCTGATAACTTTTCTGCTGTTGTTTTGAATGCTGTTGAACCTTTACCAGCGATTGCATCTATAGTTGTAACATGTCCAATACGAAGTTTAACCTCGGCGGCGTGAGATAACGTTGTAAATGGAGTGAGAAATGCTAACATTAGCACGGAGACCCGAAGACGTTTTGTTTTACTTCGTATGCGTTCATAAATTACGGACATAAGTTGCACCTTTCTGTAAATATCTGTTTCATCGGAGAATATTCTCGCCAGTAACGTAGTGTTTTTGAGACTTCACTTACTCACAACTAATCAAAATCTATGCCAAAACAAATACACTACAATTTCAGCCATATCTGACGTAACGTGATCAGCAGAAGTTTTTGCATTGCTTAAATCGTAGGCACAATTTTTGAAAAAACAGAAAAGATGATTAATTTGTTACAAGCATGATCCGCAAGGTGGTTTGTAATAATTCCCAAAGAACGCAATAAATTATGTTTTATCTTTTAAATCAGTTAAATTATTCTCACGTCACGGAGATCCACGAATAGATAATCCTTTAATTTAAAATTAAAGTGTTTACGTTTCCAAAAATGAAAGGCTGTATGAATGTCCCAAGAAAAAACCGAAGTTATTGAGTACTACTATGCCCTAGCATCACCGTGGTCGTACTTGGGGAATGATGAGTTAAAAAGACTTGCGTCAATTTTCAAAAAGACTATTGATCCTATCATCATCGATTATGATGTCATGTTCGAGGCTAGTGGTACAATACCACTTCCCAAACGACCTCCACTTCGTAAATCCTATCGTTTGAAAGAACTTGCTAGATGGAGTAAAAAACGGGGGGTAGAACTTGACCCAGAGCCACCTTTTTATAAAGGGGAAGAAGAAGAACCAGACGAGTTACTGGCAGCGTTAATGGTAACAGCAATAAAAATGACAGGTGGTGATTCTCTGGAATTAGCACACGCCATTAGCAGAGCATTGTGGGCGGAGAACCGTTTTCCGTTTACCGAGTCGGAACTATTTTCAATTGCAACGGAGCTACAGCTCAAACCTCTTGAACTAATATCAAGGGCAAGGTCGGAGGAGGTAAGTCAATTTTATAAAGACCAAACCCAGAAAGCGATCGATCGCGGCGTTTTTGGGATGCCATTTTATATATACAAAGATGAACCTTTTTGGGGACAAGATAGACTAGAGATGCTTGCGGATGCACTTAGCGCTGCTGGATAGTTATAGCCTTTCAAATGATGATATTGCTGTCTAGGCACGTTGTTTAATTAGAGACAAAAACGCCTGCTTTATAATCGGTAACTTCATCTCGCCGTGGGCTAGCGCTGCGATAGAAAAATGTTCCATAATCTGTGGAAAATTATTGGGTTTACTTTTTATGGTGAAGCTGGCCGATCTCTTTTCATATTTCTCACATTTAATTGATGGCTCTATCTACCTGAAGATTTATTTGATCAAAATTTCTTTTTAATTTGTTAACGCGGTTCAAATTTCCAACAAGCCCAAACAGATAAATAAAGTTGCCTTCAATCTAAAAAGTTAAGCCCAAGATTCTTTTAGCATTACCCTCTAGATATTTCTCTTTCTTCTCACTGTCCGCAATACCTAAATTATCGACAATATCGATCACTTCAGACAATGGGCCACAATTAGGATAAACACTTCCAAACAAAATTTGCTCACTTAACTGACGATTCAATCCTCGGATATAATCTTCAGATCCGGGAAATTCATAATGCATATACTGTCCAGGAACTAGAAACACATTAGGTTGCTTAAATGCTACACCCACAGCCTCTCGTGAATATGGCCAGCCACCATGTTGTATTATAATTCGCATTTCGGGAAAATCCGTTGCGACATGATCCACCCATTCTGGTTTACAATCATCCATATACGGCCCCAACAATGCACTCATTACAGTAACAAGCAAAGTGCCATTTTTCTGCAGCTTTTCATAAATTGGATAAAGTCTCCGATCATCGAACCGCATGGGAACTCGAGCTGTACTTGGTTCGACAGTGACTCCGATCATTCCATCATCCTTGGCCCGATCAATACCATCGAGACAACTTTCTGGTGAGCTAATATCCAGCGACGCTAGCCCAAGGAACCTTTTTGGATATTTAATTATGTATTTTCGTATTTGCTCATTGGATGACGAGGCAAAACCTGGTTTATCTGTGGGCGCCGGGACTCCAATTACTGCCATCTCGATATTCGCTTGATCCATTTCCTGAAACATAAGCTCTACGCTTTGCTTGACAAACGACTGGGCAGGTTGCAATCGCATTTTGCGGAGGTATTCATATGTTAGCTCTCTCGTTATAGATTGTGTTCCAACGGGCCTAAAACGAAAATCAATAATTCCCATATTTTTTTCCTTCTACCATAGCTTATAGCATCACAATAAATATATAAAACAACAGGCATCTAGTAGTATTTTTATAGTACTTCATCTAATTTTAGTTTTTTATCTTAAAATAAAATTGTCTAATTTTACTGCGCACACCGGCGTCTTTTAAAAAAAAGAACTCTCGCATCTAACTTGATGTGAGCCAAAGTTTGCCAGAAAACCTGGGAAAATTTATTTAAGGCTATGGACTTAATCGCCAAGTGACGTCTGGTTACCAACCATAAACTTGTTTCGCCGCATCAATCGAAATGTAACCGTCCGCTATGTCATCCTGGACCTTGGCTCTATTTCGTTCCAGTGGCGATCCGTAACCGGCGCCTCCGGCACACTGAACAGAAAAAACATCACCTTTCCTAAGTTCCCTGGTTTTTTTTGGGTGAGTAATCTCACCATTTATGGCAACAAACGCTGGAGCCCCATTTGAACCACCCTCTATGCCGACCGTTGGATGGGTAGTTCGATCCATGCGAGCAGCGAAGGTCATTGCCTCCGACGACGTCGATTGGACTGCCAGTGCATGCCCCAAACCACCTCTAAACTTTCCGGGTCCACCGCTATCTCTGGAAAGCTCTTTATACTCAAATAGGAGTGGTTTCTCATTTTCAGTGACCTCGACTGGCACACCAGAGACGTTTGCCGGAAAACCTAAAGATGAAATTCCATCCATATTTGGGCGTGCTCCAAGACCCCCATTGGCAAAAAGTATATCGACAAAGCGTCGACCACTGTTGCCCTTACCCATGTAGGCCGAGAGATGAGGTGGAGCTCCCGTTTCAGCTATTGCTCTATTCGGTAAACCTTTACCAAGTGTACGAATCACTAGCCCGGGTATGTATGCTGCAACGAGCGCCCTTCCACCAAGTGCAGCAGGGAAATTTGCATTTATTACAGTATTTTCCGGCACTGTGTAGTCAATCCGCTTTAGTGTAGCGCCATTCACCGGGGAAGCTGGCCTTGCAACACAGATGCATCCGAAAGCCACCTCAGCAAACGACCAACGCCATGTAGTATTGATACCGTAGGGATCTTGAGGCGAGGTTCCTGCGCAATCCACGACAATCCGATCATTAGTAACAGTAATCTTGCAACAAATTTTAACTGGAGTCTCAAAACCGTCAGTTTCGACCTCACCACTGTATATGCCATTTGGAATTTCGCTGATAGCATTTGCCATAGCCTGGTCTGACATCCTCCAAACTGACTCGAATAACTCGTCGAGATGATCTCTATCAATTGAGTCCATAAATTCTAGGATACGGCGTTCGGTAATTAAATTAGCTGCAAGTTGCGCCTCCAAATCACCTATTACAATATCTGGAACACGCACATTCATTCTAATGATTCTAAATATGTCCTCATTCGGTTGACCTTCTTGATAAAGTTTCAGAACAGGTAGCCGAAAACCTTCTTCAAATATTTCCTTTGAATCCGCCGATAGTAATCTTCCTCCCACATCGGGCGAGTGCGACACGCTCATAGCATAGGCTACGATACGGCCCTTTTTGAATATTGGGGTAACGAAAAATACATCGTTTATTTGACTTGCGCCAATCCAGGGATCCGTAGTGATTAAGCTGTCTCCTGGTTTCAATGTGTGCGCTGGATATTCGGCAAGAAAGTCACGCAAAGCAAACATCATACAACCAGTGAAAGCAGGAAGCCCATGACGTCCCTGAGCAATCATCTCACCTTTAGCATCGAACAACGCACAACTGAAATCCCACGCGTCTGTAACAATCCTTGAGAACGCAGTTCGCAACAATGTTGCCTGGGCCTCATCGACAATCGTAATAAGTTTATTCCACCACATCGTCAACGTAACTGTTTCTATCCATACACTTGTGCCAATCGAATCTTGGGAAGTAGGAAGTTTGGTCATGCTGATACCTTACTAATATTAATAACAATCATTCTCTGATCGTCGATATGAAACTCGCCCCCCGGGGGCACGATAGTTGTGGATTCCGTGTCTTCTATTATTGCAGGACCAGAAACCTTGGCCCCAACTGGTAACTGTCTTCTCTCAAAAACAGAACAACTGACGGGCTCCAACAGCCCTGCAAAAATAGCATTCCTTTGGCCCTTGGGATCCGCTGATTTAGACTCTCCCGCACCACTCGGCCATTTCACGTTGAGTTTGGGCCTTGGGCCGGATACGTTAACCCTCCACGTAACCGCCTCGACGGGGACGTCATCGATCTTTCGCCCATAATGACCCCTATACGCTGCGTAGAAGTCGCCTGTTATTTTATCTACACTTATTCCATCGAAAGGTGGCTCAGATAGGGGTACGGAAACTTCATACCGCTGGCCGTAATAACGCATATCCACCGAAAAAGTGATAGTTAGATCTTTTTTGATACCAGCATCTCTCAACTGTTCCTGGCCTTGATTTTTCAGTTCACGGAAGCGCCGATTGACATATAACCAATCCACATCATTCAATTCACGCATGTAGCCAAACGCAAAGTCGAAAGACATTGGGGATGTTAAACAGCCAAGGGCCGATAAGACGCCAGCAGCAAAAGGAATACGGACTTCAGAGATACCAAGCCGCCTAGCAACATCCCAAGCATGCGCCGGAGCCGCCCCTCCAAAAGCCATCAGAGTATACGAACGCAGATCAATACCCTGCTCCGCCGAGTAAATAGCCGCGGCATTTGCCATATTATCATTGACGACTTCGAATATATTTGCCGCAGCCTGTATATTTGTTACAGACATAGGACCTGCGACATGTTGATCGATCGTTGCAAGAGCCAGATTACGATCTAGTTGCATTTTGCCACCCAAAAAATAATTTGGGTTAAGGTACCCAAGTGCCACATCAGCATCCGTAACACTTGGCAACTTGCCACCTTGACCATAGCAAGCAGGTCCAGGAGACGAACCCGCACTTTCTGGCCCAACAGACAATAATCCCAGAGCATCTACACTGGCAAGACTGCCGCCACCTGCGCCAATTTCGATGAGTTCTACGGCAGGTGTTTTTAGAAGCAGCCCACTACCCTTTTGAAACCGACTAATGCGAGCAACTTCAAACTCTGCAGCGCGGGTTGGATTGTAATCCTTTAGCAGTGCTATTTTTGCTGTCGTACCGCCCATGTCAAAAGATAATAACCTCTGTATTTTTTTGGCTCGGGCATAGTGGGCTGCGATTGATACACCAGCAGCGGGACCCGACTCCACAAGCCGAACCGGGTGTTTGCGCGCGATGTCAAGACTCAAGGTACCTGCATTCGATCCCATAACAAAAAAAGCGCCAGTTAATCCTTTTTGTGCTAGTTTACTATCGAGCTTTTCCAGATACCGGTTCATTAGCGGCTGGACGTACGCATTAGCGACCGTGGTTGATACTCGGGCATATTCCCCGATCTCTGGTAAAACTTCTGAAGAAAGTGAAATCGGGATGTCAGGTAAAATTTTCTCGACTATGATTTTTGCCCTATTCTCATTAGCGGAGTTCGCGTAGCTATGTAAAAAACATATAGCGATCGACTCTACCCCTTCAGCATATTCACACTCCAGCGCCTCACTGATTTCGTTTTTTGCTGCGACAGTTTTAACCGACCCATTGTATAGTACTCGTTCAGAAATACCCAACCGACGACGTCGAGGAACAAGGGGCTGTGGGTACTCAATAAATAAATCATGCAGATCATACCTAAGCTCATCCCTCGTTTCTAGCGCGTCTCGAAATCCCTTTGTAGTCAATAGTAAAGTTCGAGCGCCTTTACGTTCAATTATTGCATTGGTCGCCAATGTTGTACCGTGGACAAGAATGCGAATGTTTGCAGCAACTGTTGAGGTTAAGCTCAGCATCTCATCGACAGCCCTCAGAACAGCAAGTTCTGGTTCTTCCGGAGTCGTGAGTATCTTGGTCGAATAAATTGAGCGTTTGAGTTCGTCTATTACAACTACATCCGTAAACGTCCCACCTATATCGGCACCGATTGTAACAAAACGAGTTTTAGAAGAACTATCAGCTACCAACTTTTAACACCTTTTATCAATCTTCTACCGCTAGTGCACAATTTAACAACAAGTACTCTCCGTGGTCGGAATTTAAATCAATAATTATTATCAGTGGGGTTGGTAAAGCAAACATAGTGCCAAGACATCTTCCCTTATTCTCAATCATTTTAGTCTTTGTAGTTTTATTTTTCGCTTATTTTTTTTGCCACTTTCTGATTGATGCCTAATTTTTATACAGATACCGCCGCCGATTCCGATTAGCCTTTGGGTCACCGTTTTGTGGTGTTCGCGTTGTCTTTACCGTTTATGGTTTCCATAGAAACAGTGGGTGAGTTATCTCAATTTTGTTGTTTGCGCGTGGCAAAGAAGCATGAACACCACTTTTGAAAATCACTCAAGCTTCCAACTTACAGTTTTAAGTTGAAAGTATCCAACAATTGACTGAGTTTCACAGATTTATAACCATCTAAATTCACCTCGATCGCAGATTATCCGGCAACGACACATCCTGATCCGGAGCGTCTTAGCAACGAAGACGATGCAACTGATGATAGGAGAGCAAGCGTTTGTAAACACCGTAGACACGACGTCATCCATCCAAGGCTAATCCAGCTGCATGGAATTGCGAGTTGATAGGATCAAAGTCTGTGTAATCGTGGATGATTAATGACCCGTTTCCTATCAACCTCGGGAACACATTGTTCAAGAACAGAGAGCAGTCGACCGTTTAGGTCATCTACTTCACTTAATTTAAATAAATTTGCTTCAAATAGAATACCTTTCGAATTCGATGCTTCCCTTTAATCGTCACTCAATTTCGTCTCAATACCATTTATCCAAGCTCTTCAATTATGTCGGTTAGATTTTATAGCCGTTTAAAGAACCTATTATCTGCCCCTAAAAACTGGATCCCGTTTTTCAGCAAAAGCCGCCATTGCCTCCCGACTATCGTCAGTTTTTGAGAGCTCCCCCGTTTTATTCTGTTCATATCTATAACCATCTCTGAGGGTCATCTCTTCAATAGAGTTTAACGTTCCTTTTGCTAAACTCATGGCCACCGGACTTTTTGATGCAAGCTCCAAC
>MDTB01180777.1_pt1 | contig 11396 bp, 9 predicted proteins | sample 811161 | NCBI WGS metagenome assembly MDTB01 (sample SAMN05326650, study PRJNA326480) | marine metagenome | isolation source: seawater | place: Mediterranean Sea | collected 2009
AATTATCCATTCCCGATTATTTATAAATTTCTTAGCCTCCTCCAATTCTTCGTTCGTAAAACTATCAAATCTTTTTCTTTTCAGAAGTTCATTGGGACTATAAAGAAAGATATTAAATGATTTTTCTTCATTCGATTCTTTTTCATTTTTTTTTGAAACACCATCTTCTCTTTTTTGATACATATCTTCAATTGTTTCTCTCATTGATTTCGCCATTTCTTGAGAAAACCTCGATTCATGCAGTCTTTTTAATATATTTGATACCTTCTCAATTTTATCAGGATTACGCCAAAAAATATCAAATAATTGATCGAATAGAATCAATTGTTTATGATTAGTAATAAAACATGACTTCAAGGTCTGACGAAAATCTTCCCTATTTGCAATTTCGATATAACTAGATGCAGAAATCGCAAGCATTATTTCTCCAGACCCAATCTGGCACCCAGCCTGTCTAAGAAAACGACCAAATACTATTATGGCATCTTCAATTCTAGATTCAATTTGATTTTTCAAAAATTTGATCGTTAAATAAGATTAGCTTCTTTGAAAGCTTGTTGGACTAGTCCATCTGTAGTTTCGCTATCCATACTTTCTATATCATCCTGATATTTTAATAATGTGCCCAAGGTATCTGTAGTGATCTCCTGAGATAATTCTGAAGTACCCAATTTAATAAGTGCAGAGGCCCAATCTAATGTTTCAGCAATTCCTGGTAATTTATAAAAATCTTTTTTTCGAACAGCTTGAACAAAAGCAATAACTTGTTTTCCTAACACTTCACTGATTTCTGGTATTCGACGTTTTATAATTTCGAATTCTTGTTTCGCAGACGGATATCCTATCCAATGATATAGACAGCGTCTTTTTAAGGCATCATGCACCTCTCTGGTACGATTGGAAGTGATAACAACAATTGGAGGAATATCCGTTTTTATCGTCCCGATCTCAGGGATAGATATTTGATAGTCTGATAATATTTCTAAAAGAAATGCTTCAAACTCTTCATCTGCTCTATCCAATTCATCAATAAGTAAAACAGGCGGCGAATCACCTTCATAATCTATAGCTTGATACAGAGGACGTTTGATTAAAAATTTTGAACCAAAAATTTCATCAGATATTTTTTCTTTATCGCTCTGCCCTTCCGCTTCCATCATTCGAATCTGAAGAATCTGCCTTGAGTAGTTCCATTCATATATAGAATTGTGAACATCTAAACCTTCATAACACTGCAAACGAATGAGTTTAGTATCCATAATTTTTGCTAAAACTTTACCAATTTCTGTTTTACCTACACCAGGTTCACCTTCAAGAAAAATCGGTTTATTCATTTTTAGCGATAAAAATACTGAAGTACTTAATGCCCTATCAGCAATGTATTTTTTATCATCTAGATGATTTTGAATATCATCTACTGTTTCCAGATCGAGGTTTATCATTTTTGATTATTTAAAGATTATAAATAATTGAATACTTAATCAATATATGAAGCGGGTTCCAGTGCAAATTTTTCTTTACATCCCAAACAAAAGAAATAATACATTCCACCTTCAAATTGAAACTTATCGGCAGCATTTATCAGGATCAACAACCATTTCAGAAATAGGATCAATTTCTTTTTTATTATCAATAATCTCTAAAATAGTTTGTTCATTTTTATCTTCTGAATTCCTATCATTTATTATCTCAGCTAAAATTGATATAGCAATCTCTTCCGGCGTCTTTGCATTTATGTTTAGGCCTGCTGGAAACTTTACTTTTGTAATTTCGTCTTTACTACATCCAATTTTTTCTAATTTCCTTAGTATACTTTTAGCTTTTTTCTTACTTATAATCATGGATATAAAGTTTGGCTTACAAGCTATAGCTGCTTGAAGCGCATTAATATCGTTTTCACCTTGTGTCGCTACAACGGTTACGCAATTCCCAGAAAAAGTTTTATAATTACTCACTATATTTATCTTTTTTGACAAACCTTCTCCTAACAAAGTATTGGGGGAACAAATGAAACAATCGTAATTTAAAAAACTCCCCATTTTTGCAAGCGCAAAAGCTGTGGGAGTACTACCGTAAATAATAAGTTTAGTCATTGGTAGAACCGGTTCAATATGAAATTCAAGTGTACCTCCACTTTCACATGTTAAAAACACTTCTTTTTTGTATGTTATTTTATCTTCAGAAATTTCTTCAGGACTTAAACGCAAAACGATTGATTTACCAGTCTTGATACAATTCACTCCTTCAGTTATGACTGTATGAATAGAACATCCACCACCAATCCATCCCTCAAGATCGCCATTAGGATGAATAATAGCTTTCGACATTGGCTTAGCAGAGGTGGGTGCGACCGTATTAATTACCGTTGCAATTGCAAAGGGTTCGCCTTTCTCTTGAAGCTCAGACGCTCGTTTAATCCAATCAAATGCCATAAAGGGTTTTTTAAGTCTCGCTATTCTTCCCTTTTAATTTATCAATCAATCTGCCTGAAACACCTTTCAATGCTGCTGAAGCAACCGCAACACCGCTCAATGTGTTCTCCTCCTCTTTAATGCTAGCATTTTCGCCTTGTTCCTTTCCTTCCAATTTTGAAGATAGAGATTTAGTAAACTGCAAGAATATCTGATTTGAAACATCCTCAACCATCCTTGAACCAAACTGTGCTAACATACCCTGAATTGTGACTGTAGAATCTCCCACAACTTCCGTAGTCCCATCGCCTTTATCGATAATCGATCCAATTAATTCCATGTTAGCTCCACCTTTACCTTTCATATCTGTGCCTTTACCATCAATTTCAATCACTTGCTTTTCCTCATCCATAGAGCGTATGAAAACTTCACCTTTGTATGTAGACTTAATAGGTCCAACTTTTACAACAAGCATAACTGAGTGTTTATTATTTCCAAGATCTTCCATGTATTGTGCACCCGGGATGCAGGTTGATACTTTTTCAACATCTGTCATGAAATTCCATACATCACCTGGAGATGCACTAACACTAAAGGTCTTTGAGATCTTAACTTTCATAAAATTATCCTAATACGTTTTTATGCAGCACCTTGCTTGTGAATCGCTCTCCATACTTTTTCTGGAGTAATTGGAATATCTATATGTTTGACCCCAAGATGTGATAAAGCATCTACCACAGCATTAACGATTGCAGGTGGAGCACCCACTGTCGGTGACTCACCAACACCTTTCGCTCCTATGGGATGATGAGGCGAAGGAGTCACAGTTTTATCTGTTTCCCAATGTGGTGTTTCCACAGCAGTTGGTACTAGATATTCCATAAAACTTCCGCCTGTAATATTTCCTTCCTCATCATAGCTTATTTCTTCAAAAAGAGCAGGAGCTAGTCCCTGAGTCAAACCACCATGTATTTGACCCTCTACAATCATTGGATTAATGATATTTCCACAATCATCTACAGCCATAAACCTCCTTACTTTCACCTCACCAGTACCTGAATCAATGTCTACTACGGCAATATAGCTTCCAAATGGGAAAGTTAAATTAGGAGGATCGTAATAGTGAGTAGCTTCCAAACCAGCCTCTAAACCCTGAGGATGATTGGTATAAGCGGCAAAGGCAATTTCCTGTATAGTCACTGCTTTATCCGGTACTCCTTTAACTGAAAATTTGCCAACTTCCCACTCCAAATCTTCTTCGGCAGTTTCTAGAAGATGAGCAGCTATTTTTTTTGCTTTTGCTTTAATTTTTCGACAAGCCATAGCTGCAGCTGCACCTGCGGTTGGTGTTGATCTACTGGCATATGTCCCTAAACCATATGGTGCAGTATCTGTATCACCCTCTTCTACTGATACATCTGTGTAAGGAATCCCCAACTCTTCAGCAATAATTTGCGCATAGGTTGTTTCATGACCCTGCCCCTGAGATTTTGTCCCAAAACGAGCAATCGCTTTACCAGTAGGGTGAATGCGTATCTCAGAGCTATCAAACATTTTGATACCTAAGATATCAAAATCTTTTGATGGTCCTGCGCCAACAACCTCAGTAAAAGAACAAATTCCAATACCCATAAATTCTCCTCTTTCGCGCTTCTCTTTTTGTTCTTCTAGTAATTTATCATATCCAATATTATCCATAGCGAGCTTTAGTGCCGCATGATAATCACCACTATCATACTCCCAACCAGTTGGGGAATGATATGGAAATGCATCTTTTGGAATAAAATTTTTCATTCTCAATTGAGCTGCATCCATCATAATCTCATCTGCAACCATATCCACCATTCTTTCAATAGCATGCACTGCTTCTGTAACACGAAATGAGCAACGATATGCAACACCTCCTGGTGGCTTATTGGTGTAGACACCATCTACTTCAACAAATGCATTTTTAAAATCATATGAACCTGTGCATATAGAAAACATACCAGCAGGATATTTTGATGGATTAGCGGCAGCATCTGCATAACCATTGTCAGCAAGGGTTTTTATTCTCAATCCGTTTAATGTCCCATCTTTATCTGCTGCTATTTCACAGTCCATATGATAATCTCTTGCGAATGAATCTGCTTGAAGATTTTCTCGACGATCTTCTATCCATTTCACAGGCAACCCTGTAACAACAGAAGCAGCAATCGCTATAACATATCCAGGATATACCGGAACTTTTCCACCAAAACCTCCACCAATATCCGGTGAGATAATTCGTATTTTATCTTCCTGTAATCCTACATGACCAGCAACCAACGCTAATACTGTTCGAATTGCATGTGGTGCTTGTGTAGTCATCCATACGGTTAGCTGACCAGTTGCTTTATCAAATTCAGAAACACATCCACAGGTTTCTATAGATGCGACATGAATTCTAGGAATATATATCCGCTCTTTAATAACAACGTCAGAATTATTAAATATTTTTTCAGTAGCTTCTTTATCACCTTCTTCCCAATGCCATATGTGGTTTGATTCTTGGCCTTCTTTATCATCTCTAATGATAGGCGCATCTGGATCTGTTGCTTTGAAAGGATCAACAACAACTGGTAGAGGCTCATACTCCACTTCAACGAGTTCAATTCCATCAGCAACAGCATAACGGTCTGTTCCGATTACAGCTGCTACCTCTTGTGATTGATAACAAACCTTATCTATGGGCAATACCATCTGTGTGTCCGACATAAGAGTGGGCATCATGTGTAAATTATATTCTTTGAGAGTTTCACCAGTAATTACTGCTGCAACTCCAGGGTGAGCCAGTGCTTTCTCAGTATTAATACTTTTTATTTTTGCATGTGCGTACGGACTTCTTACTATGTCCATATATACCATTCCAGGACGAACCACATCATCTACATATTGTCCTTTCCCACGAATAAACCTAGCATCTTCTTTTCTTTTAACAGAGTGACCCATTCCCCCTACTTCGGCAGATGTTTTGCATTTTGACATTATTCGCCTCCTACTGTTTCAGATTCTTGAAGTTTATTTGACGCATATTGTACCGATTTCACAATATTTTGATATCCAGTGCAGCGACAAAGATTTCCTGATATACCACACCTGATCTCTTCTTCATTAGGCTTTGGATTTTTGTCTAACAAATGTTTTGCAGACATGATCATTCCTGGAGTACAAAATCCACACTGTAGACCGTGTTCTTCAAAAAAACCTTCCTGCAAAGGATGTAATGCTACGCCTTCCATTCCCTCAATTGTAGAGACATCTCTACCGTCTGCCTGAACAGCAAGAACAGTACAAGATTTAACTGCAGTTCCATCAAGCAACACAGTGCATGCACCACAGTGTGTTGAATCGCAACCAATGTGTGTCCCCGTTAAGGCACAATCATCTCTAATAAAGTGAACTAAAAGTAACCTATCTTCAACTTCACCACTCCTTGGCGCTCCATTAATTTTTACTGTAATTGATTTTTTGGCCATTCTACTTCCCTCCAAGTGCTCTAGTTTTAGCTTTTAAGATAGCACGTCCAGTTAAAGTTTTTACTACTCCACGTTTGTATTCCTCTGATCCTCGATGATCTCCAACCGGTTGAGATTCCTCTGCCGCTAATATACTGGCCTTCTCAACAATCTCATCTGAGATATCTGTACCAATAAGAATATTTTGAGCCTCTTTGGCACGAACAGGTGTTGGTCCAACATTTGTTAGTCCTATTCCCGCAGAAGTACATTGCCCATTTTCAAAACCTAAGGTTGCGGCACAGGCAGCTATAGCATAATCACCAACTTTTCGCTCAAGCTTTATATAACATCCGCTAGAGTTTTGGTTTGGAATAGGTATTTTAATTTCCGTCAGGATTTCATTCTCTTCAAGAGCAGTCCAAAGTGGCCCCAGAAAAAAATCATCTATGTTAATTTCTCTTTTAGATTCTTTTGGTCCACAAACAACCACAATAGCATTAAGAGCCAACATTGTCGCAGGATGATCGTTAGCAGGATCTCCATGGGCAATATTTCCACCCACAGATGCTAAGTTTCGAACTAATGGATCAGCTATAACTTCTGAGGTGTCTTTTAGGATAGGATATTTTTCAGCAATGAGGTCAGAATGTTCCAATGCAGATTCTGTAACCATTGCACCCAAACAAAGAAAACCATTTTCTTCTTTGATATAATCAAGATCTGACAAACGACTTATATCAACAAGGTGGGTTGGCTCAGCGAGTCTCCATTTCATCATTGGAAGCAAACTATGGCCACCAGCTAATATCTTGGCATCTTCACCGAGATCATTTAATAATTTTATAGCTTCATCTAATGTATCAGGCGAATGATAATCGAAAGCACCAGGTATCATGATGTACTCCTCCCAAGTTTTAATTTTACTAGTTCGGATTCAAATGCATATCCCGCTACATATTGAAAACCAACTATTCCTTAGCATAATAGATATGTGGAAAATTGGCTAATTAACAAAATAAGGCCAAAAAAAGATAATTGCTTCTGTATGAAAAAAACAAGCGAAAGATATTATTAGTATAAAAAAGATATTGATGATTGATTAATGACTATTTTTTATGTGTAATTCTTTATAGTTATTGATCTATTATTTTTCATAAAAATGACCTTCAAAATAATAATATTAAATGAAATTTAAATAATTCTGGGTTGAGTTATATAGGTCCATTCATATTCACGAATTACATTTTTAGTTCACAACAATCATTGTATTTTAGTAAACAATATTTTCACAAATAATAGTAAAAAAATAAATTGAAAAGTGGTGGGCTGTTTTGAAAACTGGAACTTTTTTCAGTTTTAAAATAGTATTTCCTTGATTGATTAAGTAGCTTGCACTTTAGCTTTTATCCTAGGGTAAAAATAAAGGCCTGAACATATAATAATTTCGAAAACAATAAATATATAGAGATTCCTAGCTACACCATCATCAAAACCGTAACTGTGTAATCCCACCTGGAGAAGATTAACACCAAACCATGCCAACGCAACTGTTATATTGCTCAATCCCATTCCCAAAGCAAACTGTTTTGGATTCGCTAGTCCAGATAGTCTCATATGAATCATCATTAACTGCCACAAAACAATTAAAAGTGCACCATTCTCTTTAGGATCCCAGCCCCAGAACCTTCCCCAAGATTGGTCTGCCCAAATTCCACCCAAAATTGTTCCGAATAAAGTGAAGAAAAGAGCAACAAGAGTGATTCCAAAAAGATTTTTAAATATGCTTTTTAATCTGTCCTTATTTCCAGGATAAAATGCGTTTTGAATTAGATAGAGATGCCCGACAAATCCTGCAACTAATGAAGCACCATAACCCATAGTGATCGTTGTTACGTGAGTAGCAAGCCAAAAATTTGAATCCAAGACTGCAACCAAGACTCCTAGAGTATCTCCATCTGCCGAATAACTAAATCCAATAAAATGTAATATGATTCCACTTACAGATCCCACGAAAGACCCCAGACCATCTTTTCTGAAATATTCAAGAATTATTGCTAATAGTAATATAATAAATGATACAAATATTACAGATTCATACAATGTTGTTACCGGCGGTCGATTCATAATTTGCATCCGCAATATAATTGCATAACCATGGATAATGAATCCAACGATCAGAGAAAAAAATGCGAGTTGTCTGATAATTGTTGGTTTTAAAGTCCAGCTAATCAATAAAATTATAAAAGCGATTATATAAAAGATTAAACTTTTGACAAAAAAGTCTGCACTATTCATCCAATTTTCTTTCTTTATCTTTTCTAAATCTATTTCTGAAAACTGTAGACTATTAAGAGCGGTTTCATAATTATTCAGAGCAGCACTTATACTAACTTTATTTTGCTCAAGCCGAGATGCCAGGACTTCTTGCAAAACATCTAAAATATTTTGTTGGTGAGTTTGAGGAAATTGACCACTAACAATGAAATCAAATGGTGAAACCCACTCTTGATTTTCACTTAATGTAAAAGGCGGTATGAGTTTTACTCCTTTAAGGTAGGATAATTCTTCGAACCTCATTGCATTTTGACTGAGAATTAAAAGATTTTTTTCGAAAACGGTTCTATCCTCTTTTGGTTTTGAATCAATAGACCGTATTAACTCAATTTGATCTTGGAGGCCAGGCAGGATCTGATTGAAGCTGAAACGATGCTCTGTTGTCCAATCTAGGTATAAACTTGACACAACATCTGGATTAGATATATTAAAAATTTTTACATATTTTCCTTGCTCAGGATCAAGTATTAAATCAAATAACCAATCTGATGCGCTCGTACCATTTTTTAATTCGCTCTTCCCATAAAAAGCCAACAAATTATTCCTGGCGAATGAATCAAATGGTTTAATTCTTCCTTCATCTTGGATTGGTATATCACCAAAATCAAATCCGTAAATACTGCATGCGAAATAAATACAACATAAAATATACTTTATAGCACGCAGAATGATCATCGGTAAGTAATTCACTTTCTTTTTTTAATTAAAACTGGCAGATTTAAAAGCAGATGGACAAGAAGACCAATACTCATTACAATACTTGAAATATACGGAAATAATCTTCCGTAATTTTTTACTGCTGCTAAGACTGTTGTCTCTTTTTCACGATCATCAACAAATGAAGCTTGATAAAATGTAAACCCTTTATGTCTAAGCGGCTCATTCATTTTGATAATACTTCTTCTTGGTATTTCATTTTCAATCAGATTAATCTCAGAGCTGTAGCTTTTTGCAACATTTGTTCCGGGATGCATAACTTTCTTAAAATCTAATAATTCAATCTCGAATGGGAGATACGTTCGTTTCCTCCTAAACTCAGCGTAATATTCGTCTCCATTTATTTTTAATGTGTCTTTTAAACCCTGTCCTAAAAATAATCCATACACTCCATCATCATTTTGATCAGCACCCGTCAGTTTGTAAATAATTGCTGGACGATTTTGTTCGTTTTCCTTCTCCAGTTTTCTTGGCAAAAGAACAAACTCTTTTAGCAGACCTTTGTATATTGAATCTGCAGGCGATATTCTTCTTTCGATGCGGACGTTTTTGATATGACTGATTACGTAAATTTCTAAATTATTGACAGGATGCTTTATTCTATTGCCATCATTTAATATGGGCGAATCAAATATTGTATATTCGAGACTATCATCAAGCGAGGTATTAACAAAAGCAAGTTCCATCGCATGGTAATCATCCACATAATTTGCTTGGTCACCCTCTTCAATTACCATATTTCCTTCAGAACTAAATAGCGCAGTAAGTCCACCACCAAATAGCAACATTAACCCTCCAATATGAACAATAATAATCCCTATTTTTTTAAATTTCCAAAGGTAGTTTTTAAAAAAACTTGCAAATAAATTTATTGTCATAATAATTAATATTAACCGACCACCTGGCAATGGAATAAATCCCAAAAACGTAAAAAAGTAAGAGGAGAAATATTTCATTTGAGATGCATATAAGCCGATATCTTTCTGGGCGATTGTTCCAAAAAGCACCAAAACCATGAGCCATGCCAATGTATAAACAAATATTTTTGGACTAGTGATTATTTTTACAAAAATTTGAACCATAATCATTCACTCAGAGCTAGACTCTCACAGAACTTGATAAATTCATTTTCGCTTTCCATAAGACAAGATAAATTTGACATAAGTTTTACAAATACTGAGGTATCTCTTATATTGTATATTGAGGCCAATATAGCTTGGTCTTCATTTTCATAATTTATCAGCTTAAAGTAGCTGAATTGTCCTAATTTACCATTTTTAATTTTTTTCAAACTATTGATTTCAACTCCTGAAGATGGAGTCAAACCAATTTGGCCTAACCAACGATTAACATTAGCATCAATACCACCACTCTCACCCTCCAGAGTAGTTATAGATAAATCTCCGGATTCTTTTCTACATGGAACATGAAAACTTGCGAGTCTCATCGAATGCCCGGGAACCTCTTTCCATAACGAGGGTGTAGTCCATATCAATTTTGAATTTGATTGTTTTTCTTTTTTTACATTAACCATTTGCTTGCTGTCTTGAGTTTTTGGCAAACGAAACGTACGTATGTGATCTTTTTTATCACAATAAAACAGCAAAACGGCAAAGCTAGAGATAATTGAAAACTTTAAAATAAAGCCAAATTTCATTACAGAATATCTTACATATTCCTATATATACTCAAAATACATTTTAGATGAAGAAAAATATTTTCGCCAAATTATTTTTCTAAGTAAAACCACTTTTCTTTTGGCTTCAAGGGTCTTCCCATCCACAACGGACGCCTCAAATTTTTTGGATGAGTTTCTTTGTTTTTTGCCCATTGATTCCATTTTTGAAAATGCGCAAATGATTTATTTGTATCCACAAAAATATCTCCATAATTCTCATCGTCTGATGGTTTTGAAATCTGAACTTTCTGCAACCAGCAATGCGCGCCTGATATAGGATCTGGGTTAACCGCATGTGTAATATTTTGGTGAACTCCCCCGTCTCGCCACCAAATTCTATTTGTATCGGGATCTTGTGTCTTCCATGATTTAATTCCTTTTACAGTTTTCATTTTCCATTTCCCCTTACCTAGGTTCTTGATATTTACTGTATTTGTCATAAACCGATTTCCTGCATCTTGAGGACGACGCCATCTACCAATATGGTGAGAACAGGCTACCACTCCTGGTTTAATTGCTTCTGTTACCCAAACCTTATCAACAAACCATCCAATTTCTGTAGTTATCTTTAATAAATCACCATTATCAACACCGACTTTTTCAGCATCCGTCTTATGAATCCAAATAGGATTACGATGCGCAATTTCTGCAAGCCATTTAGAATTTGCTGATCTGGAATGAATATGTGTGGGTAATCGAAAATTGGGAAGTAAAATATATTCATTTTTGTCTTTATCCAAATGCTTAGGATGAACATGACTTTTGATTCGATATCCT
>MDTB01049746.1_pt1 | contig 11395 bp, 8 predicted proteins | sample 811161 | NCBI WGS metagenome assembly MDTB01 (sample SAMN05326650, study PRJNA326480) | marine metagenome | isolation source: seawater | place: Mediterranean Sea | collected 2009
ATCTATTTGATGATTTAAAACTTTAAAATCTATAAAAAAAAATTCTATAATTATAAATATAATAGTGATCCCAAAAAAAAAAAATTAAATTTTTGTGATCGCTAGAATAAGTAAGGTCATACTTTAAAATGATGTCTTTTACATTTATAAAAAATATTTTTTCATATATTTGATAAAAAAAAATTAATATTAGAAAAGGTATAGAGAGATATAAGACAAAACGTAAAGTATCATTTTGTGAATGATGAAGATTATTAGCGTAACTGTCCCCTAAATAAGATTTATCTTCATTAAATGGAAGGCTAATCGAGTCCCACAAGAAAGTTAAAAAAATTATTGAAGATATAAATAATAAGTAAGGTGCTATTTTTTTCAAATTAACTTACTTTTTTTTCAAACTTTTTATGTGTAATCGGATGATCTAATTTGTCTAGCATTTCTATTGGGCATATTAGTTTAAATTTTTTAATTTCATTTTCAAAATTATTAAATATTTTTATAGCTATTTTTGAATTTGTTTCCTTAATAAAAGAATTCAAATTATCTTTTAAAAAGTTTTTCCAATAATCTGTTTCAATTTCTTGCCAAATAATTGAAGCTGGATTTGCAAAATTTTCAAAAGTATTTTTTTCATCGTAAACAAAAGCCATACCACCAGTCATGCCTGCACCAAAATTATCACCGACTTCACCTAATATAATGACATTTCCTCCAGTCATATACTCACATCCATGAGCGCCACAACCTTCTATTATCGATAAACTTCCAGAATTTCTAACCGCAAATCTTTCTCCTGCTTGTCCAGACGCAAATAATTTACCCGATGTCGCTCCATAAAGAACGGTATTGCCAATTATTGTATTCTCATTTGAAACTAGCTTACTTTTCAAAGAAGGGTAAACAATAATATTTCCTCCTGATAAACCTTTGCCTACATAGTCATTGCAATCACCCTCTACAATTAACTTAATACCTCTAGTTAAAAAAGCTCCAAGTGACTGTCCAGCTGAACCATCTAATTTAATTTGGATTGTGTCTTCTTCTAATTTATTATTGCCGAATTTTTTGTAAATATGATGAGATAATCTCGTACCTACAGATCTTAAAGTATTTTCTATCTTATAACTAAACTTATTTTCTGAACCTAATTTTATTTTTTCTTTTACTTCAGACCATATTTTCTCATCAAGAGTATTTGGAACTTTATTGATATGTTTGTCTTTACAATACCTTAAGTTTTCTCCGGGATCAGCTTGAACTAAAAGAGGGTTTAAATCTAAATCGTCTAGATTAGCGGCGCCCTTATTAACCTGAGATAATAAATCTGTTCTACCAATAATTTCATTCACTGATTTAAAGCCTAGAGAGGCGATTATCTCTCTTACTTCTTTTGCAACAAATTTAAATAAGTTAACAACTTTTTCTGGTGTTCCATTGAATTTTTCTCGCAAAGCTTTGTCTTGACTGCAAACTCCTACCGGACATGTATTAGAATGACATTGCCTAACCATTATACATCCCATAGCAACTAGTGAAGATGTGCCCATACCGTATTCTTCTGCCCCCATCATTGCAGCCATGACTACATCTCTTCCAGTTTTTAATCCTCCGTCAGTTCTTAAGGTTACATTATGTCTTAAATTATTTAATGTTAAAATTTGATTGGCCTCGGTTAAACCCATCTCCCAAGGTATGCCTGCATATTTAATGCTTGTTTGAGGGCTCGCACCTGTGCCACCTGAGTGACCTGAAATTAAAATTATATCTGCTTTAGCTTTAGCAACCCCAGCGGCGATTGTTCCGATACCAGTTGATGCAACCAACTTAACTCCAACTCTTGCGCCTGGGTTAATTTGTTTTAGGTCATAGATTAATTGAGCTAAATCTTCGATTGAGTAAATGTCGTGATGTGGTGGTGGCGATATTAAAGTTACTCCTGGCGTAGAGTGTCTTAACCTTGCTATTTCATCTGTAACTTTAAATCCTGGTAGCTGCCCTCCTTCTCCTGGTTTTGCACCTTGAGCAATTTTTATCTCTATTTCATTTGCATTATTTAAATAATCTACTGTCACTCCAAATCTTGCTGATGCAATTTGTTTTACTCTTGAATTTGCGCTATCTCCGTTTGAAAGCTTAACAAATCTTTTTGCGTCTTCTCCACCCTCGCCACTACATGAAGCGCCTTTAATTCGATTCATTCCCATGGCTAAAGTTTCATGTGCTTCAGCAGATAATGCTCCGTGGGACATACTTCCGCTTCCAAACCTTTTTAAGATTTCATCAACTGACTCTACTTCATCAATATCGACTGGCTTTTGTAATTTTTTAAATTCAATTAAGTCTCTAATATTAATTGGTGGTAAATTATGTATACCAGCTGAATACTTTTTATATTGATCGTATGACCCGCTACTTACTGCACTTTGCAACAAATGAATGAGCTTACCTTGATACTGATGATTCTCACCGCTTTTTCTGTATCTGTACAAACCTCCAATAGGAAGAGTAAATACATTTTTCGCTTTAAATTTTACATGAAGTTCTTTTATTTTTTTTTCAATTCCAATTATACCTATTCCTGAAATTCTTGACGACATTCCTGGAAAATAGTCTGAAACGATAGCTCTACTAAGACCTACAGCTTCAAAATTACATCCGCCTCTGTATGAGCTAATTACTGAGATACCCATTTTAGACATTATTTTAAGAAGACCCGCGTCTATTGATTTTTTGAATTTACTCACGCAAGTTTCAAAATCAGATTTACCAAACAGCTTTTTTTCAAATCTTTGGAAGATGCTATCTATTGCTAAATACGGATTTATTGTTGTAGCGCCAACTCCGATTAAAATAGCAAATGAATGTGTATCCATAGCGTCAGAACACTCAACATTTAATGAACAATAACCTCTCAGACCATTTTTGACCAAGTGTGAGTGCACAGCTCCTACAGTTAATATACTGGGTATACTTGCTTTTTGATCAGAAATATTTTTGTCAGAGAGCACTATACACGTGCCTCCTTCTCTTACTGCGGTTTCTGCTTCTTCTCGAATTATCTCTATTCTTTCTTTTAGAGTTTTGTGAATATCGAAAGTACAATCAATTACTTTAATTTTTTTTGAAAAAAATTTTTTAAATTTTGAAAATTGTGAATTAGTTAGTATAGGACTATCGAGAACGTAAATATTCTCTTCAGTCAAATTATCGAAATCTAAAATATTTCCCAAGTTTCCGAATCTAGTTTTTAAACTCATCACTTTATTTTCTCGAAGAGAATCAATCGGTGGATTAGTAACTTGACTAAAATTTTGTCTGAAGTAATGTGATACAGGTCTAAAGTGACTTGACAGAACTGCAACTGGAGTATCATCTCCCATAGAGCCTGCTGCTTCTTTTCCTTCTTCGGCCATGGGGTGAAGTATTAATTCTAAATCCTCAATGCTTAGACCAGATAAATATTGTCTTTTTCGTAAATCTTCACTTACAAAATTTGGTTTTTCGTTTTCAGAAAATAGCTTTTTCTCTAAATCAATAATTTGTTTATTATATTTTTTATAATCTTTTGCTAAGAGATCTTTAATCTCCTTATCCTTAAATAATTTTCCCTTTCTTAAATCTATAGCAATAATTTGTCCTGGGCCAAGTTTGCCTTTTTCTATAATTTTCTCTTCGGGAATTTTTATCATTCCAGCTTCAGAACCAACAAAAAATAAATCCTCTGAAGTTATCGAGTACCTAAGTGGTCTTAAACCATTTCTATCAGATGAAGCTAAAACCCATTTAGCGTCTGTTGCACAGATAGCTGCCGGACCATCCCATGGTTCTATGGTGCTATTTAAGAAATTAAATAAGTCTTGATGGTTTTTTGGTACAGTCTTACTTCTTTTTGACCAAGAGTCAGGTATCATCATTAATTTAATTAATGGAGCAAGTTTTCCAGAGTGCGTAAGTAATTCGAAAACATTATCTAGAGCACCAGAGTCTGACGTACTTTGTATAACTGGTTTTAAATCTTTTACATTTTTAAACAATGAACTAGACATGTCTTGCTCATGGATCTTCATCCAGTTAATATTTCCTCTAACAGTATTTATCTCTCCATTATGGGCCAGGGTTCTAAAAGGCTGGGCCAAGTCCCAGCTTGGAAATGTGTTAGTAGAATACCTTTGATGAAAAATCGCAAATCTCGAAGATAATTTTTTATCATTAAGATCGGTATAAAAATCTGATAACATTTCTGCTAGGAACATGCCTTTGTAAACAATTGATCTTGAGCTTAGTGAACAAATATAAAAATCTTTTAACTGTTTTTCTCTAGCTATCTTTTCAATTTTTTTTCTAGTTTCAAATAAATCTCTTTCAAGATCGTTAGTCTCAAGATTTTCATTTTTTTTGAACATCACTTGTGCAATTTCTGGACGGTTTTGATCTGCTGTTTTTCCTAGAACACTGGGATTAATTGGTACCTGTCTCCAACCATAAATAAAGTAGTTTGCCTTTAGCAGAGAGGCTTCTATTACTTCTCTGCATTTTTCTTGTTGGGCATAATCTGTTCTTGGAAGAAAAATCATACCTACACAAATTCTTTTTTTTTCGTCAGGAGTATGACCAGTAGATAATATTTTTTCGTTAAAAAACTCTGGCGCTATCTCAATTTGTATACCAGCACCATCTCCCGATTTTCCGTCTGCGTCAACGGCTCCTCTATGCCAAATAGCTTTTAATGCTTGAATACCATAATCAACTATTTTTCTAGACTTTTTTCCATTTGTAGAAGCAATAAGTCCCACACCACAAGCATCGTGCTCCATTTCTTGACTATAATTAAAACTCTCTTCTAATATTTTTTTATTTTTTTTGTAGTTTTTCATTTGTATTAGGCTGCTTCCACAGACTTATTCTTATTAATTTTTAGTTGTAAATATTTTTCTATTTGTGTTGCTGCATCTCGTCCGTCTCTTATCGCCCATACTACCAATGATGCTCCTCTTACAATGTCACCTGCTGCAAAAACTCCATCTAGATTAGTTTGCATAGATTTTAAATCTATTTTTATTGTACCCCATTGAGAAACAACTAACTCCTCAGCATTAAACAATTTAGGTAAGTTTTCAGGATCAAACCCTAAAGATTTTATTACAAGATCTGCGGATATTTTATACTCGGAACCTAAATCAATTTCTGGTCTTCTTCTACCTGAAGAGTCGGGTTCACCTAATCTCATTTTATTTACTTCTACCGCTTCCACCTTAGTATTTCCAATAAACCTTTTGGGACTAGTAAGCCAAACAAAATCTACACCCTCTTCAATGGCGTTGCCTACTTCTCTTGCGGATCCTGGCATATTCTCTCTATCTCTTCTATACAAACATTTGACTGATTTTGCCTTTTGTCTCACCGAAGTTCTTACGCAATCCATTGCAGTATCTCCACCACCAATAACTACTACATTTTTTCCTTCAGCGTTAAGTGTTCCGTCGTCAAATAATTTTACTTTATCTCCCAGTCCTTTTCTATTTGAAGCAGTTAAAAATTCCATTGCTGGAAAAATGTTGTGAAGTTCGTGACCTGGAATATTAATTTCTCTTGCTTTATAAACTCCAGTTGAGATTAATATCGCATCATGTTTTTCTTTAAGTTCATACAATGTTTTATCTTGTCCAACTTCAAAATTTTGAACAAATTTTATTCCATTTTCTTTGAGCAACTTAGTTCTTCTTTCAACAACAAACTTTTCTAGTTTAAAATTAGGAATTCCATATATTAAAAGACCCCCAGGTCTATCGTACCTGTCATAAATAGTAACTTGATAACCTGATTTTCTTAACTCCTCTGCACAAGCCATTCCGGCTGGTCCAGCGCCGATGATACCAACAGATTGTTTTAGTTCTCTCTTAACTTTAAATGGTTTGACCCAACCTTTGTCCCAAGCAGTATCAGTAATATATTTTTCTATAGACCCTATAGTGACGGTTCCATGGCCTGATTGCTCAATTACACAATTTCCCTCGCAAAGACGATCTTGAGGGCAAATTCTACCGCATATTTCGGGCATGTTATTTGTACTTTGAGATACTTCATAAGCTTCCTTAAGTCTTCCTTCGGCAGTAAGTTTAAGCCAATCTGGTATATTATTACTTAAGGGGCAGTGGATTTGACAAAAAGGAACTCCACATTGTGAGCATCTGCTTGATTGTTCAGTTGCTTTATCGGTTATGTATTCTCCATAAATTTCCTTAAAATCACTTTTCCTTTTTTTTGTATCTCTTTTTGCAGGTGTTTCTTGTTTAAGATCTACAAATTGTAACATTTTTTTTTTCATAAAAGAGTTCATAAGTTAACAATATCGATATTGATAGCTTTTAAAGGTCAATAATAATTACCTTTATTACAAAAAACGCAAAAAAATAATGTGATTTTTTGCATACCTGTTATGCATTTAAAGTTGCCAACAAAAAAACAACCTTTAATTTTATTTTTTTAAATGATTGAAATATTCTTATTATCCATAGTTCAAGGAATAACAGAATTTTTGCCAGTCAGTTCCTCTTCACATCTAGTTTTAGTTTCAGAATATTTTAAATTTCAAAATCAAAGTCTCTCAATTGATGTTAGTTTGCATATTGGTTCTTTTATTGCAGTATTGTTATATTTTTATAAAGATATTATAGATTTTTATAAAAATAAAACTCTCTTTCTAAATGTTTTAGTTTCATCAATTCCCACAATATTAGTTGGCTTTTTAATTGTTGAGTTAAATTATATAGATAAAATTAGAAATCCCGAAATAATAGCCTGTACAACAATCGTTTTTGCTATTTTTCTTTATTTAAGTGATAAGTCAAAAATGAACAATAATATTGAAAATAATTTCAATTTTAAATCAGCAATATCTATAGGGATGTTGCAAATATTATCTTTAATACCTGGGGTAAGTAGATCTGGCATAGCCATTACTGCAGCAAGATTTTTGAGATTTGGTAGAGTTGAGGCAGCAAAAATTTCTTTTTTGTTATCTATTCCAATATTAGGGGCAGTCTCGATATTTGGACTTAAAAATATTTTAATTTCTGAAAATTCTTTATTTACTAAGACAAATTTGATGGCTATTTTTTTATCTTTTTCTTTTTCTTTTATAACTATAAAGTTTTTTTTAAATTTTTTAAAAAAATTTAATTTAAATTTTTTTGTTTTATATAGAATTTTATTAGGAATAATTATTTTATTATATTTAAAGCTATAAAATAATAGTGAAAAATACTAATATTACGAGGACTATTGCGAAAAAGAATATAACTGATTTTTGTAGAGACATATTAATAATAAATTTCATTTTTTAATATTTAGTAAATTTTTTTCAATAAAACAATAAATAAGTGTAAACAGATATTTAGCGCCCAATTCTTTAATCTTAAATTTAGAACTACCTTTTTTTCTACCTATCCAATTAATTGGAACTATCTTATATCTATACTTGCGAGAAATAATCTTTAGAGGTATTTCTAAAAATATATTAAAACTTTCAGAAATTAAAGGTCTTATTTCCATTAAAACTTCTTTTTTATAAATTTTAAACGCATTTGTATAATCATTATACTTATTAAAAAAAATTAGTCCTACGAAATAATTAAATAATCTATTCAAAACCAATTTTCTGAATGGGTATTCAGATATTATTGACTCCGGTAAAAATCTTGATCCTAAAATTGCATCATAATTTCCCGAATTCATTAAGTTGTTATAATTTATTAAATCTTTTATATCATCTGAACGGTCTGCCATCATTATTACTAAATTGATGCCTTGGGCTTCTTTTATTCCTAAATTTATAGCTCCTCCAAGTCCTTTTTTTTTATTATCAATAACTTTAAAGTTTTTTTTGTCTTGAAATAAAGTACGAGCTTTTTCTAAAGTATCGTCATCGCTAAAATCATTAATAATTATGATTTCATAGATAATATTACTTAGGTTTTTAGAAAAATATTCAGCAGTATCTCTTAGACTTTCTGACTCATTCCTTACTGGTATTAATATCGAAAGCATAAAATTTGTTTATTTTTGAATATTAATAAGTTAATTAAAATATAATGAAAATACTTATTACAGGTGGATGTGGTTTTGTAGGTTCAAATATAGCCATTTACTTGAGAAAAAAAATTAAAAAAGCAAAGATTTCAAGCTTAGATAATCTAATTAGAAAAGGTTCTCTTATTAATAGGAATAGGTTAAAAAAATACAATATCAAAAACTTTAACATTAATATTGAAAAATTTGAGAAGGTAAAATTAATTCCAAAATTTGACATTATAATAGACTGTTGCGCTGAACCAGCAATAGAAGCTTCCAGAAAGGATCCTGATAGAGTTTTTAAAACAAATCTCGTTGGAACATTTAATATCCTTAAAAAGTGTATTAAGGACAATACTAGAATAATATTTTTATCTTCGAGTAGGGTTTATTCGATTGAGAAGTTAAGAAGATTTACTAAAAGTTTAAATGTATTAAAACCACAAAAAATTTCAAAAGTAATAAATGAAAGTTTTGAAACCTCTTCAGCAAGTTCACTATATGGATTTACAAAACTTGCTTCTGAAAAGTTAATAAAAGAAATGTTTTTTAAAACCAATTTAAAATACATTATTAATAGATTCGGTGTCATAGCTGGTCCATGGCAATTTGGGAAACAAGATCAAGGCTTTGTTCCTCTGTGGGTAGCAAAACATTTTTTTAAAAAAAAATTATCGTATATAGGTTTTGGTGGTCATGGAAATCAGGTTAGAGATATTATACACATAGACGATGTGTGTGAAATAATTTATAAACAAATAAAAAATTTTAATAGGATTAATAACGATACATTCAATATTGGTGGTGGTTTAAGAAATTATATTTCTCTTAAAAGTTTAACTTCAAAATGTGAAGAATTAACGAAAAATAAATTAAAAATTAAAAAAGTATCTAAAACTTCCGATTTTGATATACCTTACTTTATTACTGACAACAAAAAGATACATAGGACCTATAAATGGAAGCCTACAATAACAGTTAATAAAACTTTAAATGATATTTACGATTGGCTAAAAAAAAATAGGATATTAAGAAAATACTTTTAATGAATATTGCTCTTATTACAGGATCGTGTGGGTTAGTTGGATCAGAGTCTTCTGCTTTTTTTGCGCAAAAAGGATTTAAAATTATTGGCATAGATAATAATATAAGAAAATTTTTTTTTTGGAAAAGATGGAGATATATCTTGGGTAAAGAAAAAACTAAAAAAAGAAATTAAATCTTATAAACATTATAATATCGATATAAGAAATTTTGAGGCTTTAAAAAAAATCTTTTTAAAATACAAAAAAAATATAAAAGTTATCATTCATGCCGCTGCGCAACCCTCGCATGATTGGGCAAAAAATAAACCATTTATTGATTTTGATATAAATGCAAAAGGCACTCTTAATCTTTTAGAACTAACTAAATTAAATTGTCCAGCGGCTCCTTTTATTTTTATGTCTACAAATAAAGTTTATGGAGATAATCCAAATTTTTTACCTTTGGTGGAAAAAAAAACAAGATGGGAAATCCGAAGCATACATAAATTTAAGTCAGGTATAGATGAGACCATGTCTATAGATAACTGCACTCATAGTTTTTTTGGAACCTCAAAATCTTACGCTGATTTAATTGTGCAGGAATATGGTAAAAATGTTGGTCTTAAAACAGCCTGTTTTAGGGCCGGTTGCATAACTGGACCAAATCATTCAGGAGCAAAACTTCATGGTTTTTTGTCTTATTTAGTTAAAGCCTCATTAAATAACAAGAAATACACAATAATCGGATACAAAGGAAAACAAGTTCGAGATAATATACACAGTCAGGATTTAGTAAGATGTTTTTGGGAGTTTTATAAAAAGCCAAGTTGTGGAGAGGTTTATAATACTGGTGGCGGAAGATTATCAAATTGTTCAATAATCGAGGCACTAAATATAGTAGAAAAAATTGCAAAAATAAAAATTTCTAAAAAAATTTTGAGACAAAATAGAGTAGGTGATCATATCTGGTATATTTCTAGTATGAAAAGATTTAAAAAAAAATATCCTAAGTGGAAACAAAAATATTCAACTTACAGAATTATAAAAGAATTAGTTCAAGAATTTTCTTTGTAAGTATTTATATATTTCTATTGTTAATAAGATTTGTATTGGCATCATAATTAAACTGTACCTAGGCAAAATAAAAAAAATAGAAAAAAAAAGAATATTTGAAAAAAAATATAAACTTAAATATTGTAAAAAGCCCTTTCTTCTTAAAACAATTATTGCACCAATTATACTTGTAAAAGATAAAAGTAGTTTAGGAAATAAATGAAAAAAATTATAGTAATTTTTATAAGAGGAATTTAAATCTAGGAAAAGAAATGCAAAAACTTTTTTAGTATAATTTGAAAAAAAATTAGAGGGATCCTCATAAATATACTCGATTGCCTTCTCTTTATATAAGTTATCTAAATTTATTTCATAGTTGACGTCAGATTTAATATTTAATTCTTTTCTGTTATATTTTTCTTCTATATATTTAAAATTTCCTTCTACTTTGAATTCAGGATTATTTCCTTTTAATAAATTATATCCAAACGATTTTGTAAGAATTAAATTGTTAAAATTTATATAGTTTCTTACAACGTAAGGACTCACAATTAGTGAGGTTAACATTAAAGAAATTATCAAGTAATTAAATTTTTTTTTATTATATATAAAAAAATATATTAAAGTAAAAATATAAAATAAAATAAACTCTCCTCTTAAAAGAATTAGTAAACCAGATAAAATTGAAAAAATTACAATTTGTTTGTAATTAAGTTTATTTAAAGAAATTCTTTTTAATGTAAACAAAAGGTAAACTAATAAGAAAACCTGAATACTTATTGAAGAAATTTGAACCGAGGAATAAATATTTATTGGAATTAATGAGAAAATATAAGAAAAAAAAATTGAAAAATTCAAGTTATTATCAAATCTAAGAATTTTAAAAAATATATAAACTGAAATTGTGCTTAACAATATCTGAGAAAAGATGATAAAATGTAAATAATTAAAAATATTCGAAAAAAGATATTTAAAAGAGAAAATATAATAACTATATAAAGGTGGCATAAATACTGTTGGCAAAACTAAATCTTCTGGGCCAGCTAATTTTGGAATTGCAGAAAATTCGTCTATGGCTACGTTAATTCCTAAAACACCTGTTTTGGATAAATTATTAATGATTATTAGCCATTCGTTTTCAAGTTGTAAGTCTCCAAAAAGATAAAAAGCAATAAATCTTGAGGAAAATGTTGCAAAAATTAATACAGGTATTGATATAAATAATTTTATAATTTTCATATTTGGTG